>Ga0209534_10006292_pt1 | contig 10341 bp, 3 predicted proteins | sample COG_07_FD_184751 | JGI IMG/M metagenome (GOLD analysis project Ga0209534, IMG submission 184751) | Pelagic Microbial community sample from North Sea - COGITO 998_met_07 (SPAdes) (version 2) | ecosystem: Environmental > Aquatic > Marine > Neritic zone/Coastal water | place: Helgoland, sampling... | reverse complement strand
CCATTGATCTGCAGTTCGAATCGTAACGCTTAACTACGGGTACAGTAGCTATATCGTTAATGAAAGATTAAATTTTAACAATAATGCCATTAAAACCGAGGCTTCAATGAGTTTTAAGCTGTATGAAGTATGCGTTAGTTATTCATATTGTTATACATTTTATTAAATTATACTGTGAATTATTGACGGATTGTTTAGTATTTTTTTAACATAATTTAATATATTGAATAGATTCATGGCGCGTGTTTAAAAAGATCAGTGAACTTTTATGTCTGGAGAAAGAAACTATGACCATCCAACAACACGCGTCTTTCGATTCAAGCGCTGCTGAGTTGAACGCAACCAGCAAGCTTGTGAAAGCCTGGGAATCCAAGAATGCCAAGAATGCGGCGCGCGCCGGTGGCGTATCGCTCATGGCACTGTCGCTCGCAGCATGTGGCGGCTCTGATGATGTAGCGGTAGATCTTACACCGTTCGCTCAGTCTGACATCGACACAGCAGTAGCCGCAGCAAATACAGCAGCAGCAGCGACGGCCGTAACGGTTGCAGAAGCAGCAGCAACAGCTCAAGCGGAAGCAGTAGCAGCGGCAGAAGCAGCGATTGACATTACATCCAACGACGCTGCCGTAATCGAGGTGGCCGTTGACGCTGCCCTGACGGATGCAGACGGTATTAAGTACCCAACAGTCGACGCAGCGATTACTGCGGCTCAATCCCAAGACGTGTCTGCAGCAGTTGCAGCTGCTGAAGCAGCTATCCTTGGCGACTACGCCACAGCACAAGAGCTGATCGAATCAAACGACGCGGCAGTAACGACAGCTGCTACTAATGCAGCTGAGGCAACTCTGGTTGCGGGCACAGGTTACGCCTCAGTAGCTGCGCTGAAAGCTGCCCTTGATGATGCAACTGGTACGCCGACTGCTCTCGATCATACGGTGTTGGCCACGGACGGAGTAATTACAGGCTTCACAAGCACGGCTGACACGGTTTCAGCTTCATCGGCCACTTACAGCAATGCGATCGTGATGGTAGATGCCAACACTGGTGATGCAGACGTGTTCAATTTCACTGCGACAGCAGATGACGACCTCGACGGCACAATAGCTGGGATTGAAACAGTCAATGTAACGATTGACTATAATTCAGACGCAGACAACATTTTTACAACAGCACTTGGTGGCGTTGCAGCTGGTACAACAGTAAATTTCAATCATGTAGCTGGCTCAGGTGTTTCGGCAGTAGCGGTAACCGCTGCTCCGTCCTCATCGCTGAACTTCTCTACGCTCCACAAGGATGTTGATGTTGCTGGTATCAATAACAGCGATCTGGTGATTGACTTGGCGTCGACCAGTGAAACAGCTGACAATCTTCTGACAGTTACAGGTGCGACTGTAGATGCTTTGACAGTAACAAGTGGTGGCGATCTCGATCTTGACGGTTCGACTAATGACGGCCTGCTCACCGTAGTTTCTGGTGGTAACACTGATATTACTGCAGCTGCTGCAACAACAGTTAACGTTACATCTGAGGATGAATCTCTCATCGCAGCGATCGGTGCAGCGACTGAACTGACGCTGTCGTCCACAGGGACAGCTGCAGCTAGTAGCTCGATTGTAGCCGCTGGCGCGCTTGCAACGCTGAATGTTTCCGGTAATGGCGCCGCGAACTACGTTGACGTAACTGCTGCTGGTACGGTTCTGACCACTATCAACATGTCGGGTGATCAAGACGTTGAAGTAACTGTGTCCGGTGCAGATCATGACACTCTTGCCTCAGCTCTGACAGTAACAGACACTACTACCGCTGGTACCACGACGTTGAATTTTGACGTAATATCAGCCACCAACTTAAACACGCGTTCAATTGACGTTGATCAGATTCAATTGTCTGCTGACACTAACGCCCAGACGATCTCATATGGCACAGGTCAAACATTCTTGGTAAGTGTAGATCAGACGACACTAAATATGGCAGGCGTTCTTTCTTCTGCTTCCACGAATGAGTTGAACATCGTAATCGACGACGACAGCGCTGCAACTACTACAGCGCAGGATATTACAGTAACAGCTTTGGCTGCTACAAATACCAAGACTGTGAACTTGTCCTCTTCTTTGGATAATATCGCTTTGGCAACATCAGTTGATGTAGGCACCGGTGATCTTGTTGTTAGTGGAGCGGGTACATTTGCAAACGCCACCACTAATACTACCGTGGCTAACAGCATCGATGCATCTGCGAACGTTGGCGCTGTCACATACTTCACTAACGGTGGTGTTGCGACTATCAAAACTGGCGATGCTGGTGATACTGTCTGGGTGCAAACTGCATCAACTGCTGGTGTTACAATCCACACAAATGGTGGTGACGATAGTATCAACGCAATAACTGCTGAAACGTACACAATTGATGGTGGTGAAGGTGACGACACCGTATCATTTGCGGCATCTGCTACTCTGACTGCTGATACATTTGATCTAACGAATGTAGAAGTTCTCGATATCGATGCTGTGCAACTCAGCGGCGTAGCTGTCAACGCAGCAACAACCTTTGCTGTGAATTCATCTGACGTAACTGGCGATACTTATCGCGTGGTTTCTACAGAAGACGGCACCGTTGACAACTTCAGCGTCACGGTAAACGGCAGTGTTGTGAATCTGTCTGGATTGACCATGGAAGCAGCTGCTATCAATACTGTTATCGACGCAAACGCTTTTACAGTTGCTAACTCTACTACGATCACAGGCACGAACGACGTTGACACCATCACAATTGACGGTGGCACGGCTTCAGAAGCTAACGGTGGCGGCGGTGCAGACGATATTACGGGCGGTGCTGGTAACGACACTATCCGTGGTGATGACGGTGGTGATACAAACCTTGACGGTGCTGGCGGTGCCGACACAATCGTCGGTGGTGAGGGTGCAGACACCATTATCGGTGGAGCCGGATCTGACAATATCGACTTGACTGAAGTTACAGCAGCGATAGACACGATCGATATGACGGGTCATGACACGGTAGACACCATTACTGGGTTCGCAGTCGGGGCAACCAACGGTGATACCGTTGAGATTTCTATAGCTGGTATTACGGCGGGAGCTATCAACGAACTCGACGATACAACCAACGACGCCGCAAATGGCAATGCTTCCATATTCCATACGGTGTCTACAGCGTTCGACGCGGACAACATCACCGCGGCTACTGCGAACGTCTTGGTTATCGATGGCAACATTGGTTCCGCGACCGCCTTGGAAACCGCCTTGGAAGACGGTGGTGACTTTGAGATGACATTTGCATCAACTTTTGCAATCGGAGACTCTTTCATGGTTCTTTACGATGATGGCGTAAACTCTTACTTGGCGTCTATCACTGGGGCCGGAGCTGTCCTTGATAATGAAACTGCGGCAGCGGCTGAGTTTACAGCTGCTAACGAGCTTGTATTCCTCGGAGTTTCTGATGCGACAGACTTCGTTGAAGGCAACTTCTCTTTCATCACCTAAGCTGATCTTGCGATCTATAGAGCCCCCCTTGGAGACTTGGGGTGCTCTCCTAAGGAACACGCTGTGGGTTTAACTTAAGATCTCCAGTCGTACACTTGCTCACGGCAACGGAAGGCCTTCTAACTAGAGATAGTTGGAAGGCTTTTTCCGTGGTACAACCCGGGAAACACACCCACACTCAAAGGAGAACCCCCAATGAAACAGTTGTTACTCGGTGCAGCCCTCGTTGGCATAGGCACAGTCATTGGCGCTATATCCTCAGATAATACCAACGGGACAGCCAACGCTCAGTTCGCTCCTCCTATGCAATCTGGCGATGCTCTTTGGCATTTACCCCAGTTCGGTGACAAGGGATGGTTCCTACATGCAAGTAACGGACGTGTACGTGCGTGTAACATGGACAAGGCGAGTGTAGTGGGCGAACGTGCAGCCCCACGTTGTTCTAAGTGGACGGAGGATTGACGAAGGGTAGGGAACCCTAGCTCCCCCAGTGGAAATACTGAGCTCGAGCGCCAGTTTCACGTTCACGACTTGCGGATATACAGCGGATGAAACCAGCTACCCCAGCGGGGGAATTAGAGCCTGGAGACAAAACCATACATGAATTGGGGTTGGGTAAAATCAGATGACAGAAGTCTCATATTGCAACCATCAAAAAAAATATTAATCAACATAATACAATGAAAATTATGTTCCAATATAGAAAATTCAAATCCATAAACGTTAATGTTACTAAACTTGATCATTGAACAAATAAAAAATCATTGAACAAATAAAAAGAACAACTATCATCATGAGGCGTCGTCTTTGCTGGAGATTCCTAATTTGCCCAAAACTGTAGAAAAGTTAAATATCCTCCGCACCGGTAAAGGGCTTCCACTGTCTTCCTCAATTCTGGCTTTACTGACCCTTTCGGCCTGTGGTGGTGATTCTGGGGATGTAGGCCCGGGTGGTGATGTGGGGTCCGGTGTTGGCTCCGAAGGGGACGGACCGCCTGGTGAAGTGGAAACACCGGAGCCAGTCATCTACACTGGTGCGGTTGTCAAGGGACCGCTGGAAAATGCTACTGTATTCCTAGATTATAACGGCGATGGCGTGTTAGGGCTCGATGAGCCTTCAATCAGGACTGCCTCAGATGGTTCATTTTCCCTGAATGGCAACGTAGAAGGTGCAAGTTTTGTTGCGCAGACTGACGAAACCACAGTAGACACTTCGTCTGGCGAAATTCTTGATAACGTGACGCTCAAGGCGCCCGCCGGTTCATCCGTTGTGACACCTGCGACGACAATTATGAAGGAGGCGGGCATTACGAAGGAGGAGGTGGCTGCCGTTTTAGGTCTCCCAGACGGCGTCGACGCCACTACATTTAATCCCTACTCGCCTGACGTGGATCCTGTTGTAGCCTTAGCTGTTGAAAAGGTATCTCAGCAGGTAATGACGACCGTAAATGCCATCGCTTCTGCCGTTGAAGGGGCAGGTGGTAGTAAAGCGGACGCGTTCTCTGCGGCTCTTGAAACCGTTGTTGAGGTCGTGAAGGAGCGCGCCGAAGCGGTCAACGAGGACCCTACCATCTCGAAAGCTACGGTTGATTTCTCGGATGCAGCTGAGATCGAGGCTGTTACAGAGAAGCTTTCCGCAAAGATAGCTGAGACAGGTATAGCATCCCGCGAAGATTTCGACGCTGTGAAAGCTGATTTAAGTGCTGCGGTCAAGAATGTGAATGCGGTAATTGAAGAAGTTACAGACCTCACATCTGAAGCTTCGATGGCTGCCTTTGCTGTTGTGACGGAGCTGAATGAACAAGTTAAAGCGGCGACGGAAGCCAAGGGTGACCCTGCCGTGCAGATTACAATGACGGACGCCGAAGAAGTTTCCAAGGCGAAGGACATCAAATCTGCTGAAATTAAAGAAAAGATAGATTCGGGCGAGATTGTGTTAAAGCCTGAGCCTGAGCCAGAACCCGAGCCAGAACCCGAGCCCGAGCCAGAACCCGCGCCAGAACCCGAGCCTGAACCTGAGCCTGAACCTGAGCCCGAGCCAGAGACGCCCGAGACCGAAACACCCGCCGCTGGCGGTGGAGGTGGTGGCGGCGGTGGAGGCTCTTCTGGCGGCGGCGGAGGCGGTGGAGCCCCCCAAGCGGATACCACTGCGCCGGAGCTGGCGGACACTCCCAGTGCGAGTTCCGCCGGGACAAAAGTCATAGAATTGACCCTGTCCGAGAATGTGATTGGCAGTCCGCTCGCGGCACACTTTACCGTGACACTGGACCCGAGTGGCACGCCGTCCACACTGGAAGTTGACACTGTCTCGGTGAGCGGCAGCAAAATTACGCTGACCCTGAAAACTCACGTGGTCCAGAACTCTGACGTGATACGTGTCGCCTACAATAAACCGACGGAAAACCTAATCACCGACGGGACGAATGCACTCGAGAGCTTCACGATAGACGCGGTGTCGATTGTCCAGGATACGTCAATCCCCACGGCGACCCTCGCGGCGAATGCGGGCGAGAACACGATACAAGTCAGCCTCAGTGAAACTGTGTCCGGGACGCCGCTCGCGGGCAACTTTGCGGTGACACTCAACGGCGAGGCCGTGAGCGTCGACAGCCTAGACTTCACGTCCCCGGGCGACGCCATGACGCTGACGATCGCAAGTTACATAAAAAACACCGACACGCTGCAGGTGGCCTACACGCAGCCATCCGCTACCGCCAATCAACTCATCGACGCCGCCGGAAATGCAATCGAGACAATTGCGGCAGCAACTCTCACGCAGGCGCAAGACGACGCGGCGCCGACTGTGAAGTCCGTCAGCAGCTCCACGTCCGATGGCGCGTACAAGGCGTCGCAAAAAGTCACCGTCGAGGTCGAGTTTTCGGAGCCAATCGTGCTCTCTGGTAGCGAGGCCGGCGGCAATCCAAAGCTACGCCTCGAAACCGGCGACGTGGACCGAGCCGCGGCCTTCAAGGAAGTCACGGGCGGGGACACTCTCGTCCTAGAGTACACTATCCAGTCGGGCGACGTCTCCAGCGACCTTGGCGCAGTCACGTCAAACGCGATTGAACTTGGGACGTCCACAATCCAGGACCGCGCCGGCAATACGGCCACGGTGTCTCTGGACGGCCTTGCCGAGGCCAGCACACTCGCCGGCTCGTCGAGTATTGTCGTCGACACTGAGGCGCCCACGGTCAGCGTGACTGGCGTGGCCCTGGACCTTGCGGCGGGCACGCTGGAGATTTCCGGGAGCGGCTTCGGCGACACGCCGACACTCGACTGGTCCAAGCTGACACTCGATATCAACAACGACGCGGGCAGCGATAACCTGACGTTTTCCGCCGCGGATGACTTGAAGTCCGACCCAGCGGTCACAATTACGGACACTAAGATAACCGCCTCGCTGGTGGACGACGACGTGTCTAATGGCACTCAGGAAATCACCGCGCTAACGGGCATCGGTGCGACTGGTGGCGCAGACTACTTCGACTTCGCGCGTGGATTTTTCGCTGACGCTGCGGGTAACGTCGTCGCTGATGAGTTTTCGCTGGAGCGGAAGACGGCCGTCATTTCCGAGGCGAACTTCATTTCCGACACACGGACCCTGAGCCTTAAGGGCTCAAACCTGAATTTACTTTCCGACGGTAGCCTCTCGGCGAGCGACTTCGACTGGAGTAAGCTGACTTGGAATGTGAAGACAGCGAGTGCCACGAACGCTCAAAATATTGCGGATGCGAATAGCCTGTCGAATATTACAAGCGTAACCCTGGAGGGGAGCTTGGCACTTAAAATCACCTTAGCCCAGGATGCCCCCATACTGTCGGTTTCTGGAGTGGGTGGAAAGACGGGCGTCGACGGCGTCACCGATACCTTTACCATCGGCACTGGCTTTGTTTCCGGACTGGACGAGACGAGCTTGCCCACTGCCGCGGACATAGACGCCGACGACACTGGCCCAAAAATTAGTTCAGTCTCAGTCAGTGGGCTGAGCGCGAATGATCTCATCGGGCCCGACAAGCCTGCGACGATCATAATTACACTCGACGAGGATGTCTTCGCGGGCACTGCGATTACCGGTCAAGTGAATACCTTGGCGGCAAAGGCTGCCAGCGAGCCCTCGGGGGGCTACGCTATCGTCTTTGAGGCGCTCTCGGACGGGGATGTCCTGACGGGTACTTACACGCCCGTCGTCGGGGATAGCACGACGGCTGACTTGACACTCGAAAACGTGAGCCTCAACCTGCCAACCTCGCGAACGGATCTTCAGCCCCTGCAGGATACGGACGGCTCGCTCACTAAGAAGGCTGAGCTCACGCTGACGGACATAGCCAACATTGTCGACAACGTTGGAAAAATTACCGTGGACACGACGCCACCGGCGTCACAGCTTACTGCGGCGAGTTACACGCCGAAGGGAGCGAGTACGGCTGCGAAGATTACGCTAACGGCCGACACCAGTAATAACTTTGACGGCCTCGGCACTGGGACGTCAATTACGGGACTGACTTCGACTAACTTGGCGAGTTTTTTCGACTGGAGCAAACTTCAATGGATTTCTGATGAGGGAGACTCAGAGGATGTCGTAAGTTTCGTCGGCGACGGAAGTACGACGAATTATGCGACCTACATTGACTACGCCACAATAACGAACGAGGCGAAGACGACGATGGACATTGTCCTGACGGATGCGGGCGCTGCGTTGTTGGAGGGCCGGACTGACTTTGGTAACTTGGGTGGCTCGGTATTTGGCAAGGGCAAGGATGCTCTGAAGCTGACGGAGGGCTTCCTAAAGGACAAGGCGGGCAACATCGCGAACCTTGACGGGTCGACGGATGGCTCGGGTGACGCGACGGTTGATGTGACGAACGACTACGTGCTGTTCTCTGCGTCGAATGCATTCTCTGCGGAGAGCACCTCCATTAAGGCGGTGACTTATGGTGGGACGCAGACGGCGCCAGCCCTGGTCAGTTTTACGGCTGCCGCCGACACGGCGAATGGCGTGTCTGACGCGGATAACACGTATATTCTCGGTGAGACGATTATTCTGACTGCGACGGTTGATAAGGCCGTGACGAAGGGCTCAGAATTCACTGCGAAGCTCTTGACTGGATTTAGTGGTGGGCGCAACGTGACTTTTGAGGCTGCCGCAGATGGGACTACGCTGGTATCGTCGTATACAATCCAGGCTGGCGACACGACGAGTGCAATCCGCATTGACACGTCTACGCCATTGACGGCCGTTGAGACGGACAGTCAGTACACGACGCAGTCTCTCGCGACCGCCCTGCCGGATGCTGTCAAGACGTCGACGAGTGGCCACGAGAACTTCAAGACTGCGATTACGGTTGACGGCGTTGTGCCGGAGACGGTGTTGACTGCGGCGAGTTATACCCCGAAGGGATCCAGCAGTGCGGCTAAGATTACGCTGACGGCTGCGACGGATAATAGCTTTGACGGCATTGGCACGGATGATATCAAGGCGAACTTTGACTGGGGTAAGTTGGAGTGGATTGTTGACGAGGGGGATAGCCCGACGTCTGTGACATTTGAGGGCGACGGCAGTTCCACGACCTACGCGACTTACATTGCGTCTGCAACGGTGACAAACGAGGCGAAGACGACGATGGACATCGTCCTGACGGACGCGGGCGCTGCGTTGCTAGAGGGCCGGAGTGACAGTGACTTTGGTAACTTGGGTGGCTCCGTATTCGGCAAGGGCAAGGACGCGCTGAAGCTGACGGAGGGCTTCCTAAAGGACGCCAACGGCAATATTCTTAACCTTGACGGCTCGACGGATTCAGATGGGGCTGCGACGGTTGATGTGACGAACGACTACGTTCTGTTCTCGGCGTCGAATGCGTTCTCTGCGGAGAGTGCGTCCATTAAGGCGGTGAGTTATGGAGGGACGCAGACGGCGCCAGCGCTGGTAAGTTTTACGGCTGCCGCTGACACGGGGAATGGCGTTTCTGCTGCGGACGACACGTACATTCTTGGTGAGACGATTATTTTGACGGCGACGGTTGATAAGGATGTTACGATGGGGTCGCAATTCACTGCGACACTTAACACAGGATCCAGTGGTGGGCGTCAGGTGACCTTTGAGGCTGCCGCAGATGGGACGACACTTGTGTCTTCGTATACAATCCAGACTGGCGACACGTCGAGTGCAATCCGCATTGATACTACGCCGGGATTGACGGCTATTGAGACGGATAGTCAGTACACGACGCAGTCTCTCCCAGCTGTCCTGCCGGATGCTGTCAAGACGTCGACGAGTGGCCACGAGAACTTCAAGACTGCCATTACAGTCGACGGCGTTGTGCCGGAGACGGTATTGACTGGGGCGAGTTACACTCCTAAGGGGGCGAGTACGGCTGCGAAGATTACGCTGACGGCTGCGACGGATAATAGCTTTGATGGCGTTGGCACGGGTGATATCAAGGCTAACTTTGACTGGGGTAAGTTGGAGTGGATTGTCGATGAGGGGGATAGCCCGACGTCTGTGACTTATGGAGACTCAAGCACCTACGCGACTTACATTGCGTCTGCGACGGTGACGAACGAGGCGAAGACGACGATGGACATTGTTCTGACGGATGCGGGCGCTGCGTTGTTGGAGGGCCGGGCTGACACTGACTTTGGTAACTTGGGTGGCTCGGTATTTGGCAAGGGCAAGGATGCTCTGAAGCTGACGGAGGGCTTCCTAAAGGACGCTAACGGCAATATTCTTAACCTTGACGGCTCGACGGATTCAGATGGGGCTGCGACGGTTGATGTGACGAACGACTACGTTCTGTTCTCGGCGTCGAATGCGTTCTCTGCGGAGAGTGCGTCCATTAAGG
>Ga0209534_10006287_pt1 | contig 10345 bp, 9 predicted proteins | sample COG_07_FD_184751 | JGI IMG/M metagenome (GOLD analysis project Ga0209534, IMG submission 184751) | Pelagic Microbial community sample from North Sea - COGITO 998_met_07 (SPAdes) (version 2) | ecosystem: Environmental > Aquatic > Marine > Neritic zone/Coastal water | place: Helgoland, sampling... | reverse complement strand
ATCAATTTTATTTTTTGTTAATGAATCAGAAATCAATTTTGAAATTATTTACTTAGATTCTGGTTCTGATGAAGATAATGTCAAACTGTCTTTAAGTTCAGGATTTAAAACAATAAAATTGTCTGGAGATATTAATGCAGCAATTGCAAGAAATGTTGGTGCAGATTTAGCAAAAGGTGACTATTTGATTTTTATGGACGGAGATATGATATTAAATCATTCTTTTGCTAAAAAATTCTTAAATAAAAATTACTTTAAAAGTAATAGATATTTTTCAGGTGATTTATTAAATCGTTTCTATAATAATAATTATGAATTTATAAATGAAGAATTTTATTGGAGAAAACCGTTGAAAGAAAAAAAAATGGAAAGTACAACTGGAGGTTTATTTTGCATTACAAAGGATTTATGGAATTCAGTTGATGGCATGAGAAATTATTACAGAAGAACTCAAGATAATGATTTTGGATTAAGACTAGCTAAAAAAAATATATTCTTACAAAGAAATAAAGAGCTATTTGTTATACATCAGACTATAAGTTATACAAACAAATACAGATTGATTAAAATTTTGTTTAAAGGAGATTTTTTCTTTAGAGGACTGCTATATAGAGATCATTTTTTCAACAAGAAATCATGGGATATTTTAGTAAAAACGGATTATTCTTTAATTACATTATTGATTTCTATTATATTATCAATTATTTTAATAAATTATAAATTTATAATCATTCATTTAATCGTTACAATAATGAGAGCTGTAAGAGCTTTTATTAAAAACAATGAAAATGTATTTTTATATTTTCTTTATATTTTGGCAAGAGATTATCAAGTTTTTTTTGGTTTTTTATTTTTTTATCCAAAAAAAGATAAGAATTACAAATTTGAAATTTTAAAAAATGAAATTTAAACTTCTTTTATTTTTTTTAATTATTTTATTTTTCAGAGGATTTATTGTCGAGTATTTTCTAGGAATGTCAGCTAATTCTATGGCATCAACAGATCCTGCATTAATGAAACTATTACTCGAGGGTTCAATAATAACTTTGTTTATATTTTCTGTTAAACAAAAAATAAAATTAGTAAAGTTTCATCTATTACTCTTTATCCCTGTTGTTGGATATTTAATTGTTAGTTTAATTTCATCAAAACTCAACGGTTATCCTTTATTAAACGGAATTAAATTTTCTCGTTATTTAATTTATTCATTATTTATTTTTCATATTGGTAAATCAATTTATCTTGATTCAAATAGATTAAATAAAATTATAAATACCATACTATACTTAATGGTTTTTCAAATATTTATTTCATTATTTAATATAGTTTTTTATGGTCCTTTAGAAAATAGAATTGGAACTTTAATACTGATGAGTGGTGAACTAGGAACAATTTTTCCACTTACTGCACTAGCATTTGGAATTTCTTATTATCATAATATTTCAGCGTCAAAAAAAACTATTGTTTTTACTTGGCTTTTTTTACTTTTAGGATTAAGTACTGGAAAAAGAGCAGTATTATTTATTTTCCCCTTCGCTTATTTGTTTTTTAATTATATAATTCAAAAATTACATAAAAATAATTTAAAAAATAATTTAAAAAATATTTACAAATCTGTTTTAATAATAATGCTTTTTAGTCCTCTTTTATTAATTTACACAAACAGCGTAACTACTAGTTATGGTTCAGGAAAGAATAAAGTTAATATTACGCAAGTGTTTAATTTTGTTAAGACTTATACAATGGGTGAAACTAAAAACACGATTGGCGGAGATACTTATACAAGAGGAAGAATATCGACAACCTTTAAAGTTATTTCATCATTTATTGTTAATCCACTAGATAAACCATTTGGCTATGGACCTATGATTTTATATGATAAAAATGTTTCTGGATATGGTTCAGGTTTTACTTTAATGAAGATATTTTATGGAATCGTAGGATGGTCAAGAGATTTTTTTTCAATTGGAATTTTTGGTGTATTATTCATTGTTTGGTATATGATTTTATTATTCAATAGACTAAGAGTTTTAATAAGTTTTAGATCAAAACTAGACCCTAGGATTAATTTTATAATTATGGGTTGTTATTTAGCCAGTTTTGTATTAGCATTTGATTATTTTTTATACTCATCAGTTACATATGTTTCTGGATTTCCTCTTTTTATAATATGTTTTGGATTAGGGATTTCTGAAAATTGGATTAGAAAATTTAATAAAAAAATTCATTAATGCGAATCTTACATATTACAAATAATTATCCTACAAAAAAAAATCTCATTTTCGGAATTTTTGTTAAAGAACAAATCGATTCTTTAGTCAATTTTAATATTAATTCTAAAATTTTATTTATTAATGCAAGAGAAAATGGTAAAAAAGAATATTTACTTGCACCATTAAGAATAAGAAAATTATTAAAAACTAAAAATTTTGATGTAATACATTGTCATCATAGTTTATCAGCTTTGTCTTTAATTTTAAGTTTATCATTTTGTAAAAATATTGTTGTCTCATTTCAAAATGATCCAGCTTTTGAATTTAAATTTTTATTTAAATTGATTAAATCTTTTTCAAACCAATTGATTTTTAAAAATAATTCTAAACTTATAAATGATTCTAATAGCCATTACTTGCCTAACGGTGTAAATATGAATTTTTTCAGACCTATAGACAGAAATTATTCTTGTAATAAATTAAACCTTGATCCATCTAAAACTTACATTTTGTTTGTAAGTTCAAATTATATTAGAACACAAAAAAGATATGATAGATTTAAAGAAATTTTAAAAATATTAAGAAAAAAGTATTCAATGTATAATTTTGAAGAGTTAACTCTTATAAATACATCAAGAGATTTAGTGCCGTATTACTTTAACGCATCTTCTTTACATCTCTTGACTTCAGATTTTGAAGGGTCACCAAATTCTGTTAAAGAGGCAATGTCATGTAATGTTCCTGTTGTATCAAGTTCAGTTGGAAATGTTGACGAATTATTAAAAAATGTAAAGGGAAGTTTTGTTTGTAAAAGTAATAATGAAAATGATTTTGCAGATTTAGTATTTAAATCATTAAACTCTAAAGATCATAACGGTAGAAAAAAATTAAAAGAAAAATCTTTAGACATTCAATCTGTAGCAAAAAAATTAAATGATATTTACCATCAAATTCTTTGAGTTTTTATAATTTAGCGAAAAATATTTATGAAAAAAAAAATATATATAGCGGGTTGTGGAGGAATGCTAGGAGAAGCTTTTAATGCAAATTTTAAAAATGAATATATTTTAAAATGTACTGATAAAGATGTTAATGAAGAGTGGTTATCATTTTTAGATTTTAGAGACAGAGATGCTTATATTAAGGATGTTCAAGATTTTAAACCTGATTATTTATTTCATTTAGGAGCTTATACAGATTTAGAGTTTTGTGAAGAGAACTCAAACGATACATATGATACGAATACACTTTCTGTGGAAAATGCAGTATATATCGCAAATAAATTAAATATACCATTACTATACATTAGTACAGCAGGTATTTTTGACGGTAAAAAAGATTTATATGATGATTGGGATTTGCCAAACCCCCTGGGCGTTTACGCTCGATCTAAGTACATGGGAGAGCGTTTTGTTTGTGAAAATTCAAATCGTTATATCATTTGCAGAGCAGGCTGGATGATGGGAGCAGGACCAAAAAAAGACAAGAAGTTTATACAAAAGTTAATGAAACAACTAAAAAACGGAAACAAAGAACTTTTTATCGTAAATGACAAAGATGGTACACCAACTTATACACATGATTTTGCTTTAACTGTAAAAGAATTAATTCAAAAAGAGCTTTGGGGACTATACAATTGCGTTTGTGGTGGTCAAACAAGTAGATTAGAAGTTGCAGAAGAGCTGATAAGGCTATTAGGAAAAGATAATGAAATAAAAATAACATCGGTTAGTTCTGAGCATTTTAAGCATGTTTATTATGCAGAGCGCCCAGCCTCTGAAAGATTGATTACAAAAAAATTAGATTTGAGAGGAGTTAACAAAATGCAAGACTGGAAAATTGCATTAAAAAAATATCTTGATAGTTACTACGAAAATTACTTAGATTAATGAAAACAGTCGCCATTATTGGCACAAATGGTTTGCCAGCTAAATATGGTGGTTTCGAAACTCTTACTAATTATTTAGTTAAAAATTTTGATAAAAGCAACTATAAAATTATTGTATACTGTTCTAAAACTCCTAAAAAAGACCGACTTGATTCTTATAATGGAGCGAAGCTAGTTTACCTTCCTTTTAAAGCTAATGGCTGGCAATCAATAATTTATGATTTCGTAACCATAATACATGCATTTTTTAAGGCTAGTGATTTAATAATTCTAGGTTTTTCTGGAGCATTTGCTTTTCCTCTTAATAAAATATTTAAAAAGAATATTATTTTCAACATTGGGGGTATAGAATGGGAAAAAGTTAGAGGCTCTAAGTTTACTTCAAAGCTTGAAATTTTATTAAAGAAGTACATGGAAAAGCTATGTGTAATAAATTCCAATACTATTATCATCGATAACTTATATTTTAATGACTACATTCTTAGGCGTTATGGTAAAACACCTGTTCTTGCTGAATATGGTGGTGACCACGCAAAAAGAATATGTATAACAAATATAATAATTCGTAAATATCCTTTTTTGAATAATGATTATGCTTTGTCAGTTTCAAGAGCTCAAGAAGACATGAATATTCATTTGTTAATACAAGCGTATAAAAAAGTGCCTGAAAAAAAAATAGTAATTATATCAAATTGGTATATTTCTGAATATGGTCGAAAATTATACAACGAAAATGCTGATAAATATGATAATATTATTTTACTTAATGCGATATACGATTCAAAAGAATTAGATGTTATTAGAAGTAATACATCCTTATATATTCATACACACTCTCTTTGCGGAACTGCGCCTTCTCTTGTAGAGGCAATGTCATTAAATATTCCAGTAATTTGTTTTGATGTGCCAACAAACAGATTTACAACTGAAAATAAAACACTGTTTTTTAAAGATATTTCCTCACTGGTTCAGATATTAAAAGATTTAGATATAAAAAAGCTCTTAGATATTAAAAATAAAATATTTGAAATTTCTAAAAGAAGATATGTTTGGAAACGAATTTCAAAAATTTATCAAAATAATTTATCATTAAATAAATAGCTCAAGAACAATATGCTTGATTTTTTAAACTTTTAAATATGAATATTTTAATTTACGGATTTGGAAGAATGGGTTTAACTCATTTTTCTATACTTAACGGTTTAAACTCTAACCTTGATTTCTCAGTCGTTGAGCCAAACAAAATACTTAGAAAGATTCTAAATAAAAATATTAATGCAAAGTTTTATGCGGATGATTCAACCTTAAAAATACCCTTTGATATTACTCTTATTACAACACCTCCATCAATCCATATTCAACTTCTAGAAAACAGTATTAAAAGAGGTGATAAAAAAATATTTATCGAAAAACCTTTTGGAGGTTACACAAATACAATATTGGAAAATGTTTTAGAGTCTAATAACATTCATATAGGTTACGTACTCCGTTTTAACCCGTGTATTCAATGGGTCAAGAATAATATTAATCCTCAAGATATTAAATCTATTCACGGCCAATATCTTAGTAACACTATTGAAAAAAAACCCATAGGTTGGCGTAATGGGTCTTTTTCAGGTGTTTTAAATGAAATGGGATCTCATGTTATTGATTTGATCCTATATATAGTTGGAAATGATCAAATGGAGGTACTGAGTTCCAAAAAAGAATCTAGAATATCTGATATAGATGATGTCGTTGAGGCAACATTAAAAACAAAAAGTAATATTTTTGTTTCAATGTATTTTAATTGGGTAAAAAAAGATATTAGAAAACCAGTTTTTAGTATAAAAATAGAATTGAAAGATGGTTGCAAATATTATATAGATCAACAGCAAGTAAATAAATATAATAGTAATGGAGATTTTACAGAGAAAGTAGCAGTTACAGATTTAGTCACAGTTGTTCCTTTTTACCTTAGAGGCGTAGATTTTACAAATCAAATGTTAGATTTACTTGGAAAGCAGAAAATAATGGCAAGTGTAAATGACGCGTTAGTGGTTAATAAATTGATGAAAAAAATTTTAAATAATGAAAATAATACTCGGAGATAATCAGTTTTTTGGAGTCAATCATTTCGATCTTGATAAAGGAGAGAAAACGAAATTAAAATTTGATACAACAACAAAAATTGAGGGTTTCATCAATGATTCTTTACAAATAGGTCTTGATGGTTTTATGATAAACTCTAACGAGAAAGGATATGAAGTTGTAAATGCCAGTAAGTTTGACAGTGATAAAGAAATACATTATAGTATCCCTTATCCTCACAAGTATGCTAGTATGGTAAATGAAAACGGGATGATGAGTTTATTTTCTCATGTTATCAAAAACACTTCTTTTATTAAAAACCTCGTCGGAGGATTTAAATTGTTAGCTACACAAAACTTAAAGAGTATTACTTCCCTTGCTTTAAATCTAGAGGTGCCTAAAAACCTTAAAAAAGGAAGTTATATTTATATGCAAAATATTATCACGGATTTATTATTAGGGATGGGTAGAGGCGATATCCTTATTGAATTTATTAAATTGGTATCTAATATGGGTTATAAGCCAGGCATTATTACATTAAATCCAATTAAGTTCGATAAACTTATACAAAATGAGCAAGAAGATGATTGGCTTAAAAACCTTATAGTTTGTTTCAATATAAACAAAGAAGGCTTTAATGTTTTTCCGTCATTAGAATCTGTTGAAAAGTTCATAGAATCTAGTCCTAAATATAAATTAATGGGAATGAGTATTTTTGCGAGTGGGGCGTCGAATATTCCTAAATCAATTAATTATATTAAAAAACTTAAATTAGACTATATTGTTTTTGGAAGTTCACGATTAGAAAATATAAAATCAAATTTTCACTTATTTAATAAATAAATAATTTTTTATTTAAAAACAAAATATGAAAGGAATAATTTTAGCAGGAGGAAGTGGCACTAGATTATATCCAATTACAAAAGGAGTGTCAAAACAGCTATTGCCTGTATATGATAAGCCTATGATTTACTATCCATTATCTGTGTTAATGTTAGCAGGTATTAAAGAAATATTGATTATATCAACTCCGGAAGATTTATCAAATTTTGAAAAACTATTAGGTTCTGGCAAAGATTTAGGTATTCAGTTAAAATATAAAGAACAACCTAGTCCGGACGGTTTAGCACAAGCTTTTATTTTAGGAGAGGATTTTATAGGAAATGATGATGTGTGTTTAGTTCTTGGTGATAATATTTTTTATGGTTCTGGTTTTTCAGGAATGTTACAAAATGCTAAAAACAATCTTTTGGAAAGAAAGTCAACTATTTTCGGATACTATGTAAAAGATCCTGAACGTTTTGGGGTGGCTGAGTTTGATTTAGATGGAAATGTAGTTTCCATTCAAGAAAAACCTAAACATCCTGCCTCAAATTATGCAGTGGTTGGCTTGTATTTTTATACTAATGAAGTTATTAATATTGCTAAAAATGTAACACCTTCAAATAGAGGGGAATTAGAAATTACATCTGTAAATCAAGTTTATCTTTCACAAAAAAATTTGAAAGTTGAATTATTAGGTCGAGGTTTTGCATGGTTAGATACAGGTACACATGATTCTTTATTAGAAGCGGGTCAATTTATAGAATCAATAGAAAAACGTAAAGGATTAAAAGTAGCCTGTATTGAAGAAATAGCTTATCGAATGGACTACATTAATGCAGAACAAGTAAATAAGTTAGCAGAGCCTTTAAAAAAAAATGGATATGGCCAGTATCTTTTAAATATGATTAAAAAATAATGAAGTTTATAGAAACAAAAATATCTGATTTAATTATTATTGAGCCTACAGTATTTGGAGATACTAGAGGGTATTTTTTAGAATCCTACAATCAAAAGAAGTTTGAAGAAGTAATTGGTAAAATCTCTTTTGTGCAAGATAATGAGTCGAAATCATCTAAGGGAGTATTGAGAGGTCTTCATTTTCAAAAACCACCTTATGAGCAAGCCAAACTAGTAAGATGTATTGAAGGAGAAGTTCTTGATGTTGCTGTAGACATTAGAAAAAATTCAAAAACTTATGGAAAGCATATTGCAATGCTATTATCCGCAGAAAATAAACGTCAATTATTTGTACCAAGAGGTTTTGCACATGGTTTTTTAGTTTTGAGTGACAGTGCTACTTTTGCCTATAAAGTAGATAATACTTATGCTCCAGATTATGATGCTGGCATCCGATGGAAGGATAAAAAATTAAACATTCAATGGGGTATAGAGGATGGTGAGGTTATAGTCTCTGAAAAAGATGCTGAACTTCCTTTTTTTTCAAAATTTAAATCTCCTTTTACATCATAAAACATGAGAGTATTAATTACTGGATCAAACGGGCAATTAGGGTCAGAAATTAGAGAATTAGCAGCTAACTATAAAAAGTTAGATTTTGTTTTTAAAGATCTTCCTGGGTTGGATATTTGTAATTTTAATTTACTACAATCATTTATCATAGATAACAATATCAATACAGTTATTAATTGTGCTGCTTATACAGCAGTAGATAAAGCAGAGCAGAATGCTGAAATTGCACAAGATGTGAATTCAAAGGGAGTTTCAAATCTTATTAATACTCTAAAGAGCGTAAATGGAAAATTAATTCACATCTCAACTGATTATGTGTTTAATGGAGACCATTTTATGCCCTATAACGAATCAGATATTGTAAGTCCAATCGGTGTGTATGGAGAGACCAAAAGAGAAGGGGAATTGGCAGTAATTAATAGTGCGCTAGACGCAATTGTCATTAGAACTTCATGGTTGTATTCATCCTATGGAAATAATTTTGTAAAAACAATGCTTCGCCTAGCAAAACAAAAAGAAGAGTTGAGTGTTATTTTTGATCAGGTAGGTACACCTACTTATGCCAGGGATTTGGCTAAAACCTGTTTAGAGATTCTTTGTGGGGACAGTTCAGTAAATATTAGTAAAAACGGAAACCTATATCATTACTCTAATGAAGGTGTTGCTTCTTGGTATGACTTTGCTATTTCGATTATGAAAATAGGCGGAGAGAACTGTAAAGTGAAACCGATACAGACCAAAGACTATCCTACCTTGGCAAAAAGACCTCAATATTCAGTTTTGAATAAGTCTAAAATAAAAACAGATTTTAAAATTGAAATTCCTTACTGGAGTGATTCTTTAAAAGAATGTATAAAAAAAATAAAACAATGAAAAATATACTAGTTACTGGTGGTGCCGGTTTTATTGGGTCTCACTTGGTGAGATTACTGGTTAATAAATACTCCGAATATCATATTGTAAACATGGATATATTAACCTATGCAGGTAACTTAGAAAATTTAAAAGATATTGAGAACAAAAAAAATTACACTTTTATCAAATCTGATATTTGTGATATAAAAAAAGTAAGTCAGGTTTTTAAAGAATATAAAATAGATAGTGTCATTCACTTAGCGGCAGAATCACATGTGGATCGTTCTATTGAAGATCCTTTTTCTTTTGCACAAACCAACGTGATGGGTACTTTAAGTTTATTACAAGCGGCAAAGAATTATTGGAATAACAATTACTCAGATAAATTATTTTATCACGTTTCAACAGATGAGGTTTATGGTTCTCTTGGAAAAACGGGTTATTTTACTGAAAAGACAAGTTATGATCCACACTCACCTTACTCAGCTTCTAAAGCTTCTTCTGATCATTTTGTAAGAACCTTTTCAGACACCTACGGTTTACCAATAGTAATTTCTAATTGTTCTAATAATTATGGTTCATATCAGTTTCCAGAAAAACTAATTCCATTGTTTATAAATAATATTGTAAATAATAAACCGTTACCTGTCTATGGAAAAGGAGAAAATGTTAGAGATTGGTTGTTTGTAAACGATCACGCAAGAGCTATTGATGTTATTTTCCATAAAGGAAAATTAGGAGACACTTATAATATTGGCGGATTTAACGAGTGGAAAAACATCGACCTGATAAAAGTGATGATTAAAACGGTAGATCGAATGCTAGCAAGAGAAGAAGGGTCGTCGGAGAAACTAATAACATACGTTACTGACAGAGCTGGTCATGATTTACGCTACGCAATTGACTCTTCAAAATTAAAAAACGAATTAGGATGGGAACCTTCTTTGCAGTTTGAAGAAGGTATTGAAAAGACTGTCAAGTGGTATTTAGACAATAAAGAATGGATGGATCGTGTTACATCAGG
>Ga0209534_10006251_pt1 | contig 10380 bp, 10 predicted proteins | sample COG_07_FD_184751 | JGI IMG/M metagenome (GOLD analysis project Ga0209534, IMG submission 184751) | Pelagic Microbial community sample from North Sea - COGITO 998_met_07 (SPAdes) (version 2) | ecosystem: Environmental > Aquatic > Marine > Neritic zone/Coastal water | place: Helgoland, sampling... | reverse complement strand
AACCAAACACAAAATCAGCCCAAAATAGTTATGCTAACCTCCAGCATAAATATAGATGACGCTAATCGCGCTGTAAACCACCCCAGTATTACTGAATTTCTGGTAAAACCTATAAATGCCACAAAAGTCGAACAGTTTATAGGGAATCCTTAAAACTCCTAAACTTACTCTTCAAAATATTCAATCAAACAGAGGTTTTCATAGTTTTACCTTCTTAAATATTTAAACTATGTACCGTCTTCTTATTCTATTTTCAGCAGTTCTTTTTTTAACATTTAATTCGACTGCTCAAAAAAAGGAATTTACCTTATCCGATGCCGTTATTGGTGGTTATTCCAAATTCAGGCCTGAAACAAAATCTCAGCTTCAGTGGCTACCCACTGAGAATTCGATTTCTTGGGTGATCACAGACTCTAATAAGGCTAGACTTGTAAAGAGAAACGTTGAAGAAAAGGAGGAAATCACACTTACTACATTAAGCACTCTAAAGAAATACGAAGAGTTAAAAGAGTTAAGTCGATTTCCAAGAATAACATGGATGACCAACACGCAATTCCGGTTTCAGGTAAAGGAAAAAAATTTCTTATTCGACTTTAAGAAAAATGAACTGGATAATATTGGAACATTACCCATAAATGGAAATAACGTAGATGTTTCTCCTAACAATTCTCTTATAGCTTTTACCTACGAGAATACTTTAATCGTAAACGAAATTCCTGTGGGAGTTCCTGAAAAAGAAGATGAAGTATTTGGGCAGTCTGTTCACCGATTTGAATTCGGCATTTCGAAAGGAACCTTTTGGTCAAACAATGGAAATCTATTGGCCTACTACAAAAAGGACGAAATTATGGTTACGGATTATCCTTTAACCAACTTTATTACCAAGCCTGCCGAATCAAATATTATTAAATATCCAATGGCAGGAATGCCTAGCCACGAAGTGACGGTTGGGATTTGGAACGCCGACACAAAGGAATCTATTTGGCTAAACACTGAAGGCCCGAGAGACCAATACCTTACTAATATTGCTTGGAGCCCGGATGATAAGGCTATATATGTAGCAGTATTAAACCGAGATCAAAATGAATTGAAATTAAACCAATACGATCCGATAACTGGAGAATATGTGCGCACGCTTTTTACAGAAAAACACGACAAATATGTGCAGCCTCTTCATCCCATGGAGTTTATTGGCTCGAATGGAGAAAACTTTATTTGGCAAAGCGAAAGAGACGGGTTTAATAATCTTTACCTCTATAATAAAAAAGGCAAAATGGTGAAGCAACTCACCAATCATAAGGCTCCTATTACAAGTGTTGTACAAGTTCATGGAGAAAACTCAATAACGTATATCGTCGCTGACAATAATGGCTTAGATAGAATTGCTTATCAACTAAACATTGCAACAGGAAAAACTGAAAAAATAACACCAGAAAGTGGAGTTCATTCTATTAAAATGAGTAATGATGGCAAATATTACATTGATGTATTCTCAAGCCTTTCGACCAGAAGAAGCACGAATGTCCACAACCTTAAAGGGAAAAAAGTCATAGCTCTTATTGAAAATAAAAACCCATACAAAAATCATAATGTAAGGTTACCAGAATTGGGTACTATAACAACGAATGATGGTGTAACTCTTAATACTAGAATGTTCAAGCCTGTAGACTTCGATCCATCCAAAAAATACAAAGCATTACTCTATGTGTACAATGGACCAGGGGTGCAATTGATAACAAATAGTTGGATGGCTGGTGGCTCACCATGGATGGCCTACCAAGCAAATAAAGGTTATATCGTTTATACGGTTGATGGCAGAGGTTCAGAAAATAGAGGTCGAGAATTTGAACAAAAAATCTTTAGAAACTTAGGGGAATTTGAAGTTGTAGATCAACTTTCAGCAGCTGAGTATTTAATGAATTTGGACTATGTTGACCGAAATAAAATGGCAGTTCATGGTTGGAGTTATGGAGGATTTATGACGACTTCATTAATGCTTAAAGCTCCAGGCATATTTAAGGTTGGAGTTGCAGGTGGGCCAGTAATTGATTGGAAGTACTATGAAATTATGTATACAGAAAGGTATATGGATACACCCGAACAAAACCCTTCGGGTTATGCAAAAGCCTCGCTTTTAGATAAAGTTCAAAACTTAAAAGGTGATTTATTGCTTATTCATGGAGCTGACGATGATGTAGTTGTTCCTCAAAACAGTATTGATTTATTAAAGCAATCTGTTGATAAGGGCGTACAGTTAGATTTCTTTCTTTATCCAGGACACAAACACAATGTTCGAGGAAAAGATCGAGTGCATTTGATGGAAAAGGTACTCAGCTATATTGATGAAAAATTGGACTAGGTCCTAGACAAAATAATAAATACGTATGTCCGAAGAACTGCACGACTACGAAGCTTTAATCGGTAGTTTTTATTCGTCATTTAGCAATTTAAATCGTGCTGGAATGACAAAGTGCTATCATAGAGACATTCATTTTTTAGACTCAGCTTTCGGAAACCTTCATGGAGAAGATGTTTCAAAAATGTGGGAAATGCTTATCGCGCGATCGAAAGGAAATTTAGAAATATCATTTTCAGACATTTGGGTAGATGAAAATTATGGTGGTGCAAAATGGGTAGCTAAATACAAATTTGGAAATCGACCTGTTACAAACTTTGTAACTGCTAGATTTAAATTTTCTGAAGGCAAAATCCTTGAGCATTCTGACCATTTCGACTTATGGAAATGGAGCCGGCAAGCAATTGGACCAATAGCATATTTGATTGGTTGGACTGGCTTTTTTCAAAAAAGAGTGAGGGCCAAATTCAGAAATTCACTTTTCCACTAAGGTTATTTCTATTAAAGGTATACTCTTTCTATACTCACATACTTAAACCTCTTCACCAACACCAGCTACTGGACTATAAGTTGAAAAGGTTCTGTCCTAGTACCTTGTCTATTTGTTAAAACTACTGAATACATTCCATTATTTAAGTGGCTGACATCTATTTCATTATGTTCATCGGATAGTTCATATTCCATAACAATACGTCCAGTAAGATCTACAACCTTAATTGCTGAAAATTCGACATTATCAATCCTTAAATCAACATTTAGAATTCCACTTGCTGGATTTGGATACAATCTAAAACTTTCGAATTTGTCATTTTTACTAAATCCAACCGTAGAATAATCGAACTCATCTGAGGATTCAGATACACAACCTTCAAGATTGGTAATTACTAAAGAATATGTTCCGTCTCGTTTTGGGTTAAAATCCTTTTTCGTCTCACCGCTTATCGCCCCATTCCTATCATACCACTGATAACTACTTGAATTGGGAGAAGACAAAGTATTTCCGTTTTGTGAGATAATTGGTTTCGCCGGTTTAGCACTCACTTCAATGGTATCTGTTGCCATATTTGAACAGCCAGTACCTCTATCTGTAAATACATAGTTAATAGGATGCGAACCTACTCCTGACACTTTTGGATTAAAATTAAACCCAACAACTCCATTTCCTGAGAAAACACCTCCAGTAGGATTGTTACCATCTAGGCTAGACAATGGATCTCCTTCACAGAATTTTTTTCCTAATAACCGTAAAGTAACTGTTGGCAGTGGATGAACTATTGTTGAAATAGAATCGCTTGCAGAACATGAATTCGCATCAGTGTAAGTATACTTTATTGTATGTGTTCCACTTCCAAGTGTTGCTGCATCGAAATTAGTACTAGTAGCACCATTTACCCAATATGAGCCACCCAAAGGCATTCCTCCTGTTAAAGGATGTGAGGTTGAATCTTCACACAAAGCACCTTTGTTGGTCAGTGATACCTGCGGCACGGTATCTACTCTTAAAAATTGTGATGCCGTATCTGAACAGCCAACAGTATCTATGTAGGTGTAGGTAACTTTAAAAAGCCCTGCACCCGAGTTATTTATTACAAACAGATTTCCTGAACTATAATTAGAAGAATAACTTCCTCCTGCAGGCGCGCCGCCACTCATTTGAACTGAAAACTCACTTGCACATGCTGCAGGAAGCTGTGTCAAACTCGCGGATGGGTTATTAAAATACTTTACAACCAGTACGTTGCTGGTATCATTACAAGTAGTTCCATTACTTAAAATCATCGAATAGTTACCAGCCGTTACCACCTTTATCGTCGACATTGTGTCACCATTAAGTGTAAGGCCATTTCGCAACCATTGATAGGTAAAACCACTGGTTGCATTTGATAAAGTAACTGAATCTCCATCGCAACTTGGTACGGTATCCTTCCCTGTTTTTGAAGTAACTACTGGTTTTCCACTTACGGTATAGCCGAGTATATACTCGCGTGCTGGTTGCCCAGATAATGTGAGGTCTCCGTTTGTGATACTGGCAGTTGAAGCCAACCACGTTGCGCTAGCATTACTTGCTCTATACAGTAAATCATTACTACAGCCACCGTAATTTTTGAAATGGCTATTTGGTGAATAGTGATAACTTAAATTATATCGGCTATTTGAACCGCCAATTACATGAACTCCCCAATGTCTACTAGTATCAATGGCAGAAAACCCAGTCGGAAGGCCCGTCTTATTAGGTATCCCAGATCGATAATAAACATGAATTCCACCAGCACCACCTGTAACATTTGTAACCTTAACCGAGTCACCATCAGAATGCTTTAAAAAGGCGGAAAGGCCAGTCCCATATTTTTGAGCGCTTTCAGTTCCTACAGGGCCTCCATTATCTTTCCATGTTGCACCAGATCGTGTTCCTGTTCTTCCATTTCCAGAATAATCACGGACAACGGTTCCTCCTAAAGTATCTAATTTATAGTATGCGTGTAGTGTACTAAAATTGATATGGTTAGAATTAATTTCTTTACACATCCAATCGCGCAAAGAACTTGGTGCAAGTGCAGATGACCAAATACGAACCTCATCCATTGCCCCTTTATAATAATTTATGTTGTCATTGCGCCTTCCTAGCAAAATAGGTGATGATTGCGTATTAGTGGAAACCGAAAAATTACCTGATACATCTACAATTCCATCGACATATATTTTGGCTTTTGGGTTTGCTCTATGATCATAAGTTACAGCTACATGATGCCACTTACCATCAGCAATATTTGCTGTTCCATCAAATCCATTACCTCCAATTTCTATTCTTAAGTTTCCATTTCTTCTAATGTTAAAAGTAAAGCGACCACCTGTTGCCATATTACCCATATCAACCAATACTTGCTGTGTACTTTGAATTTGGGTGGTATTAAGCCATAATTCAACAGTTCTATTTCCTATACCTGTTATACCAGCACTTGTTGTCGTAACTACATCATTTATACCGTCAAAATCTATTGATTTTTGACCATAACTAGTTGTACCAAATAGCAGTAAAAAAACCAAAATCTTAGTAATTTTCATAACGAATATTTTTCACAAATGTAACGATGCCATGATTAAGTTGACAATACTACATTTGTCAACCGCAAAACGGGATGTAGCTTAGTCCGGTTAAAGTGCTGGTCTGGGGGACCAGAGATCGGAGGTTCGAATCCTCTCATCCCGACTTTTTTACTTTTAAAGTACTCAATATCAGTGAATTAACTTCACTGGTATTGTTTACTCCCCATATTACTCCCCAAAATCTATAAATTTCATAAATTTGGGTAGTGAATGTTTCCCTCAAATTAGACTCGTCCAATAACGGAAAAGAAAAACCACTTTACATCAGGTTAAGAGTTAAGTCGGTTAATGGTAAAACTGAAGAAACATCCATTTCAACAGAAATGAATAAAAGTGTAGTCGTGATTGAACGAAAAATTTAATGATACTCCTTTTTTGTTAAAAGGAATGATAATCAGTAATTTTATAAACCTTTAAAAACAATTTAATTTATGAAAAATATACTTCTTATTTTTTCTGTCTTGTTAACTTCAATCAACTCGTTTTCACAATGTCAGAAGTATTACATTCAAGAAGAATTCCAAAACAATGCTTGGTTTCCCCTTTTATCAGCAATTTATAACGGTGGTGATAATATTTTGGGTTCTGATGATTATATCTTATCGTGTATTAATTTAAATAATTCAATCTGTGAAAGTCCGGTTCCATGTAATATTCAAATTGGAGATTATTTGAAAGGATGGACAAGAACAGTAGATGTTAAACACAAATCATCTTTTCATTCTGCAAATGAGTTATTCGGATTTGAGGTTATTAGTGGTGACCTGCAGATTCCATTGTTCAGAGGGTTAATAGTGATTTATGAACCATTAAAAAAATTAATGATCGCTGAGATTGATAGATATGGGAAGCTAACAGGTATAAAGGATGTTTTTACATATTACACAGATGAAGATATCGCTGGGGAAAAAATGTTATGTGAATCATTCTTAGAAAGTATAGATAGTAAAAGTTACGAAGAAACAATTGATTTCATCAATAATCTAAATTTTAATAGGAAGTGGATAGAGAATGAAATTGATAAAAAAGGTATATACAAAGATTTATTCACAGGTGATATCGATAGGACCATTTTGTATTCAGAGTTAATCGAAAAAAATATTATTCAACCGAATAATACATACAGTATTACTCTGGTCAATGAAAACGATACTATTTGGAGGTTGAGTGTGAATGATAGGACTTACAATACAAAACTAACTCCTAAAAAAGGATTCATCACTTGTCGCAAAGTTGAAAGTTTGTCGATAGAGACAAAGGATTTCGACAATCAAGACTTCAAAGGATTTGTTGGATCAAAGTTATTATGGAAATCAAGAACACATCCCAAGTATGGAGATGTGTATTTCTTCTCGGTTACCAATAAAAAAGGGAAAAACCTGTTAAAGTATGGATATGGGGAAGTTGTTTTTGATAGAAATATCGAAGGTGTCGAAATAAAAGGATTTGAATCAAAAAGAAACAAGTTTAAATCCTTTGAATACATAGAACTCGCGGGAATGGATGAAGAACTAGGAATTTATGAGTGTTACCCAATTAATTCAATCCCAGTTATTGGTGATCCCAAAAGAAAGAAATTATATTTACCCAACACTAAGAATAGGTATAAACTTCGTCCAATAAGTGGATTTGAGTAGTTAATAGGTTTTTAGATTAAACTTCAGGTTGCATCACTGAACCGTTTCTTGAGGTTGATTTACCATTTTAGTGTTCAAATATCTATTGAGGTCTGATAACCTCATATACCTCTTATTTTGAGTTATCTTAATTATTGGTAGGTTTCCCCCAACCCTAAAAACCTGACTTTGATATAAAAACCCCCCATATTCAAACTCAATGAAAAGGTTTGAATGAGATTACAAGAAAATACCCCATCCCCTAGGTGGTTTCACTTATAAATCGAAGAGTTTATTTGAGGATTTGTTAAGTTTGGTATTATAATAACAGTAAAATAACTCACCACTTGATGAAACACATCTTAATCATACTATTCCTAATACCTCTAACCTCCTATTCTCAGAAGGTGTTCTCAGTTAAGTATTCAAATCAATCTGACGTAAAGGTGTTTGTAGTTGAATATGAAAATCAATGTGATTTAAAGGTGTTCAAAGTAGAATACCCAAATCAAGTAGATAAAAATAAAGGGTTATGGTATTTTGTAGAGTACCCTAACCAATCTGATAAGAAGATATATTTTGTTGAATACTCTAATCAAAGTGATTTGAAGATATTCTTTGTGAAGTATAAAAATCAATCAGGTTGGAGAGATAAATCCAAACAACATCTGATGTATTAAATACCCCACCCCCCTAATGGGTTTTACTCATAAATCCTCTACTTCTATTTATCCTCTGGATTGTAGATTTAAATATCATTTTGAGTTCTATTGAAGAACAATCTTTCTTATATCAGTTATATTACCACTACCATCAATAAGATGAAGAAAGTATAATCCGTTCCCATTCCATCCATTCATATCAATACTGAATGGAGATTGAGTAACTGGTTCGTCAAATAAAGATTGACTTAATGAATTGATGATTTTAATAGAATATCCATTCATTGTAGAAATATCACCACAATCTATTTGAAGGAAGTCTTTAGTTGGATTTGGATAGACCTTTATTGTATTTTCAAATACCAGTGGAATGGTAGACGTGAGATTAACATCTATGTAAAGAGTGTCTGTAACTGAGTATCGGATTGTATCTAATATTGTAATGGTATCATATACCTGACAAGAACCTCCGTATAAGTTACCTATTTCAGTAATATCTAATACACGATTCCAAATACCAATATCATCCATTTCACCATTTATACTTCCAGAGTTAGATTGGTCGTGTCCTAATCGAAGTTGTGTACCAATCCCTGGAGAATTAGAAATAAGAGTATTCTCAACCGAACCTTGTAAACTATTATTAATGTAAAGTCTTATGGAGTCCGAGTCGTATGTGTAGATAATGTGGTTCCAGTCCAGTACATTGTATGTAATATTCATACCGACATTATTAATTCCATTATTATGTCCATACCATAAACCACCTGGTGGAATATTTCCATGTTGTAGTACACCTAATTGAAATGACGAACTCCAATTTAAAAACCTTGGACCATTACAATCTTGAATTGAATCTAACTTAACCCAGAAACTTAGAGAAAATCCATCACCTAACCCTGAGGTATCAAGTTGTGTAACTACCAAACCAGTATTACAATTCGTATCAGGTTCCCAAATCCCAACCTGATTGTTCGGGTTGTCACGATATCCTCCAAATGTTACACCATAGTTCGTGGTTGGGGTTTGATTAGGTGAGGAATCTAAATGTGTTCCATTCATCGTCCAAAACCCAACAAGACCATTAGTCGGAACGTATGAAGGTAGGTTCTGAGTAAATCCAGTTAGATTCAAAAACAATAATGGTGTAGTGAGTAATATCAAAAACAATAACTTTTTCATAACAATTTATTTATAAATCAATATTAAACTAAAACCGTATATAAACCAAAAAGAGATGGGTCATTTAGGTCTCTTTACCTATTATAACCTATTTTTAATACTGATAATCAACTACTTACCATCCTCTTCAATACCCCATTCAACCCATCAATACTCTTATTATTCATCTTTAACCTACTGAATAACTTCTTAAAGGGAGATACCAACTTCTTCAACATTGATTTTAGGGATATCTCATCCATTCTTTGAACACCAATTGTGGATACAACTCTACTAACTGTCTTTGTACTAAGTAGGATGTCCTCTAATACCTTTTTGGTTTGTTTATTCACCTTTGTTAGTGATTCCACAAAACTCTCTTTGTATTTGAAGTTGTCTCTATTGTATCCCATACGTTTCAGGGTTACCAAATACTTCTTTGTTTGAATCGATTTCTTATTCTGTATTGTCAGTTGTTCCAACGTTGGTCGTAACTCTCCTTCAATCTCTTTGTATCGATTTGAAAGTTCACTCAGTTCCATCTTTACTTTATCAATCTTATCTGAGAGTATTCCAAACTCATCAATTTTTGATTCTAAATCATTCTCAAATTTGAATTCATTTAATCTCATTTCTTACTCCATATGTTGTTCCATTGGAAATCAGGTTGTGATTCTTGGTTGACCTCCTGAGGTTGATTTACCATTTTGGTGTTCAGATACCTATTGAGGTCAGATAACCTCATATACCTCTTATTCTTAGTTATTTTGATGATAGGGAGTTTCTCCTCAATAACCAATTTCTCAAAGTGTCTCCTACTGATGTTGAGGTAATCCATCACTTCGTATTTTGTGAGTAGTTTATCTTCCATTGTTTTCTCCTATCTGTTCTCTGTATAATTCAAATTGTATAATGAACAACTGAAGTGTCTCTCTAAATCTATCAATGTTTTGAGTTCTGATAGAATCCAATATCTCTTCAGATGTCTGAGTGATTCGATTGGACATTTCCATCTTAGATTTAATGTTACTTCCTTCTTTCATACTGTTCTTTTATTTTGTTCTGTACCTCTGTTGGTAATTGACCAATTCCTTTCTCTAGTACTTTTAACCCACCTTCTTGAATAGACTCTCTATATCTTTCGTAGTTAATAAATACATCTATTAAGGATGTAGTAGTATCAAATATCTTATCAGGTGGTAGATGTATCCCTACATCTTTTATAAATTGATATAAACTATTCATTAACTCTCCATGTAGTTGTCCTGTATCTTTCTTCATATTGTTGTTCTCCGTTGTTATAATCTTTCAGTATTAAATCAAGTATGATGAGTGGTTCTGATTTCATCAGAATCATCTCATCGTTGAGTGATTCATACGGTAGTGTGAATCCTCAACATTCCAGTTATATCATGTTCTGTAATCAAGTAATCCCTGAAATAGAACATCATAAATTCTCAGTAGTGTTTTATTCTAACCT
>Ga0209534_10006241_pt1 | contig 10387 bp, 24 predicted proteins | sample COG_07_FD_184751 | JGI IMG/M metagenome (GOLD analysis project Ga0209534, IMG submission 184751) | Pelagic Microbial community sample from North Sea - COGITO 998_met_07 (SPAdes) (version 2) | ecosystem: Environmental > Aquatic > Marine > Neritic zone/Coastal water | place: Helgoland, sampling... | reverse complement strand
TGTAATCATTCCACCGAGCAGTGTAAGCGAACGACTTGCCTTTAGCGAAAGAGCTTTTCTGCTTTGTAACCACAGCGTTCCACTCTTTATCAGTCAGTCCGCTACACACCTCGTGTGAGTGCTTGAGTCTATGCCCTCTTGCACGATTTCTTCTCGCGTCTATCATAGCTTGACACGCTTCCTTCATATTTTTAGGACTAGACATAAGACCAGATTGAAGGGTTGTACTCTACGAAGGTTAATCCTTTGAAGTTGAACCACTCTGTGATACCTTCTTGATCTTTGTCTTCGTCGTAGATAAATGCGAATCTTTTTGGTAATTCGCCCACTGGATAACCTTTGTAAGTTTTGTTATTAAACTTAATGGTTGTAGCGTTAATAAATTTTAATTTTTGCATAGTATATTATTTAGTTTGTTACAGTATTATTATCCAAAGATAATCGTATTTTGTTTGTATTAAGTGTACATTTCTTGTTGCCACTTTGGTATTTCAGAGTTATATCTCATCGCCCAATCACGTTCGATCGCTTCGATCTCAGTTAATTTAATCTTATGGTGACTAAATTTACGCTTAGTTCTTATAGTTTTCTTCATGGTTTTAATATTTTTAATATTTCTTGCCAGTTAGGGTATTTACCTACACCGAATTGTATTAACTCGCCGTCGAACTCACTAGCGCCATTGACTGTTCTGTCGTCTATTAAATAGTCGCCACGTAATAGATTCTTGTGATTAGAAAGTATTAAACGTTTGTAAGCATTATTACCTAAGTATTTACTCACCCATTGGCGCTTATGTGTCCAAGAAATAGGCATATTCCATGGAGCGGTAGATAAGATGTACACATCATACTTGTCTGACTCGCATAGTTTATTAAAAGATTCCACTGCGTCTTTCATTGGTGGAAGATCTTTAAATATACTTTGATACCAACCTTTTTTTGCAAGTGTAGGTTGTAAATCAACGAGTACACCGTCCATGTCTATGTATACTACTTTAGTCTTCATAAGTGAAAAGTCTTTCGTCGTCAAGAATATTGATATTATATCCGAGCATTGTACCGTCATCTGTTCGTAGAATATAAGATTCTACTATAGATTCTCGCCACTCATTTACTTGATCAACTTGTTTTTGTTTCCATATTACACCTATTTGAAAAGTGCACATTCCCACCATTGTAGCGAACGCTACGTTTTTTAAATTATTTTTCATATTCATCTGAGTTTTTTACTATATTATCATTTATTACTTGTAAGACTTCGTCACGAGTTATTTCACCCATCATTTGCTTGAGTATAAGAGAAGTCATATCTATTTCTTTGTTATTAGTTACTTGTATAATTTGCATAGTTAATCGCCTTTATAGGTTAATGTTTCATAGAATTCACCAGCCGCTTTAGTATTTGATTCTTCAAGCGACTTGTAATAGTCTTCGTTTTTTAGTTGATCGTCGCGCCAAGCGGTTACCTCTTCAAGTGTACCATATTGTGTAGTGTATCGTATAGTGCATTTGTAAGTTTCACGCTCTGGAAAATGTGTGTTATAGTGTTTAATTATTCGCATAGTTATTTAGTTTAGTAGAAATCGTAGTAAATATCTAGTACATTAGATTTTTGTTTGTCAGTTAATTCAGTATAATGCTTGTCGTATAATCGCCAAGATATTTTTAGTAGAGTATAAGATTTAGTACACATAGTTATTTATTTTTATTAGTTATTAATTACATTTATATTATCCAAAGATAATCGTATTTTGTTTGTAGACATTGGTGGAATCGAACCACCTCACAAAGTAGAGCTCACGTAGTCAAAATGCAGAGTGAAACCGTTATGTCTTTATTTCTATCCAGTTCGAGTGCCCCCACCTCATGGTTCGGATAGTCACCATTTTGAATTATTTATAAGTTTGTATTAACTTGTTAATTTCATTTAGATTTGAAAAATGATAATGATATATAACTTCTTTTGTATTAGAATTTAATATTGTAAAATCATACATTTTATTTTTTGAACAATAGTAGATTTGAAAGAAAGTTTTGTTTTTAAAGTTTAAATTTGACATAGTTATATTTTTTATTAGTTACATATATATTATCCAACAAGAAACGTATTTTGTTTGTAGTTTTGATTTACCACTTAGTTTCATTCGGAGCGAAACCGAATTCTACATAGTCAGATACTTTAAAGTTACTGATTTTGAATACAATAGTGTGTATGAATTTTCTCATATAAGTTATTTTTATAGGTGTATAATTATTTATTTGTTTTATTTATAGTTGTAGTGTGACACTGAAAGTGACAGTTTGTCATGACAAGTAGTATTATATTACTACTTTGTCACGAAGAACTACAGGAACTGAAGTGGAAGATGTATAAGATTTATACTTTTCGAAACAATTCATTGTATTTAATTTATCTTTCATTAAATCATATACAATATCATGATTGTAAGTGAATGTTTTACCACTTTTGAAAGTGACTTCAATGATTTGATTTTTTCCGATGAGTGATTTGCGAACAACAAATCTTTTTGATTGTAAATTTGACATAGTTATTATATTTATTAGTTATTATTATTTATTAGTTACATTATTATTATCCAATACGTATCGTATTTAGTTTGTAATATTTATTTAATTATTAAAAACTGTGACATTAGGGTATTAAGCTAAGTATAGTAAGGGGCTATTGTCACACTTTTATAATAGTTTGTATTGACATCTTTGAAAGTAATACAATTCAGTTAGTATACATTCTGGCATTACATTTTGTATAATTACTTCTGGATTTTTTAGTAGAAATAATTCAATTGACTGTATGTATTTAATTCGTTTCATAGTTATTATTGTTTGTTACTTACATTATTATTATCCAATATACTTCGTATTTAGTTTGTAATAAAAAAGCATAAATGTTTAGAAAATATGTAGGAAAAAATCCCGATATATACGAGAAATGGTTGAAAAAGATCGCCGGGGGTGGTTTAGAGGTTGCGTTTTTCCTAGAAAATGCGCTTCCCGGAGGAGAAATATAACACCACTATCCCAAATATGTAACATTTTTTTAAAAAGTATGACACTAGCCTATTAATATATACCAGTAAGGGGCAAATGTCACACTATTGGTAAATAAACGGTGATATATGTAAGTATATATAGATATGGAAACACAAAAGCATATGGGTCGTGGAGAACTAGTAGATAGACTCACGGCGCAAGTAAGAGATCGTGGCTTTGCTATAGCGTTATTGAAGAAACGTGGAGACTTAACGGCTAGCGGTGAGCTTACAGCTAAAGGTCGTGCAAGAGATAGAATGACAGCAGAAGAAAGAGCGTTAGATAGAGCTGGTGAAACCTCAGCTACGGCTACATATAATCCAGAAACAAACAGAGTTACAAAAAACAAATAAAAAAATGGCAAATACAAGAAGTTATCCAAGCGCAACGGCTAAATCAGATGACCTAATATTAGGTACATCGATGCCTGCAGCGAATTCAAATGACAATCCAAGGACTGTGAACTTTTCAGTTGGTCAAATAAACGGATTAGCAAACTCACCAGACATAGCTACAAAGACTATTTTAATTACAGATGCTCAGTTGAGAACATTAGGAACTACGCCTGTTACTTTACTAGACTTAAACGGAGCTTCTTTTGTAGGGGAGTATATACAATTAATAAGCGCTTCTTTTGAATCTATAAACGGTTCTGCTGGAAGTTCTTACACTTGGGCAGCTGGTGGAGCTGAGATTTCTTACACTTTTGGAAATGCTGATTCAAATAGTTTTTTAATACCTCAATTAGATTTACCGAATGGAAGCGGAGTAACTCAACTACCCTACACGATAGCGGCTAGAGATGGTAAATACCAGAGAGGCGCGTCACTAAAATTATACACAGCTACAAACCCCGTGATTGTAGGTTCACCTAACGGATCATTTGTAATAAATTTAACTTATAGACTATTTCCTCAAATATAATAACAAATGGCTAGAATAAGTTCATACCCTAAAGATTCAACGATACAAGATAAAGACGCTTGGATTGGAACAGAATCAACAAACAGAGTAACTCGTAATTTTACAGCTGAAGATGTAGCTAATTATGTAATTACATCGACTAGCGCCGTTACAGGGTCAGGCACATTAAACACAATACCTATTTTTACTGGTCCTACAACTATTGGTGATTCATTTATGACTTATGACCCTTTAAGCCAGCTTTTCAATATTTCTAAAAGACTGTCAATAACTGGAGATTTAACTGTTGGCGGTCGCGGATTGTTTAGTGGATCCTATCTTAGAGTTAATTGTCCATTACAAGACAGTAGTAATCTTTCTGGAACAACTGGTCAAGTATTAAGCTCTACCGGAACTGGTGTTGAGTGGATTGACCCTTCATCATCGATTACTAAGCTAATACCTTACTTTCAAACAGCCACTCCAGGAGGAAGTGATACTTATACACAATCAAACAATATAGTTGATTTTGATTGGTCAGGTGGTAGTGGTACGTATGAGTATATTCTTCCAAGCGCCACTGCTATTCCGTATAGAAAGATAAGATTTGTTAACAACAGCACTATTTCAGCTTCAAATAAGATTCATATAACAGCGCCTGGCACTGAGACTATCGACGGTGGAGCTTTTTATGTAATCAACAAACCATACAATGGCTGCGCGGTTTGGTCAGACGGAGTTCAATGGGTAGTAATACAAGCAAAAGCATAGTAATAAGTAAAACTCACTAAAACCAAGTGAGTATATAAGTATAAAGAATTTAAAAATGAAAACATGAATTTCGGTTACGTAAAAGACACAGCTGGTATAACTAAGCCAATAAACCTAGATGACATAAAAATTATTAATGTCACTAGTGATAGTATAACAATAAGATATAATTTAATTGGGACATCCAACGTTGTTAATGCTTTAGCTTTTTTTGTATCATTTAACAACAAAGGGGGTATATCAACTGATCAAATAGAATCTCAATTCTATAGCTGGTTAAAAAACGCATTGGTATCTTCTTCTCCACTAAAAGCTAGTTTAAACTCAGCAATGCCTCAATTAGAGATTGCCACGGCTGGTTTAATTAACTCATCAGGTTATAGAGATGCTACTTTTTTAGCGGCAGTAGATAAAGACGCAGCGTGTGCAGCGACTCCTACAACGGCTTGTATAGTTGAATCAAAAGATGGATTACCTCCAGTGGGAACTTTAGTTTTAGCTAATCCATCAGCTAATAACTTTGATACTATAGCGGATGGAGAATATGCGTTAGAGGTTTCTGGAACTAAATACTTTGCTACTTTAAAAGGATCTAGAATAACAAGCATAGTTGTTTGTCCTTTGCTTTTAGATTTTGTTTTTGATCCTAACCAACAGGCTAGCGGAGTTGTTGATGATTCTAATTATGTTTCACTCGCTACCTTCAGATACGGAGATATGCCAGATTATTACAACGTAAGTAATGTACCATACGAGTTCTTAGGAGACGATATGGGTGCGGGATGTTCTTCTTTATCTTATTTAAAATCACAAGATGATTTGACATGGCCTAGTGGCTACATAGTAAATGGATTTTTAGGAGCAAGTGGAGGTTTAGGTCAACTACCAGCTTTCGGTTTAATTCTAGCAGATCCCAATGTAGCAAACTGGAATGGAGCACAGCTATATATATCTCAAGACTACTATGTAACAAGTGATAAAGATCAAGCAACTTGGTCAGCTTTTAGTCAAGATTTTTGGCTTCAAGGATTCACTTGGTTTGGAAATGGAACTCAAAACCCAGCAAACACTTCATCGTCAGTTAGCGAAATCCTTGGAAATGGATATGGTAGAATATTTTTACCACCTGGCACTTCATTTAGCGGTAATGCTACTTTTGGTAGTGTTCAATATGTAAATTATAATTATAGCGGTGTATTAAATAATTCATCTAACTGTTCTTAAAAATAAAAAAAATGAATAAATATATATTAATAAATCAAGAAGCTAAAGGAATACTTAACGCAGATAAAATAGTAGGCTTAGTAGGTACACATACTTTAATAGATTACGATGTAGAATTAGTAGGTGCTATACCTAGCTTTAGAACTTATTTAATAGATGATTTTCAAAGCGCAGGAGCGTTAAACGTAAATCTTGTTCTTTCTTCTGAATTAGCCGCTGATCAAGGTAAAGCTAAAAAACTTTTTTTAGATTACTTCTCAAAAGCATTTGAGCAATTGTCTACAAAACCAACATCTACAGTAACGTTTTATCCACCTAAAGGAATAAGTATAGGTACTGTATCGGGATAATACACCTGGCACGGGAAGTGCAAACCAATATTAATTTAAAACCAAAACCAATGACACTATTTTACCAGACTGAATCGTGGAGTAGTCACCCACAACCAGGCAAAAGCCAAGTTAAACTATGGAAACATATAGCTAACAAAGAAAACTGGAGAATTGTCCAGCTTATCAATGGCTTTTACCAAACAGAGTACCAAGACATCAAAGATCCAGAAACATGGCATGATGTAACCAGGCGTGAAACTTTAGAAGGAGCTGAAACAGCTATCGACCAAACAGTAGCGCACTATTTAAAGAAAGTTGAATTTATCGACGGACCTAAAATAGTAAAAACCTTTAAATAAACCAAACTCAATTAAATTAAATTAAATCAAATATGGACGCAATTGTCAAAAACCTTAACTTCGGCGAAGAAGCCAGAGTTAATGTATTTAAAGGAATAGAAAAACTCACAAGAGCTGTTAGCTCCACACTCGGGGCTAGCGGCAAATGTGTGATGCTTGAGGATCATACTGGAAAGCCCGTTATTACAAAAGATGGTGTTACTGTAGCAGACTCGATAGTCTTGCTTGATCCTATAGAAAATATGGGAGCAACGCTTTTAAAAGAAGCAGCTAGAAAAACAGTTAAAGAAGCAGGTGATGGCACAACAACAGCGACAGTTTTAGCTCACGCTATACTTGAAGAAGCTTATAAGGTTGCAGATAAAACAAACTCAAGAGAGTTGAAGGACGGTATAAATAAAGCCGTTGAAAATGTGGTTAAGTTTTTGCAGTTAGCATCTGTAGATGTTAAAGGCGATATGATAGATCAAATAGCTACAATATCTACAAACAACGACCCTGAGCTTGGTAAAATTATAGCAGACGCTTTTAGAGCGGTTGATAACACAGGTGTGGTCATGATGGAAACAGCTTCAGATGGTAAAACATGTGTTGAGGTTGTAGATGGTGTTCAGTATGACAAGGGAATTAAAAATTCTCACTTTATAACTAACAAAGCGGTTAAGACTGCTGAGTTGGAAAAACCATTGGTTTTACTTTTAGAGTCACCAGTGGATACGGTTAGACAAATACAATCAGTGCTAGAGTATGTAATAAAAAACAACAAACCTTTGCTTATCATAGGCGATTTAGAACAAGGTGTTTTATCAGCTCTGGCAATGAATAAAATGAAAGGAGCCATAAAAGTGAACGTTATTGACGCACCAACTTACGGAATAAGCAAGCAGCAGATGCTTGAAGATCTTTCACTTCTAACTGGCGCAACTATTATAAATGAAGATCTTGGAGATGATATGGACATGATACAACCAGAGCACTTAGGATCTTGTGTTAAAAGTATAACATCTCATCAAGACACTGTTTTGCAAGTAGCAGAACCCAGCGATGAAGTTTTAAGTGTTATAAGTGATTTAAAGAAAAAGCTTTTAGTAGAGAAAAATCCAAACAACCTTATTAAACTTGAAAAAAGATTAGCAATGCTTTCAGCTAAAATAGCTATTGTAAAAGTAGGTGCTAATTCAGAAATAGAATTAAAAGAAAAAACAGATAGAGTAGAAGACGCTATCTGTGCTACTAAGGCTGCTATTAAAGAAGGGATTGTTCCTGGTGGTGGTATTGCTCTATTAAATGCCGCAACAAACTTAAAACCTAATTCGATTGGCGAAACAGTGTTACTTGAAGCCATAAAAGCACCATTCAAAGTTATACTTGAAAATGCAGGTGTTGAAAACGTGGAGACACCAATTAGAAAAGGGCAAGGTTACAACGTGGTTACAGGAAAAATGGTAAATATGACAAAGTCAGGTATTATAGATCCTTTACTCGTCACTAAGAGCGCTCTTCAAAATGCAGCTTCCGTAGCAACTACTATTTTATCTACAGATTGTGTAATTAATAATTTAAGAATTAATGAAGGCGGTAGGTAAAAATATAATTATAAAAAAGACAAAACAAGGAACCACTAAAACAAAAGGTGGTCTTCTCTTGGCAGAAACACATAGAGATGACATTAGGTATATTGAAGCTTCTGTTGTCTCAGCAGGTGATGAAATAAACAACTTAGAAAAAGGTAGTGTTATACTATACGATAAACACGCTGGACATAAGATAGAGGTTGACAAAGAAACATATCACGTTATAAAAGTAGTAGACGTTGTGGTTGTTTTATGAGGCGTTTAGAAACAGACGATATAAAAAACCTTAATCTTATGAAACATTATAGGATTATAAGAAAATGGGCTTGTAGGAATAACGATTTAAACGATGCAGATTTAGAGTTATTAATATACTTAGATTGCATAGATATGTTTAGAAAAAAAGACTTTCAAGATGGTTCATATTCTTATAGCTGGGACAACCGTCGCTGGAACAGAATGTTGAAACAAGGTTGGATAGTTGTTTGGAGAAAAAGAAACAGAACAACTCAAAAATACCATATATATAAAACATCTATTAAGTGTAAGCATTTGATAAAAAGAATTTATCGCATGATGCTTGGTTTAGAGGATATACCCACAAGCAACCATAGAAACAGTATTATGAAGGGTAAAACATATACAGATAAAGTTCTTATAACTTCTATTAAAAACGTAAACAAAGATAAAAACAGATAAAATGAAAGCTAACAATAACGAATCTCCGCTAGAATTTGGTTTTGGTGGTAATATGGCAGCGATGATTCAAGCCGCTAGAAATAGAGCTCCAGGTCGAGGTCAAACCGCGGCAATGTTAGGTGGTAGTCTTAGTGGTCAAGCAAAAGAATTATTTGAAGCAAGCCAAACTGCTCAAAACCCCGAAATGACCAATACACCACCTGCTCCATATAACACTCTTGGTGGTGCTCAACCGGTTTTTAATCCTCAAGCGCAGCAAGCAGCTCAAGGTGTTTATGGTAGTTGTGATCAAAGACAAAACGCAGTAGGTGCAACTCCTATATTTAAGAAAAAATGCAACAAAAAATACTAATATGAAAAACATTAAAAACTTAAAAGTAGACCTATCAGGTCAGGTAGGTGAAAATGCTATTTGGGACGGACCATTAAGCAAAGAAGGTTTTCCAATGGGAAAAGGTTCTAGCTCAGGTAAAGATGGATTAGAGGTTTCTAAGTACCCTTGTGGTCACGGAGGAGGACCAATTACACAACGCGCTAAAGCTTTTAAATAATGGAAAATTTATCTAAATTCTCAGGGCCTTTTATGCAAAAAAGTCCTTTGTATAATAAAGCTGATAGACTTAGAGAAAGAGCTAAAAGAAGATCTAAAAGATTAGGTGAAACACAAGATTACGATTACGAAGATGCTAAAGTTCAAAAGCTTTTATCTAAAGCTGAAAAAGCTGAAAAATCAAAGCCTTCATTAGAAAACGATGCTAGAGTTGATGCGTCTTATGAAAGACCTGATATGCCGCCTGTTAACTACGGAACACCATTAAATCAAGTTTCTCCTCAATATGGGTCGGCCTCTGCATACGTGTCTATTCAACCAGCTTTGCAAAACTTGCAAAAAAAAGCAGTTGCTAACTCTGAAGAAGACACTACTAAAGGTAAAAAATCCAAACAAGTCGTAAACACTTCTACCGGTGACCAAGTTGGTGCTACTAAAAAAGAACAAGATATTTCTAAGCCAACACGAGACTCTGAATTAGCAAGGGAAAAATACAATACTTTTCAAGATTCAACTAGAGTTCAATCTATAGATGGTGATTTTTATAGAGTAGATGGCAAAGGTAATATACATTCTATGAAGTTTGACAAATTAGGAAAAAGAGTATTTGACATGGATAAGGTTTCTAAAGCCATGGGAAAATTTTATTAAATGAAATCAAAAGGCTTAGGAGACAGCATAGAAAAATTTACTAAAACTACTGGTATCAAAAAAGTAGTGGACGCGTTTAGCGAAAAGTTAAACGTGCCTTGTGGTTGTGCTGCTAGAAAAGGAGCATTAAACAAAATATTTCCTTATAAAAAATAATATATGGCTTTCAAACTAAATAACCCACCTTTCCACATGGACAACACTCCAATATATCGAGTAGATATGGAAGATGGTGTTATGGGAAAAGCTAATAACAATGGTTCTATAA
>Ga0209534_10006238_pt1 | contig 10391 bp, 3 predicted proteins | sample COG_07_FD_184751 | JGI IMG/M metagenome (GOLD analysis project Ga0209534, IMG submission 184751) | Pelagic Microbial community sample from North Sea - COGITO 998_met_07 (SPAdes) (version 2) | ecosystem: Environmental > Aquatic > Marine > Neritic zone/Coastal water | place: Helgoland, sampling... | reverse complement strand
AAAAAATTACAAAACATACACAGTCAGTATAAACTAATATCAGACGGATTAGACACAAGTAAGCCTGATCCTGATATTGAACGTAAATGGTTTGACAGCTTAATTGGGTTTGATGACAATAATAGAATTGTACCTGATCCAACTATTACTGTTAAAAATCGTTACGGCGTACAAAACCGTCCAAGACAAAGTATGTTTGTCAATAGATTTGAAGCACTGAAACAAACTATTGAGAGAATAAATCTAAAACTTTCTGAAAATCTTATAGTAGACGAATATGATATTTCTTCACTAACACAGAAAGATACCTTGCCAACGCTAATATCAAAAGAATATGATCTAGCTATTGACACTTTTGCAGATCTTAAATTTGTAAGCACAAATAAAATTACTCCTGCGGTATTGACTCCTGTAATTACTAATGGTAGAATTTCGAGAATAAACATTACAGATTCAGGACGTGGTTATAAAGTTGCTCCTAGCTTTAAGATTAATGGAGAAGGTGTAGATGCAGATTTTGATATTATTATTAATAGCTTAGGTCAGATTACTGATGTTAATATTACTAATACAGGATCGGGTTATAATTCGTCTACAACAATTACAATTAGACCGTTTACTGTATTAATTAATGCAGACGAATCTGTACAAGATAAATGGGCATTGTATTCGTGGAACGGTACTGAATGGTATAGAAGAAAAATACAAAGTTATAATGTTGAGTTATACTGGAATTATATAGATTGGTACGCAGAAGGCTATAATCAATTTACAAATATTAATGATACAGTTCTAGGAGCATACCAAATTCCATCACTAAGTAACAACATTGGAGATATTACAAAAATTGAAAATGTAGGATCTGGTGGTTGGTTATTACTTCGTAAAATTGATAATCAAGATAGTGAAGATTATACTATAAATTATGAAACAATTGGCCGTCAAAACGGCACAATACAATTTAAAGATACACTATATGATTATTCAAAAAACGCTGTAGGATATAGTAACCGCAGTTTTGATAGTAATTTCTTTGATAATAATCCGAGTGTTGAATTAAGAATTATACTCGAAACTATTAGAGATAAACTATTTACAAATGCTTTAGAAATTGAATACAATCAACTGTTTATGGCAGCGTTACGATATGTAATGTCAGAACAGCAATCAGTTGACTGGATGTTTAAAACTAGTTTTGTAAAAGCAAAACATAATAGAGAATCTTTAAGTCAGCAAGATATAACATTTAATAACGATAATTTACAAAGCTATCAAGATTTTGTTGAAGAATTTAAACCGTATTCGACAAAAATTAGAGAGTTTGTTAGTGAATATACTGCTATTGATCCTACAAATAGTAGCATAAGTGATTTTGATCTACCACCTTTCTATAATAAACTTATAAAATCAATAGAATCAAGTAATGCAATTATTGTTGATAATGAAATACAAAAAGAAAATCTAGATATATCTGTTTATCCACGTAAAAATTGGAAAGATAATCTCGGATACCAAATAACAGAAATCCAATTAGGCAGTAGTGGCTCAGGATTTACATTTGAGCCTACTGTTACACTTGTAGGCGGCGGCGGCTCAGGCGCAACTGCAAAGGCATACTTAGGTTATGGCAAAATTACTAGCATCAAAATAACTAACCCAGGTAATGGATATACTAGTGCGCCTTCTGTTGTTATATCTGGCTCACAAGTAGAAACAGGTACTCCTGCGAGAGCAACAGCAGTACTGGGTAACGGTGTTGTAAGAACGCCGAGTATTAAAATTAAGTTTGACAGAACTAGCGGAACATTCACTTTTGATACATTAGCTAAAACAGAAACTTTTACAGGAACAGGATTTGAAAATAGATTCTTCCTTGAATGGCCAATGGATCTTGACATTAAAAAAGTTAATGTTTACGTAGATAATATTTTACAATTGCGTAGCAAATATACATTTGAGAATATTAAAAACACAGATAAATCTTATGTAAGAGAACAAGGTAAAATATTATTTGCAACGCCTCCTAAGCTTAACTCTGTAATACGTGTTGAGTACAATATTCCGTTAAGCATGTTAAATGCAGAAGACAGAATTAAATTTGCTTACAATCCGATTGCAGGAATGTACGGCAACGACTTGGCACAGTTAATGACTGGTGTAGATTACGGCGGTGTTGAAGTACGCAGTTTTGACTTCTCGAGTCCAAGTGGGTTTGATAGTCAGCCATGGTACACAGATAACTGGGACGAGTTCGACGACACATTTGAAGACGAGGTATTTACAGCAGACGGCTCAACTATTGCAGTACAATTAAGTGCTCCTTTAGAAGATGGTGTTGTGTATAACTTGTACAAAAACGGTATTAGAATTGATGATCCTAATTATGATGCAGGAACTCCAACTAATGTTTATGCTATTACAAACAGCATTACAGGTGACGGCGTTACAGACATTGTTTATGTGCAGGATTTGGGAATAGAATTATTAGACAATGATGTATTTGTTGTAAGAAAAACAACAAGTGACGGTAGCGTTCTTCCTGATGCAGAAAGTTATGATACTGCGCTAACAGGCGGCGACTTAGCATATACAACAGCACGTGGTATAGCAGCAGAAGAAATTATTGTTGACGGTGACGGATTTGTTACTCCAACTACAAGCGCCGGTCCTGAAGAAGTTGTTCCTGGACAAGTCCTTGATACACTAGATATTAAAGTGTACACAAGAGATAGCCAAGGACAAGGAGTGATTAACAGCCAAAGTTATATTATGGACAGTACTGTAACTTATGATTTAGGTGTTACACCAAATAGTAGTGATGCAGTTATTGTAAAAGTTAATAATATTATACTTCCACAAACTGAGTACACTATTAATTGGAGTGCAAATACCGTAACACTTGATACAGCAGTTGTAGGCGCCGAGCTTAATATTGTAACAGTTTCCCAAGGTATACAAAATATATTAGACTTTGGACAACTTGTTGGTGATGGTTCAACTACAGAGTTTGAAACAACAGTTGACTGGGAAGAAAATGCAAGCGTGTATGCAAGCATTAATGGAGTACAACAAACAGTTGTAGCATTTAAATCAGACACTACATCTAAAACTGTTATTAGATTTGAGGAAGTAGTATTAAACGGTGCTGTAATTAATTATACTGTATTTTCAGCAGATGAACAAATTAATTATAGTCAAATTACCAAAGACGTATTTACAGGAGACGGATCTACTAGAGAGTTTACACTTGCAAGTGCGCCACTTTATGCGATTCCGAGTGAGCATAATATAATAGTTAAAGTTGACAATAAAATATTAAATGCAGGATATAATATTCAGTATACAATACCTGAAAACAATCAAAGAGAGTATCCATTAGAAATATTCCAAATGCCGCAAGGTAGTTTAGATGTTGCAGATGTTAAAATTTTCTTAAATGGAGAAGAGAAATTTACTCCTTTAGATTGGCGATTTGAAATAGCTAATAGTAGTATAACTCTTACTGACGATGTTGGTATTCCGGGTAATTTAATTGAAATGTATGTAATTACTGACGGCGATTATAGAATCAATGGTAAAAGTATTACTTTAGATACTGCTCCTATCAACGGTGCAGTAGTAGAAATAATACAATTTGCAAATCACGACTTATTAGGGATTGAACGTATTAATTACGATGTTGTATCGAGAACAACACTAATACCTGAAGATGTTGATTATATTACCTATAACAGATTAACAGTTGGCGAAGTTACATTACGTAAACCAGCAGTTGATGCACAGTATGTATGGGTAAGTGTAAACGGTGAACTATTAACACCTAGCGTAGACTATTCTGTAACTGACGACAAGTTAAAAGTACAACTAGTTAGACAGCCGGCAGCAAATGATGTTATTGATATTATACATTTTACAGCACCAGTTAGCAAGCCTAAATTTTCTTATAGACAATTTAAAGACATGCTTAATAGAACACATTTCAAACGTCTTGATAAATCTGCTGCTAAATTAGCACAATCATTAAATTATTATGATTTAAGAATTGAACTAGACGATGCAAGTGAATTATCAGAACCAAACAAAGGTCAAAACTTACCTGGTGTGATCTTTATTGAAGGCGAGCGTATTGAATACTTTGTAAAAGAAGAAAACACGCTACGTCAACTACGCAGAGGTACATTAGGTACTGGTGTTAAAGATACATATGCAACAGATACAAAAGTGTTTGATCAAAACATAAGTAAAACTGTTCCGTATAAAGATCAAATTTTATCTTATAATGCATCTTATGTAGAGGATGGAACTAAAAAAATAGGAGCAGACGGTTTTACAGCAACGTTTGAGATTGGTTACCCAGTAGCATCGATTAATGAGATTGAAGTGTTTGTAGGCGGTGTGCGTATGCGTAAGACGGCACTAGATGTGTTTAACTATGCAACAGCATTAGATAGTCCAGAAGGTGATACTACAGTTGCAGCAGACTTTACATTTGATGCGGAAACTAACGCAATTACATTACTTGCTACTCCAGCAAAAGATATAAGAGTAACAGTAGTGAAAAAAGTAGGACAAAGTTGGACAATACTAGGTACAGCACTAGGTGATACAGAAAATTCAATTGCAAGATTCGTACGTGCCGGAACATCCGAGCTACCTGAATAAATACAGTATAGGAAACAAATAAATGAGCGATAACATGCAAGACACAAACGGAGTATTAGTTCAGGGACATATTAAGATATTCGACCCTGAATCACAAAAAGTTTATATTAATAAGCGTAATGCAATTCATTATGAAAATATGAGTATTGCATTAGCAGAAAGTTTGTCAAATGCTGGGCAAGGCTTTATATATGAAATGTCATTTGGCAACGGCGGCACAAGTGTCGATCCAACCGGTATTATTACATATCTAACGCCAAACAGTACTGGCACAAATGCAAGTCTATATAACCAAACCTATACTAAGGTTGTTGATGACAGAAGTGTAAATAATACAGATCCTGTACGTAATAAACTAGAAACAAGACATGTTAGCGGAACAAACTATACTGATATTGTAGTAAGTTGCTTGTTAGACTACGGCGAACCAAACGGCCAAGATGCATTTGATACAGCTAGTGCAACAGATAGTCCGTATGTGTTTGATGAATTAGGTTTAAGAAGTTATAGTACAAGCGGTACTGGCAAATTAATTACTCATGTTATTTTCCATCCTGTACAAAAGTCACTTAATAGATTAATTCAAATCGACTACACAGTGCGTGTACAAAGTTTAGCAGGGTAAGGAGTAAATTATGCCATATACAATAAGTTACACTGACACTGTTAATAAAGGCACAATAACAGTTGTTGACAATACACTTAATAGCGAAACAAGTTTAAATTTTCCAGGACGAGGCACTACAGCGTATGGTCAAGCAGTAAACGAAAACTTCTTACACTTACTAGAAAATTTTGCAAATACAACACCTCCTCTTCGTCCAGTAGAAGGACAACTTTGGTATGATTCTACACAAGGTGTAGATCAATTAAAAGTATACGACGGTACAAACTGGGTAGCGAGCGGCGGCCTTAAAAAGGCTAGTGCTGCACCGGCTGTTGCAAATTCAAGTGCAGGCGACTTGTGGGTCAACACAGAAAGTCAGCAGCTATATTTATTTACAGGCAGTTCATGGGTACTAGTTGGTCCAGATTTTAGTGATGGACTATTAACTGGTGCACAAGCACAAGCAATTGTAGGCACTGATGATATAACATACAACGTGCTAGCAATTAAAGTTGAAGATCAGCCAGTAATTATTATTAGTAGTCAAAGTTTTATACCAAAAGTATCAATTAAAGGATTTAGAAAAGGTATTAATCCTGGCATGAACATTGCAGATGAAGCAATTGTTGGATTACAGGCACTAAAGTATTACGGAACAGCTGAAAAAGCAGAAGCATTAGTAGTTGGCAATACTGCAATTCCTGCAAGTAACTTTTTAAGAGGAAATGCAGCAAGCAGTACAAATTTCCAATTAAGTGTTAAAAGTAATGACGGTGTTAAAATAGGTACCGGAGGCCAGTTAAGTTTAGGTATTGATGGTGAAACTGGTATAATACAACACAATACTAGTGGATCAAGTATTGATGTTAGAATGCGTAACGGAAATTTAACTCCGACTATTATAAGTATTAACAGTGATGGTAATGTAGGATTTAATAATAATGCGCCTGAAGAAACAGTTGACGTAAAAGGTAACATTAAAATTTCTCCAAAAGTTGGCGAAGCCGAAACAGGTGTGCTACAGCTTACAAGTACAATTAACTCTACTTCGATCGGCACAGGCAGTATTACAACAACTGGCGGACTTGGCGTTGCGTTAAATGCATACATTGGCGGCGACGTTGATGTTGGCGGTGTACTACAAACAGGTAATATATCTCCTGATAGTAATAGTGTAAGAAATATTGGTACGTCGATTAACAAGTATGATCAAGTTTATGCAACAACATTCTTTGGTAATCTACAAGGTAACGTAAGTGGTACAGTAAGTGGCAGGGCCGGCTCGGCAGACAGATTAGCAAGTGCTACTACTTTTGCATTAAGCGGTGATGTAGAACCAAACAGCTTTGAATTTGACGGACAAACAGGCGGTAGTACAAAAACATTTGCAGTAAATATTGCAAACAGTTTTATTAGTAACAAAGAAGTTACATATGATGCAGGAAATGCAGATGAATTATTATTAAATGTAACAACAGGTACAACTGGTGTATATAGGATTACAAAGCGTAATTTCCTAAAAACAATACCATTAGTGCCAGCAGGAGCAATGATGCCATTTGGTGGCGAAGAAGCACCAGCCGGATGGTTACTATGTGACGGTCAAGAAGTTAATAAGTCTGATTATAATGAACTTTGGATTGCAATACAACATAACTTTAAAGATCCTTCATTAGTATCAGATAATGGTGTAAATAAATTTACATTACCAGACTTTAGAGGAAGATTTGCATTAGGTCTTGACAATATGGGAGGCCCGAGTGCAAATAGAGTAACAGACATTGCTGCTGATGCTATTGGCGGAAACGCTGGCAATGAAACAACAACAATAGGAACTAATAATTTACCAGAACACGAACATGATCTAGAAGGCGATAGCGGAACACAATTTTATGGTGTTAGAGTTGGAGCAGGCGAACCTGTTGATGATAATGCAATTACAATGCCTATTGAGCCAGGATTAGGCGGAACACAAGGAATTGCATCCAGCGGCGGCATCAAAACTGAATCTGCATTAGGAACGCCATTAGGTGTTATGAATCCTTACTTAGCAGTTAATTACATAATTTATACGGGGCAATAATAGATGAGTTATCAACTAAACAAAACAGACGGCACTCTGCTACTAGACTTAATCGATGGACAGATTGATACAGCTAGTACTAATCTTACATTAGTTGGTAGAAACTATACAGGATACGGAGAATACTTTAACGAAAACTTTATTCGTTTACTAGAAAATTTTAGTAATACTGCTGCGCCAAGTAATCCGTTAACAGGACAAACGTGGTGGGATAATGCAGATCAGCGTTTAAAAGTTTATGACGGAACAGTATGGAAAGCTAGCGGAGGCCCGATTGTACAAAATACTCGTCCACAAATGGTTGCAGGCGACATGTGGATTGATAATCTAAACAATCAAGTTTATGCGTTTGACGGCACTGACTTAATGCTGATGGGTCCGCAATATACAGTAACTCAAGGCAAGAGCGGATTTGAAGTCGGCAGTATACTTGATCAACAAAGTAGATCGAGAACAGTGGTGTACTTATATACCGGCGGGACTCTTTCTGCGGTAATTAGTAGCATCGAATTTACTCCAATTTATGCACAACGAGTTTTAGGATTAGTTACAGCAGATAATCCAAATGGAATTATTCGTGTAGGATACAACATAATTGATACTGCTAATTTTAAATTTAGAGGAATTGCAAATTCTGCAAATGCTCTTGTAACTACTACTGGCATTGTTAGAACTGCTGACAGTTTCCTACCATCGACTGCAAACGGTATTACGACTGGTACACTAACAATTCAAAACTCAGGCGGTTTAACAATTGGACTATCTCAGAACAACGTACAAAAAGTTGTTGGTCCACGTTTTTATATTGAAAACCAACTTACTGACCACGATTTAAGTTTACGTGTTAAATCGACGTCTTTTGGATCTATTTCTGTTGATGCAATTTATGTAGATGCAAGCACAGCACGAGTTGGTATATTTACTACTAACAGATTACCAGAATATACATTAGATGTCGAAGGTGATTTAAGAGTTACAGGTGACTTAATTGTCGAAGGCGACAGAGTTGCATTAGATATACAAACACTAAGAGTAGAAGATAAGATTATTGAAATTGGCGTACTTAATGACAGTACAGAACTAACAGATGCACAGGCAGACAGTTCAGGCATACAAGTTAATAGTAGTGCAGGAAGTAAAGATATACTTTGGAAAAATGTAACAAATGCATTTACTTCAAACGTAAATTTTGACTTATTAAATAATACTTCAAGTTACAAAATCGGCGGCGTTGATAAACTAACAAATGATACATTAGTAAATGTTACTAAGGCATTAGACTTGAATCAAATTGGTACACTTTTATCATTACAAATTGATGAAGTTAATATTGATGGTAAAACAATTACATCTACTAATGATATGGCAATTACATCTACTAATGGTATTGCAATTACAGCTGGTAATGATATTAACATTACAGATAACCAGAAAATTACAGGTGTAGCCAAAGCAGTTAGCGCAAGACAAGCTGCATTGTTATCTGTAACAGAATCAGTAAATAATACAGTTGCAACAAAAGAGTACGTCGACCAAGAAATTGCTACAGATCCAGTAGTATTTAGTATGGATATTACTGGTTTAGGAACAGGTATTACATTACAATCAGCAGTTGCAGCTTACTTAAATGATTTATATCCGGCTGTAACACTAAACACTAATAAAACTGCACGTATACACACAACGTCTTATGCTGGAGCAACAGTTGAAGGCGTGGATGTAGAAGGTGCAAAAAATGTAAGCTACATTGCAGTAGATTCAAACGGAACACAGAATGAATCAGTAGTGCAAGATATTGCATTTGCTGCTGAAGGAGCTAGTGGTAACGTTATCCTTACACCAGGAAGAACTTTAATGACATACCAGTCAAACGGAACAAGTTGGGATTTCGTAGGAACTACTGCGTATCCATAAAAACGATAAATAATATAATAGCATTAGGGGTTACATAAGAACATGGCTTATTCAATAGACAGATATAATAACACACTGCTAACCACAGTGGAAGATGGAACAGTTGATCAAACAACTGACCTAAAATTCATCGGTAAAAACTACGCAGGGTACGGTGAAATACAAAACGAAAACTTCTTGTTTTTGTTAGAAAACTTTAGCGGAGCAAATCAGCCAGCAAGGCCAATTAGTGGTCAAGTATGGTTTGATAGCGGAACAAGTAAATTAAAATTTTACGATGGCACACAGTGGCGCACAACAGGCGGCGCAGAAATCGGAGCAGCAGAGCCAACCGGTTTAGCCAATGGCGACTTTTGGTGGGACAGTGGCAACGATCAATTATATGTATACAACGGTACAAACTTTGTACTTATAGGACCACAGAACGCAGGCGAAGGTGTAACCCAAATGCAAAGCCTAGAAGTTCTTGATACTACAAGTACAACAAGAGGAATAATTGCTGCTGTTATTGAGGACGAAACAACTTATGTTGTAAGTCTTTCTACGTTTGATTTAAATGCTAGTGAGTCGTCACTTATATCACAAGGCTTTGATAGAATTAATAAAGGCATTACCCTAAGAAATACTAAACTAGCCACAGCTGGCGTCACAAGTACAACTGATAGATTCCACGGAACTGCTACTAATGCTGAAAAGCTAGGTGGAGTTGCAGCAGCAAACTTTGTACAAACAGGCGTAGGCAACACTATATTTACAAGTGCAATTGAAACCCAAACAGATGACGGAGTACTAATAGGTGCCTCAAATGATCTACAAATAAAGATTGATGACAACGGTTTTGACGGTGTTATACAAAATATTACTAATAATGGCACTATTAAACTAAAAGTTACTAGCGGTGCAGGCGTACTAACACATGTTGGCACAGTTACATCAACTGGAGTTGTACCAGCAGTAGACAACACATTTACATTAGGTAGTGCTAGTCTAGGATGGTCAAATGTTTATGCTGCTAACTTTACAGGCGAAGCGTCTAAAGCTTCTACACTAAGAGTAGGTAGTGATTTCCGTAGTGCAAGTGCTAGTGCAACTAATAATACAGTTGCAGTTAGAGATGCAACTGGA
>Ga0209534_10006235_pt1 | contig 10394 bp, 8 predicted proteins | sample COG_07_FD_184751 | JGI IMG/M metagenome (GOLD analysis project Ga0209534, IMG submission 184751) | Pelagic Microbial community sample from North Sea - COGITO 998_met_07 (SPAdes) (version 2) | ecosystem: Environmental > Aquatic > Marine > Neritic zone/Coastal water | place: Helgoland, sampling... | reverse complement strand
AGAAGAATTAAACCTTTAGGAATCACTGGATAGATCACAGTTGAACAAAATACTCCATAATTCTCTCTCAAATCTTTAACCAAGGCAAATGCTTCAGGAACTGTGCCGTTTAGATAAACAGGAGTTACACAACTTTGAGTTGACCCAAGGTCAAAACCTTTTTCTTTTAAACCAGATTGTAATTCATGAACGTTATCCCATAGTTTTTGTTTAATTTCAGGTTTAGTCTTGATTAATTCTAACCTTTTCAATGCACCAACAACTAATTGCATTTGTAAAGATTTGGCAAACACTTGGGATCTTAGGTTGTATTTCAAAAAATCAATAACTTCCTTATCAGCTGCAATAAAGGCACCAGTACTAGCCAACGATTTAGCAAAGGTTGCAAAGTAAACATCAATATCATCTTGAACTCCTTGCTCTTCTCCAGCACCTGCTCCAGTTTTACCGAGAGTTCCAAAGCCATGAGCATCGTCAACTAATAATCTAAAGTTAAACTTTTCTTTTAAAGCAACAATCTCTTTTAACTTACCTTGTTCACCTCTCATACCAAAAACACCTTCTGAAATAACTAAAATACCACCACCAGTGATTTCGGCCATTTTAGTAGCTCTTCCAAGATTTTTTTCAAGACTATCAATATCATTATGCTTATAAGTAAATCTTTTACCCATATGAAGTCTAACACCGTCAATAATGCATGCATGTGAATCTACGTCGTAAACAATAATATCATTTTTAGATACTAATGAGTCTATTGTTGACATAATACCTTGATAACCAAAGTTTAGTAAATATGCAGATTCTTTATTTACAAATTCAGCTAATTCATCTTGAAGCTTTTCGTGTAAATCAGTATGTCCAGACATTAATCTAGCACCCATTGGATAAGCAGACCCGTATTTTAATGCAGCTTCTGCATCAACCTTTCGAACTTCAGGGTGGTTAGCTAAACCTAAATAATCATTAACACTCCATGTTATAACTTCTTTTCCTTGAAATTTCATTCTATTTGAAATAGCTCCTTCTAGTTTAGGGAAAGCAAAGTAACCTTCAGCAATTGAAGCCCATTTACCTAGAGGGCCTTTGTCATTATAAATTCTTTCAAATAAATCTCTCATTAATAAATTATTTTATGTACTGAATTTTTTCAATAGTTTTTTCATGTTCACTGTCAAAAAATCCTTGAGTTTCCATCCATTTATCACTATAAATTTTACTTAAATACCTAGATCCATGATCTGGAAAAATTATAACAATTAAGTCATCTGACTTAAATTCATTTTCTAAATCAAATTGCTTTACTGCTTGAACAGCAGCTCCGCTAGTATATCCAACAAACAATCCTTCAGATTTAGCTAACTCTCTAGCAGTATGTGCACTATCCTCATCTTTTACTTTCATAAACTTATCAATAAGATCAAAGTTTGTAGCTGAAGGTATAAGGTTTTTACCTAGACCTTCTATTCTGTAAGGGTAAATTTCCTTTTCATCAAACTCCTTGGTTTCATGGTATTTTTTTAAAACAGACCCATAAGCATCAACTCCTAATATTTTAATATTTGGGTTCTTTTCTTTTAAAAATTTAGAAACCCCTGAAATTGTTCCACCGGTTCCACTACATGCTACTAGGTGAGTAATTTTTCCTTTAGTCTGTGTCCAAATTTCTGGGCCAGTAGTTTTGTAATGCGCCTCAATATTTAAATCATTAAAGTATTGATTAATATATACAGAACCTTTAATTTCTTGATGTAATCTTTTTGCAACTTCATAATAAGATCTTGGATCATCAGCGCTAACATTTGCTGGACAAACATAAACTTTAGCACCCATAGTTTTTAGCATATCAATTTTATCGGAAGAAGATTTAGAACTTACGGCTAAAATACAATCATAGCCTTTAATTATACTTATCATTGCGATACTAAAACCTGTATTACCAGAAGTTGTTTCAATGATCGTATCACCAGGTTTAATTATCCCCTTTCTTTCTGCTTCCTCTATAATAAATAAAGCTATTCTATCTTTAGAAGAATGACCAGGATTAAAAGACTCTAATTTTGCGTAAAAGTTGCCTTTAAAACTTGAAGTTATATTGTTTAATTTCACAAGAGGAGTATCTCCTATTAATTGTAAAACGTTACTAAATACTGATTTGTGTTTTTTCATCTATATTATAAACATAATTATGTTACATAATTCAACTTTAAACAATAACACCAGCAAAAATAAGTGTTTTTTTTTAAATGACACGAAATACTATCTTATTTATAGAAAAATTCAATGAAATCAAAAATTAGTTATTGTATTAATAAGTTTATAGGGATTTAATTGATGATATAAAGTATTCGTGATGATTATTGGTATAGTTTAAATGAGTAACCAGCCTTAACTTGTTGCTTCCCATGGAAATTAGTTTAATATTTAATTTATTTAGTTTTTTTATAAAAGAAAACTCATTTATATCTCCTTGAAGTTGGAAAATAACAATATTAGTTTCAATCTTTTCTACGGATTTAACAAATTTAGATTTCTTTAAAACTTCTCCGATTTCCTTTGCCTTTTTATGATCTTCTGACAATCTTTCAATATTATTATCAAGAGCATATAAACCTGCATTTGCCAAATACCCAGCTTGTCTCATACCACCGCCTAAAATCTTTCTAATTCTCAAAGCATTATTCATAATGTTTTTGTCCCCTATCAACACAGAACCTATAGGACAACCTAAGCCTTTACTTAGACATACTGAAATTGTATCAAAAATTTTACCGATTTCTAATGGGTTATCTCCATTAGCAATCAAAGCATTCCATATTCTAGCACCATCTAGATGCATTCCTAAATTATTTAATTTAGCAATCTTTTTAATTTGTTTAAGTTCATTTATATTCCAACAAGCACCTCCTCCTTTATTTGTTGTGTTTTCGACTGCAATAAGACTAGATAATGGACTATGATAAAAGTCTTTTGGATTAATTGAATCAGCAGCTTGTTTAGCATTAAACATACCTCTTTCCCCATTAATTAAATTAAAGGATACTCCACTATTAAAAGAGGCTCCACCACCCTCATAATTATAAATATGTGAGTACTTATCACAAATAATCTGTTCACCAGGGTTTGTATGTAATTTTATAGCAGTTTGATTTGCCATTGTTCCTGAGGGAAAAAACATCCCGACATCTTTTCCAAAAATTGAAGCAACTTTATTCTGTAATTGATTAACTGTAGGGTCTTCTCCATAAACATCATCTCCAACATTTGAGTCCATCATAAACTCAAGCATACCTTTACTAGGAACTGTTACTGTATCACTCCTTAAGTCTACTATCATGTTTAGTCAATTAAGTTACAAAGTGTAGACCCTATAGGTGAACCATCTGGTATTTTAGGACTACTTGTTAATTCAAATAATTCAGGTTTGGTATTGAATTTCCTTATAGTATTTAAATATTCCATACTATATCTGTTTTTATTTTTTTTAGATGCAAGAAGTTGAGAAATATTTGTAATTTCTTTGTTGGCTTCGGCCTTTACTTGAAAATATGATTTTTTATTTGAAGCTAAATTAAATAAAAACTTAAGATAGTTATTGTTTATGACTTGTTGATTTTCATATATATAATTATCAGAGTTTTCAATATTGTATTTATATTCTGTTTTAAAAGTATTGCTAGTCAAAGCGGATAACAAGTAATGTAAATTCATATTCTGCAATGAATTATTGGATAAGCTACTCTGAACCACTAACCTATTCATTCTTTCTGGGTTTAGCAATAATGATAAAGACATTTCACTGGCAGTAGAAACAGCGCTAAATGGATCAAAACTCACGCCAGTCATGCTTTTAAATGACTCTCTTGTTCTTGGGTAATTATAAGCTCTAGGAGGAAATAACTCTAATTTTGATTTAGGAATAGCTAAATTTTCAACCTTTAATGTTTTAAGTAAAGATATTAGCGCTTTATTTTGCCTATCAAAAGAAACATTTTCCACGATAGTTTGATTATCATCTCTGGTAGCATAGTTATAATCAAGTCCAGCAATTAATTTAACAACTGCTTCAGTTTGATATCTATGTAAAAAATATAAAGGAACAAAAACATCTTCAAGCTTGCTATATGTTTCATAAGATTTAATATTGAATTTAGAAAAACCCTTTATAGCTTTATCTCTAACTGCCAATATATTATTTAATCCTTTTACGACATCATTTTCGTTGTCCCATAAATGAGCATTTGCATGTGCGCCACTTTTGGATCTAGCATCCGAGTCAGTTATAAATCTTAAACCATCATTATAAGCATTTTCTAAAATATTATTTAATTCAACTTTTTCGTCTTCAGAATTAAACTCTGAATAACTATAAGCAACAGAAACCTTATCCCAGTCTCCAATTCCTACAGCATAAGCTTCACTTAAGTCAATTTCATCGTTGGTAATTTTAATTAATGGATGTGGATAATCCATTACTGATGAACGATTGTTAGTGCTAGCAGCAAAATTATGAGCAAAACCAATTGTATGACCAACCTCATGAGCACTTAATTGTTTAATTCTAGCAATTGCCATTTTTAACATAGGGTCATTATTGTTATCGTCAACAAAAGGCTTTGACAATAATGCTTGTGCGATTAAAAAATCTTGTCTAATTCTTAAACTTCCCAAACTTACATGGCCTTTTATAATTTCACCAGTTCTTGGGTCAACAACACTAGCTCCGTAACTCCAACCTCTTGTAGATCTATGAACCCATTGAATCACGTTGTATCTACAATCCATGGGGTCCGCATCTTCTGGTAATATTTTTACTTGAAAAGCATTTTTAAAACCAATAGCTTCATAAGCCTCGTTCCACCAACTTGCACCCTCAATTAAAGCTGATCTGACAGGCTCAGGAGTTCCGGGGTCTAAGTAATAAATAATTGGCTCTTTAGCTTCACTGTACTCGAGATTAGGATCGATTTTTTCTAATCTATGACGAGTAATGTACTTTTTTGTTATCTCATCCTCAACAGGTGTTGCATAATCCATAAAAGAAATAGCTAGGGCACCACTTCTTGGATCAAATTCTCTTGGTTTATATTCACTATCTGGAAGTTCTATAAAGGAATGATGTTGAACAACAGAAACAAGTGATGGGTCTGGTGAAACTCCACTTGTTATAAGATTGCCTGTTGGTTTTCCTGAAAACGTAAGTAATGCTTCAAATTCAGAATTTTTTGGAAAAGATTTTGTGTGGTTTAGTTCTATAGCACTTTTTGTTTTATCAATCTTGTAAACTCCTTGTTTAGCTAGTTTTAATCTATCAGCGACTCCATGCTTATCTTGCATTAAAAATGATGTAAAATCAATTAAATATTTGTTATCGTTAGTCTCTAAGATTTTAAAACCATAAATAACAGATTTAGCAAAAGCTTCTCTAATACTATTTTCTTCTGCTTTATTTGTAGTGATTGCTCTAAATGATAAATTTGGTTGAATCAAGAGTAATTTATTACCTGCTTTTTGAAAACTAACTAATCTTTCGTTTCCTAGTTGTCCTCTGTCTAAACCAATATCATTTGATCCTATTCCGGTAGCAAGTGAATTTATATAAAGAAAATCTGAATCTAAATTTTCAACCTCAAGATAAATTTTATCTGTTGAAGCGTCGTAATAGAAATCAAAAAAACCTTCAAACTTCTCTAATTTTTTATCTAAAATAGATTGTGAAAAGCCACTAAAAAATAATAAAAAAGCAATGAGTTGTATTAAATTTTTCATGATGAAATATATTTATTATAAAAATAATGAATAATTTTTTCTAAAAAATAACAAAAACAGAAATAAATAATTTTTTTGACAAACTTTATAATAGTAGTTTAGCTAAAAATTATAAGCAAAATAAATGATTACTACAGATCAATTTAGAAATCTTCAAGATCGCCTTGGTGCGTTAAGGAGGTATCTTTGACTTAGATGTTAAAAAAATTCAAATTCAAAATCAAGAAGAAAAGACTTTTGATCCAAACTTTTGGAACGATTCAAAAGCTGCTGAAATTTTACTAAAAGAACTTCGGGTTAACAAAAAATGGCTAGAAGATTATAATAATCTTGAAGATCAAATCAATGATATAGAAGTTTTAATGGAATTTTATAAGCAAGGAGAGTCTACAGAAAATGAAATTATTGAAAATTATAAGTCTTGTTTAGATTTTCTTGAGGAATTAGAATTCAAAAATATGCTCTCTGAAAAAAGTGATAGCATGAGTGCTGTTCTTCAAATTACTGCTGGGGCTGGAGGAACAGAGAGCTGTGATTGGGCTCAAATGCTAATGAGGATGTATGTCATGTATTGTCAAAAAAACAACTTCAAGCTTACAGAATTAAATTTACAAGATGGGGATGTTGCCGGTATAAAAACAGTAACTCTTCAAATTGAGGGGGGTTTTTCTTTTGGCTGGCTTAAAGGAGAAAATGGAGTACACAGATTAGTCAGAATTTCTCCATTTGATAGCAATGCCAAAAGACACACTAGTTTTGCTTCAGTATACGTATATCCATTAGTTGATGATTCTATTGAAATCGAAATTAATCCTGCTGATATTGAAATTACAACAGCAAGATCTAGTGGAGCTGGAGGTCAAAATGTTAATAAAGTTGAAACTAAAGTTCAACTTACTCATAAACCATCAGGCATTAAAATATCATGTTCAGAAACTAGATCACAACATGATAATAGATCTAGAGCATTACAAATGCTAAAGTCTCAATTATATGAAATTGAAATAAAAAAACAACAAGAAGAAAGGTCAGACATTGAAGCTGGAAAAATGAAAATTGAATGGGGTAGTCAAATTAGAAATTATGTTCTTCATCCTTACAAACTTATTAAAGATGTTAGAACAGGTCATGAAACAGGCAATGTTGAAGCTGTTTTGGATGGAGAAATAAAACCTTTTTTAAAATCATTTTTAATGATGTCAGGACAAACTAAAAAAACAAATGAATTGTAATATGATTAAAATTTACCACAATACCAGATGCAGAAAATCTAGAGAAGCTGTTGAATATTTAAAAGAAAAAAAAATTAAATTCACTATAATTGAATATCTAAAAGTAAATTTCACGATAGAGGAAATGTCAATGCTAATTAGTAAGCTTGACATTAATCCAATAAATATTGTGAGAAAAAATGAAGTTATTTGGAAAGAAAAATTTAAAAACTTAAAACATTCAGATATGGACATTATTAATTTATTAGTTTCAAACCCTAAACTAATAGAAAGACCCATTATAGAAGACTCTAACAAAGCTGTAATTGGTAGGCCATTAGAAAATTTAATAGATTTTATAAAATCAAATTAACATACTTTTAACAACATATTATAAAGTGAGGATTTATGTTTGTAAAAAACATCTGATGAAAAACTTCTCTTTCTCTTTTTTATTTTCTTTAATTTCAATCTGTAATATTTTTTCCCAATGGAATTCACAAGAATTTAAACTTACTGGTTCTGTTTTAGAATCTGAAAACAAAGAGTCTCTAGAGTATGCAACTGTAACCCTATTAAGTGTTAATGACAATAGTGTTGTCACTGGCGGATTAACTGATAAGAATGGAAATTACAGCATAACAGTTAAAAAAGGGAATTACAATTTACTTGTTGAGTATATTTCTTATGAGAATTATTTATTAAATGACTTAAATGTTTCCAAAAATATTCAATTAAATAATATCGAATTAATTCTTGATGTTGAATCATTAGAAGAAGTTGAGATTATTGCAGAAAACACAACTGTCGATATTAGATTGGATAAGAAAATATATACAGTTGGAAGAGACTTAACTGTTAAAGGTGGGTCTGTAAGTGATGTATTGGACAACGTACCATCAATTTCTGTGGATGTTGAGGGTAATGTAGCTCTAAGGGGTAGTGAAGATGTAAGAATTTTGATTAATGGTAAACCATCCGGTTTGGTAGGCTTAAACTCAGCTGAGGCCTTAAGGCAACTACCGTCTGAATCTATTGAAAAAGTTGAGGTTATAACTTCACCATCAGCAAGATATGACGCACAGGGAAATGGTGGAATAATAAATATAATTCTAAGAAGAAACAAACTGCTTGGTTTTAACGGCACAATAAATGCCAATATTGGAAACCCTAAAAGTTCAGGTATTTCTACAAACCTAAATTACAGAACTGGCGATGTTAATATATTCAATTCCACTGGTATTAGTGATAGACTTAGAATTGGAGATTCTTATGCCTACTCAGAATATTATAATGGTGATGATGAAAGCTCTTTTATTAGAGACAATAGAGATTGGGAAAGGGAAAGTAATAATTTATTTTCCAATACAGGTTTAGAATGGTATATTGATGACAGTACATCAATTACCACGTCATTTTTAATAAGTAATTCTGATGGAAATAATCTAAATGAAAATACAACGTTAGAACTTGATAGTAGTCAAAATATCATTAATGAAACTTTCAGGATAGAAAACGAATCATCTAAAGATGAAAATTATGAGTACTCACTTAATTTTGATAAAAGATTTAATGATGAAGGTCATAAATTAGTAGTCGATTTTCAAATTGGAGAAAATACTGATAATGAAAATTCTATATTAATCCAAAATCTTATAAACTTTGAGCAAATTACATCCAACGAAACAAGCGATAATAAACTTATAAAGGCAGATTACGTATTACCAATAGGGAAAAACAAGCAATTTGAGGCAGGATTTAAAATCGAAGAATCAGATTTAAATCAAGATTATAAAGTTTATTCTGATTTAAATAATAGTCTAGTATTAGATACTGACCAAAGTAATGTCTTTCAGTATAAGGAACAGATAAATGCTATATATTCTCAATATGGATTTAAAGTTGAAGATAAATATTCTTTTCTTTTTGGTGTAAGAGTCGAACAAACTAAAAAAGATATATTTCAAATCACAACTAATGAACTAATCAAAAAAGATGAAACAGGTGTATTTCCTACATTTAATTTTGGATTTGAAATCTCTGAAGATGAAAGTTTAACGTTTGGGTATAACAGAAGATTAAGAAGACCATGGTCAAGATTTATAAACCCTTTTCCATCAAAAAATAGTCCAACTAGTATTTTTAGAGGAAATCCAAATTTAAACCCAACATATTCAAATAATTTTGACTTTGGTTATTTGAAAACATTTGAATCATCCTTTACAGTTAATTCATCTGTTTATTATCAAAAATCAACCAATACTTTTAATTTTATAACCCAAGATACTGGAGAAACAGTTAATCTTGGTGGTACAGATGTACCTATAATTGAAAGATTTCCAATAAACCTTGCAACAAATTCAAGATTCGGATTTGAATTCAATCTTTCTTACAGACCATCAAAAAAATGGAATATAAATTCAAATTTTAATTTATACAACAATAAGGTTGAAGGAGAGTACAGAGACATAGATTACGGCAGTGAAAATTTAAGCTGGAGTATGAGATTAAATAACAAACTGACTTTGCCAGGAAAAATTGAGTGGCAGACTAGAATGAATTATAGAGGTCCAAGAGAAGATGCAATAAACAAAACTAAAGCCAGTTACTCAACAGATTTAGCATTTAGTAAAGATATTTTAGGTGAAAAAGGAACATTATCTTTAAATGTTAGAGATTTATTTGATTCAAGTGGAAGAATTAGTGAGGCCTTCAGAGAAACTTTTTATTCTGAATCTAAGTATCGCTGGAGCTCAAGAAGTTTTACAATAAACATGACTTACAGAATTAATCAAAAAAAGAAAAGATTCGACAGATCTCAACAATCATATCAAGGTGGTGGCGATGAGTATGGCGGATAATGTATAATTAATAAAAATAAAAAATTATGAAAGACTTCATTTTTAAGTATTACCCAATTATTATTGCCTTTATTGCTATGCTATATTCAATTGGTTTAGGGATTTCAGGAGATTTTGAATCAGCTCAGTATTCAGCTCATTGGCCAGGAACAATATTATTATTTGCAATTGCAATAAGACAAAGAAGAACATCATGAATATAGAAATGTTTATAGTAGGTGGTATTATTTGGATCGCATATATGTATTTCACATTATGGAACATTTGGTACAACTCAAAATCTGCAAAAGAGAAGGACAAAAAATAGTTAAAGACTAATAATTATGTCTAATTAAAAGTTTATAAACTAATATTCTCATTTAGTTTTTTACTTAAGCTAGCTGATAATTCAAAAATGCAAAGAAGATTGCATTGACTATTAGTAGGTGTGTTGAGAAAGTAAATTCTTTTTCATTTATTTTAAATTGAAAAATAATATGCGTTAATATCCCTACTGCAAACCAACCAATGTAGTTTTGAATTGGAACGGATGGAAGATCAAATATCCAGAACC
>Ga0209534_10006223_pt1 | contig 10412 bp, 4 predicted proteins | sample COG_07_FD_184751 | JGI IMG/M metagenome (GOLD analysis project Ga0209534, IMG submission 184751) | Pelagic Microbial community sample from North Sea - COGITO 998_met_07 (SPAdes) (version 2) | ecosystem: Environmental > Aquatic > Marine > Neritic zone/Coastal water | place: Helgoland, sampling... | reverse complement strand
ATGGCGTAAGACAAGGACACACCTTGAGATTACAATTGAAAATAATGATATTCTAATTAATCCAGATTGGCTTAAAGGTGCTGCTGGCTCTACTGGTTGGAGTGTTAGTGGTCTCAAAGATATATTTGATAACAGTGAAACTGTTGGCCATCATTCTCAGGAATTTATTAGCCGCTTAAGAGAAGCTGCAGCAGGACATATTAAGGGTAAATTAAGTGGAGAAAATTTATTATCAGTCATAGACCCAGATTCTCATGGGGTGTATGATATCGCAGGAATATTTTTACCCACAGACACCTCGTTTACAGCTGGAGCAATTCGTGATTTGGATGTAATTGCAGATTGGCCTCAAGAAAAATTAGCTCGCACTTCTTTATCAACTTTGCTGGGACTTGAACATATATCGGAAAAAAATATTGTAGATGGCATAAATCCGGTAATTGTTAATGCTGAACAAATTGAGGCTGTAAAAAATGCCTGTTCCTCACCAATCTCATTAGTTACAGGGCCACCAGGTACTGGAAAAAGTCAAGCAATTGTGTCGATGGCAGCATCAATAATTGCGCATGGTGGCAATGTTTTAGTAGCATCAAAAAATCATCAAGCTCTTGATGCTGTTGAAGATAGATTAGGTGAATTAGCAGGCTCAATACAGTTTTTAGTTCGTACCTTGAACCCAAATATGAATATCGACAAATCAATAGGAGTTATTTTAAGAGAATTAATAGCTACAACACCAAGTCAGTATATCCCTATAGATAATTTTGCCCATAATGAGCTTAAGAACTTATCAAAAGAACGTTCTAAGGTAATAGATAAACACAAGAAATTACAAGAAATTGAATGTAAACTTGCTGATTTACACGACCAAATTGAAATAAGGGAAAAGTATTTAAATTCTAAATCTCTTAAACAGGCTAGCAGCCACGCTGTTCAAATAGGACTTTTTCGTAGGCTTTTAAATAGAATATTAATGATCTTAAGTGATTACAGTTTCAAACAACATAAAGTTAATGATAGTGACGGTTACAGCCAAGAAAACTTAGGTCTACCCTTAAAAGTTTTGAAATCTAATGTTAGTAATCTCAGGAGGCAAAGACCAAAAAATAATGATGGTGCTGATCCTGTGAAGCTCAGTGAAGAAATTTTGGAACTCACCAAAGAACTACTTCCTAAAATTCTTGCTCAACGTACTAATCTTACTGAAGATGATAGAATAAACTTAGCAAACTTTAATGATGACATTGAATTTTCTGGAAAAAAAAATGCTATCAAGGGTGAGCTAGCTAGAAAAGTTATTAATTATCGTCCATTATGGTTGGCTTCTATTTTAGGAACACCCAAAAGAATTCCATTAGATGATGGTTTGTTTGATTTAGTAATTTTTGATGAAGCTAGCCAATGTGATATTGCTTCTGCACTTCCACTTCTTGCAAGAGCAAAAAGAGCTGTTGTTGTGGGGGATAATAAACAATTGTCGTTCATTGCTCAACTTGGACAGAGTCAAGATCGTAATCTTATGCAAGCGCAAGGATTGCCTGTCTCAAGCATGGGTAAATATGCCCAAAGTAAACGTTCATTATTTGATTTTGTATTAAGAATAAATGATGTCCCAAGGGTAATGCTTCGTCAACAATACCGTTCTGTAGGGCCGATTGTTAAATATATAAGTGGTGAGTTCTATGCTGGAAATCTTGCAACTGCATATGACCCAAAAGGGATAATTTTACCAAAATCACAAAAGCCTGGGATTGCTTGGGAAGATGTACCTGGCCCATTGGTTGCTGAAAATGGAAACATTAATAGTAGAGAAAGCTCAGCTATTTCCAAGCATCTACGTAAATTACTTGTTGATGAAAAATACAAAGGAACGGTAGGGATTATTTCTCCATTTAGAGCACAAGTACATGAAATTGAATTAAAAATTAAAACATTAATTCCGCAAAATATATTGGATTCTGCCGATTTACGTGTTGCAACTGTAGATGGATTTCAAGGCCAAGAGCGTGATATTATAATTTTCTCACCATGCTTAACAGCAACCAGTGCGTCATCAGCTATAACTTTTGTACAAAGAGATCTAAGAAGATTTAATGTAGCTATATCTCGAGCTAGAGCAGTAGCGCATATTTTTGGTGATTTAAATTTTGCGCGTTCTAATAAGATTAGGACTTTATCACGTCTAGCAGCTGTGGCGACTGAACCACAACACAAAACTGGTGAAGGTATATTTGATAGTGAATGGGAGCGTAAAATGTTTCATGCCCTAAAATCGCGAAATTTAGATCCAAAGCCACAACATGAAATTGCAGGTAGACGATTAGATTTTGCTCTTTTTGGGGAAAAAAATATCAAATTAGATCTGGAAGTTGATGGCCGTCGCTGGCATCAAGATTCAGACGGAAATAGAAAATTATCTGATCTTTGGCGTGATCATCAACTCAAATCTATGGGTTGGAAAGTGCGTCGGTTTTGGGTTGATGAATTAGCTAAAGACATGGAGAGTTGCCTTGACATCATCGAAAAAGACTTATCGTAGACGACCAATCTATACATATATGGCTTTGTTTTTGGCCATTTGCTCTATCAGTGGGCTAGGTTTGTTATATTGGCAAATAGCAGAGGTGACTGAACGAAATGCTGAAATTCAAAATAGCCTTTTAAGGTATCAATCTGAGAAAGAAATTTTAGAAAGATCGATATCTAATTTAAATTTGCAAAAGAGCAATTTAGATCAAGATTTAAAAAATTCAAAAATTGATTTTGAGAAGCTAAGAAATAATTTGAATGTTTTAAAAAATGAACAGAAAATTATGGAAACTGAATTGGATGAAAAGAAGAAAGACATTAACAAATTAGCGAAGCAAGAAGAAACGGCTATAGATATAATAGAAGACTCAAAGAAGACACGAGAATTGTATAACGAACTTTCTGATGAAAATAGATCTCTCCAAAAGTCTATTAATGAGAACTCAGTTATACGGTTTAATCTCAAAAAAGAAGTTGATCAGTTGGAAATACAATTGGAAAATTTGATAAAGAGAGAAGAAGATTCTCAGGAGCGTTATAAAGTTTTATCAGTTGATAAAGAAAACCTTAGAATAGAAACTTTAAGTCTATCCAAAGATCGAGATGAAATTTCCAGATTATTATCAGTTAAAGTGCAAACATCGAAAGAGCTATCTAGTCTAGAAGAAGAAGTAAGAAATCTAGAAGAAAAAAAAGGTAAACTACTTTTAGAGATTTCTGAAAATAATACTCAAAATAACCAGGCCATTAGTTTTTTATCTCTAAATAAACCTTTATTTCAAAATTTATCTGAAGACCTAGAAAATATTGCTAAACAAAAACGAGAACTTGAGGTGACACTTGCAGGTTTAAAAGAAAGAGAAAATTTGTTTGATAAAAAACATAGGGATATTCTTACAGCTATTGAAGTTGAGCAAAATCGCCAAAATAGTATTAATAATTATAATAAAAATTTAGATGAAAAACGAATATTGTTAAATGGTGAAATAATTAAACTTGAAGGTAATATACAACAATTAAGCAATGCATCTCTGGAAATATCTACTCAACTTCAGAATAATAAAGAAAATTTAGCTTCTGAAAATGGTAGATTATCTGCATTAAAAGAAAACATAGAACAGCTGCTTACTAGGAAGGCTGATGTTAAAACAGATGTTGCAAATCTAGAAAAACTGAATCTTAAGTTGCTTGCTGATATATCTTCAAATGAAACAAAAATTAATCAAGCCATTGAAGCCATAACAATTAATCAACCATTAGTAAAAAATCTTTCTGAAGACATAAATAGCTTAACAAATCAAAAGCGTATCCTTGAGAACGAAATCAAGGATCTTAGAGCCTCGGAAAGTTCTTTGAAAAATAATACGGAAGAACTAGTAAAGGCAATTGAGGAAAAAAAGCTTAGCGGAATTGTTTTGTCAAATACTATTAATAATTTAGATAAAAAACGCATAGAGTTATTAATAAAAGTAGATAACGCCAATGATAGTATTCAAAATTTAAAGAATGAATTCTCTTTACTGTCAATTGAACTTCAAAATACAAGAGAAAATCTAGCTTCTGAAAATGCTAGATTAGCAACCTTAAAAGAAATAATAGTTCAGAAAGAAAATGATTTAAACGTATTATTTCCCCAAGAAAATATTAATGAAGATGTTGATACTAATTTAATTCCAGAAGATAATCTTGGAGGTGATGAATAATGCTTACTGATAATCTTATAATAGTAATTGCAATAATGGGTTTTGTTGCAATTCTAGCTTTAATATTAATGATTGTAGCTGCTCGTCATGATCATGAAATTGCAGCTGCACCTCGATATAGAACCCTTGATGTTTTAGATGAAGAGATTGAATTAAAAACAAATATAAAAGGTGATTTGGAAGCGGAATTGGAAAAAAGGCGTGAAGCCATAGGTTTGATATCTGATAAGCGTCAAGAGGTAGATCTTTTGCAAAAGAAGCTTGATGATCTTGAAGTAGAATGGGGCCAATCAGAAGCTAGACGCAACGAAGTGTTTGAAGTTCGTAAAATGATGGAAGATGCATTAAATGAAAAATTAAATGCAGAAAGTGACTTAGCTCAAATAAGAAATGAGTATGAAGAAAAGCAGGAAAGAATTATCAAAGCGGAAAGACTCTTCGCTGAATTAGCTGACAAGACAAAATTAAAAGAAGAACTTGAAAAAAATATCAATGAATTAAAATCTGAAGAAAAAGAACTCTTACAAGCAAAAGAAATAGTTGAAAATTTAGAAATTAAAGCAAAAGAATTAGAAAATAATATTATTAACTTTGAGGCCAGAAGTGAAGAAGCCAAAGCACGGTCCAAAGTTTTAGAAGATAGAGAAGATATCGAAAGAAAAAAACTAATTGAGACAGAAGTTGAAATAGCAGATTTATCTGCAACCTTAGCCAGTAGTCGAGATAAAGTAACTGATTTAGATCATAAAAGAGCTTCTTTAGAGGCACGAAATGCCAAACTACAAAATGATATTAATGAAACAAGTGGAGTTACTACTCTTGGTGATGATGACGCTGTTGAAGAGCGTTTAAAAGAGCTCAAAGTCCTACCGCCAGTTTTAAATGATATGAAAAATTGGGAATCAGGCAATCCAGATGATGAAAATGATGCATTAAAAGGTGTATTTGATCGATTAAAGAAATTTGGCTTAGAATATCATCCAAGAGTTGTTAACGCTTTCCATACATCTATGAAAGTTAATGAGACAAGCCAAATGGCTGTTCTTGCAGGAATTTCAGGTACAGGTAAAAGCCAACTTCCTCGTCAGTATGCCTTGGGTATGGGTATTGGATTCTTACAGGTTCCAGTGCAACCAAGATGGGATAGTCCACAAGATTTAATGGGTTTTTATAACTATATAGAAAAGAGATTCAGGCCCACAGATATGGCTAAAGCTCTTTATCAGCTGGATATATTAAATAATCCTAATACTGAATTTAATGACCATATGATGATGATATTACTAGATGAAATGAACTTAGCAAAAGTTGAATATTATTTTTCTGACTTTTTAAGTAGGCTTGAAAGTCGTCCATCACCAACCAGAGTGGATGACCTAAATTTAAGAAAAGATGCAGAGATTGAGTTGGAAATACCAATGCCAAAAGGCATGGATGCAAAGCGAATTTTCCCTGGGTTTAATTTATTATTTGCTGGCACAATGAATGAAGATGAAAGTACACAAGCTTTATCAGATAAAGTGGTTGATAGAGCAAATGTTTTGAGATTTGCAGCTCCAAAAAAATTATACAACAGTAGTGAGCAGTTAGATGTTGATGATCCAAAGTTCCTAAATCGTGCACGTTGGGAAAAATGGCAAAGATCTACTTTGACATTAGAATCTGACCAGAATCTATTAAACAAATTAGATAAAATGAGAGAATTGATGGCTGAATTTAACAAACCTTTTGGGCATCGTCTTGGAAAAGCAATTTTGTCTTATGTGGCCAATTATCCAGAAGTTGAAGGGCAAAATTTAATTTTAACCCCTATAGCGGATCAAGTGGAGATGCGTTTGTTGCCAAAACTCAGAGGTGTTGAAATTGAAAAGGCTGAACAGTCATTTGAAAAATTGTCTGAATTCGTTGCTAAAGATTTGGCTGATGAAGAATTATCAAATGCAATAAAAAATTCTATAGAAGCAGGGATACAATCTGGGACTGGTCAGTTTGTATGGAATGGGATTACTCGTGGATGAAGAGTATTTCGAAACCATGGTCAGTTAGTCAATTAGGTGAAAACCCTTTTACTCCTGAAGACTGTCTCTTAAGTGAAACAGAAAATGAAAAACTCAAAGGAATTGATCATTCATTATTGATGGGGGGTAGCTACAGAGGTGCCAAAAGATCATTAATTATACACCCATATCCCAGAAACTATTCTGGTAAAGCACCCTCTAGAGAAAACTTTCCAAAGCGCCCCATAGAAGGACAAATACCTGAAACTGACTTAGAAGTTAAAGCTCAAAAAACATTTATTCGTATGAAACAAGTCATGGCCCGAGTTCAGGAGCTTGATGAAGCTTTGGATGATCCTATTAATGTATGGAAAAAGCTTAAGTTAAGCTGGGAAAGAGCAAAGGATGACACTAATCCTCCGATGAGTGAAATAGTAAAGCAATCCAAGGATCTTGATGTTCCATTAACAGTGCTCGAAAATACATTAAGACGTGTTTTGAGGCGTGTTCGTAAAATGACACAATTAGATCGTGTACAAGAAATGGATCGCAATTCAATGCGATGGCTTGTAAGGCAACCAGGCAGGTCTATAGCTGAGCAGGCGGGAGCTAAACAACGTGTTTTGGCTGTTGTTCGCGAAGAAAACTTCAATACTCCAGAAAATCAAGTTTTATTAGCTTATTGTATATTAGCTTCAGCAGTTGCCAGAGAATGGATGCTGGAAAATAATAAAACTGATACTACAAAAAGATATAAACGTGTTAAAAAATTCAGAGATAAATGCCTAAATCTCTCGAGAATGTTAAAAGAAAAGCAAATTATAGTTGCCCCAGCAGGTATAACTCCAAATTATGTATTAATGGAGGATAAATCTTATTATGCAGTTTTTGAAGCTTGGAAAAAATTATTAGCACGCAAGAAAGCATTGGATGATCTGTGGGCATGGCAAGCAGAAACTTGGACTGATTTTACAGTATTGGCGATAATTATTGCTTTAAACGATCTTAATGAAACTGAATTAATAGCACAATCACCGCTTATTTGGATGCAGGAGCCAATGGTAGGAAGATTTATAGATCAGGATCGTCCACTTGCAGTTTTTTGGCTGAAAGAAACTAACAGGGTTGTTGAAGTACATTCTCGTCCCAAAAATCCAAGTTTTTTACAGCAATTAACCAGAGCCCACGTATCTCTTAAAATCTACGAACCAGATAATGAAAATTTCTCAAAAAGAATAGTCGTTTGGGCTGTCCATTCAATTGATAAGATGAATTTAAAGAGTTCCGTTTGTGATGCTAGAAATTATCTGAATGATTTGCAGCGTGTGCCATCTCCTGAGAAAATTAAAAATGGTTTAATTCTTATGCCTGCTCACGATACTGCTGAGGATTTTTCCCATGAAGAAAATAAAATTCGTGTAGATGGGATATCCTTTGGTGGTGCTGGCGTATCATTAAACTTTGGATTGAACTCGATTGCTAAATTTGTTCGCAGCGATATTTACTAGGTTTCTTATGAAAAAAATATGTGGATATGATTTGAATGGGTGGCACGATACAGCCGTAAGAAATTGGAAAATTTTACCTGACGAAGAAATAGAATTTGGTAGATTTAGTTCAACTAGTGGATTGAAGCCGGTAATTGTAAAAAGTGGAAACTCTAAGTCCTTAAAGTGGATTGGAGGCCACCAAGCATATATTGCACCACACGGTTGTGGGGACGGCTGGGGTGAAATTGGTAATTCAGACCGTAGGAAATTAGTCTTAGATATTTTAGAAAATGAAGATAGTGAATCTGAAGAATTGCTTGGAGCTGCAATTGCTGGTTTATCAAAAAATGCAGATTTTGCAGTTATAGGAATAGACGATTTACCGACGACTAACGAATTTTTTCAAGAGAAGTTAATTAATGCCTTAGGTAAAGCTAATGTAAGAACGAAGCTTTTGGTATGGCGCCCAGTTCTTGCCGTAATTAATCAAATTGAATTGGGCTTAATTGAAGAAGAAGCTTCAGTTGGTGTAATTTGCCATTCTTCGAATGGTTTTTCTATACAAAAGTTATTGGTTAAAAAAATTAAACATAAAGCTCAGATTATTTTGACGCCTGAAAGAAGCAAGCCAGGGCATTTAATAAAATCTGAATTAGGGTATAACGGACTTTGGATGAAAGCTCATAATCTAATCACAGATCAATTAAATGATATAAGGTTTCTAGATGCTGGATTGATCAATGCTACTCCAAAGTTAGCAATGGGATTTAGAAGTAAAACTGAACTATTAAAGATAAGGAATGGAAATTGGATTAAAATAAATCCACCAAAAAAAATTGATCTCGCTGACACAGATTTATCATCAGATTTGTTTGGTGATATTTTAGATTGTGATTATATTTTATTCGAAACCTTATCTAAAGGAGCTGTAAAAGATTTTTTACATAAAAGATTTTCAGAAATTATCAAATCTGAAATTATTTTACTTGAAGATGGTGGAATTGCGAAGGGAGCCATTAGCGCTGCTGAGAGATTATCTAACGCACAGCCTGTATATCTTGATTTTTTACCTCAAATATCAACTATCATAAATAGCAAAGAAGGTGCAGAAAGTTTTGATTTAATTAATGATGCAGAAACTGTCGAAGCAGGTCAGCTTTATAAAAGCAGATATCCAGCAACTTTTGGCATTCAGTCAGGGCAATCAAAGTTAAGTATTTATATACGTAAAGAAAATGAGAGATGGCCTAGAAAAGCCATTATATCATTGGGTTCGAAAGTCCAGGAACCAACACCGATTGATTTGTCAGTTGAACAACGCCCAGCATCAGGAAGAGCAAAGTTGTTGATGGTATCATCTGGATTAGGGAGAAATTTTACTATCGATTGGGATGCATCTGAAGTAATTGAAAAAGAGTGGGACATTCTTGTTAAAGAACTAGGAGTTTATAGTACTAGTATTCCAGCTAGGCTTGTTTTGCCAAATGGATTAGATGCTTGGAATAATTCTATGAGATCGAATGACCTTTATGAAATTCTTCACAAAAATGTCGACAGAAAAAAACCTGACTGGGAATCTTTAGCAAACAAACTTTCAGATAGAACTTTAAAACAATATTGTATTTCAAGTGATGGTGCCGTACCAGAAAAAATATCGCAAAGCACTGTTGAGCAATTAGATTATCTTACGGAATGTGCGATTGTTGAATTGCAAAAAAGACTAGATGGAGAAATTAAGGTTGATAATAATAATTCTTTAAAATTTTTAACATGGCAATTTCGAAGGTGTCCACAAAAAGTAACTCGATGGCTATTGGATTATGCCCAAAATAAAAATAGTGGTATTACGCATCCTTTTGCGATTAACAGCTCCAGTGACATTTTAGTTTTTCAAGGTTTAGGCCGAGTAACGAATTCAGTTGAAGCTGAAAAAGAAATTATTGAGCTTATATTAGAAAAACCAATCGAAGACTGGAAATGGAGAATTGAGACAGCATGTCTTTCTTTTTTATTGTCTCGTTCCGAAACTGCACCTAAAATTCTTACACGCGGAATGGTTGAAAAAATTTCAAAACGTGTTGTTTTAGAATTTCGTAATGCGCTAGGTAGTGAGTATACTACTTTTAATTATGCGCCTCTATTATTAGTTGGTTTGCTAAGGTGGCGTATCATAGCTCCAAATGCTTTAGTTTTTGGTAAAGACAAAATTGCTATGAATTTAAAGCAATGCATAGATGATACTATAAAAGATCTTTCATCAAGGCAAAAATCGAATTCTAAAATTAAAAAAGCACATAAACAATACTTACCTATATTAGAAGATATTTTACTAGAGCTTAATGGAGATGGTAGCAATCCAGAATTATTGTTTGATATATATAATATGTAAGTATTCAAAAAATAGATTTGAGTAGATTAGTAACAAATATAAATCTCAAAAGGATGTGAAAACTTTTCATAATCCTTACAGACTGTTATTTATGTCTTATAAGTTATTCATGAATATTCTTCATCATCATCGTCAAGTTTAGCATAATATTCATTTAATAAAACTTCTCGTGCATTTACAGGATCATCATATTCAAGAGCATCTAAAGCAAATTGTGCTTGAATAATATGACGGTCACCACTGCGGCCACTACCGTACATGTTGGCGATACATTTTAAGAAATACTCTCGAGCTTTATCAAAAT
>Ga0209534_10006205_pt1 | contig 10433 bp, 10 predicted proteins | sample COG_07_FD_184751 | JGI IMG/M metagenome (GOLD analysis project Ga0209534, IMG submission 184751) | Pelagic Microbial community sample from North Sea - COGITO 998_met_07 (SPAdes) (version 2) | ecosystem: Environmental > Aquatic > Marine > Neritic zone/Coastal water | place: Helgoland, sampling... | reverse complement strand
AGTACTTAAGTCACTCAGATGAAGAAGAGGTGCGCCGGGCGCTGTAATCTCACCGACTTGAGCTATGCGCTCTCGTATTACTGATTTAAAAGGTGCCGTTATCGAGCATTTAGCCACATTTCTTTTCCCAGCTTCATACTGTGCGCGTCGTAGCGCTAAATTCGATTCTGCCAACGCAAATTCGGTTTCTTTTATGTTCAATCCTTCCGGAGAGATGAATCCATCCGATACTAGCTTTTGAGCGCGTTCCAGTTGCTTTCTACTTAACGCGAGATTGGACTGTGCAGCAATCAAATTGGCACCGGCTTGCTGTAACGCAAGATTGTAATCACTTGAATCAAGCTGAATTAAAATGTCCCCCTTATTGACCACTTGCCCGACTTCTGCTTTGATCGACTTTATTTTCGCCGAGACTTCGGCGGACAGTTTGCTGTTATTTAAGGTGATTACTGATGCAAATGCGCTCTTAGTTGGGTAGACGGCAACTTCGTTAAGCTTGATGATGGAAACTTCAATTGTATTCGCATGAGCGGACACCATATATGCACTTAAAATAAGTGGTAACACTAACCCCGACGCGAAACTTACTGCTACTTTTTTAAGTGTCACTATCCAGTGTAGGGCTTTATTATTTTCGAAATATTTATGCATTTTAAATATTGTTTTCAGTGTAACTCTAAATCCTTATTCATTATTTTTGTTGGCTAACGAGTTTTTTGGAAAAACGTGCAGTGAATTTTCGAGAAGGTGAGAGTCGACTCCCAAATACAATGCTTTTATTTTTAAAGCCATATACGGAGGAAAGCTTCCCTTCAAGCATTTTTTCTACTGCGTCTTGCGCAACGTTTTTCGCTGAAACTCTTCCTTTTTGTCCGTAAAATTTATTATCTTTACTAATATTAGCGCCTTCAAAAAAACCTGTATCTGTTAGGCCGGGTGAATAGCATGAGACTGAGATCCCATAGTCCTCCAATTCCATTGCGATTGCATCTGAGAAATTTAACACGTAGCTCTTAGATGCCGCATATGCTGCTAAATAAGGCACCGGTTGATACCCTGCAACGGACGCTATATTCAGAATATTGCCTGATTTCCTCTCTTTCATTTGAGGTGAAAAATACTTACAAAGGGCCGTTAAGGCATACATGTTCAACAGAATCATATTGAGCGTAGCTTGCTCAGAGTATTCGTCGATTGCACCTGAGATGCCCACCCCAGCATTATTGACGAGGATATCGATTGCTATGTTTTTTTCGACCGTATAGTCAAAAACAAGTTTCGGTGCGTCATCTTTGGAAAGGTCTGCCTGAAATACAGTGACGACCTGTTCGTCGGCAATTTTTTTAAAGTCAGCCTGAATTTGTTCCAGCTTCTCTAATGAACGCGCGACGAGAAATAAATTAAATCCTTTGCGTAGGAGTGCTTCTGCGATTTCGCGACCAATTCCGTTGGATGCTCCCGTGACTAGCGCTACTTTTTTATTTTTTTTGTTATCCATCGAATATTGCATTTTCTGCTTCTATTTGATTGGATCTACGCCAGGTTTGTGTGCGGTATAAGACACCGAGATATCCTCGCATCTTTAAATTGCCATCTTCTACCCATATTCGTGCTTTATATTTTTCACCTTCCCCAGAGTCAATTATGTATCCTTCCTCCCAGACCCCATCTTTATTCACGCTGAGGTTTATCCACGCCGTACCTGTGATAGGTTTTTCAAAGAATTCCTGTATTTCACCGGTACATTTGTCACAGACATCGTCTGGTTTTAATTCGGGGTAATTAACTAGGTAACCGAGTAGACGGTTACTCACAACTTCCAATTTCCAATAGCCGGTTACCTTCTCTGTTTTCTCGTCAATGCTCGCCCAATAGCCTTCGACCGATAGGTCTGCAGCCGCATTTGTACTTGATAGAAGGGAAATCAGAAAAAGAAAAGTTAATCTCGTATATTTGTGTTTCATTTCGTCTCATTTTACAAATGATTGAAGTAAGTTAACAATGTTAACATATTCTGTATACAGACTATAGTATATGCAGTAACCGTGATCTTTAAAAACAGATTATAAAAATAAGCCTGAAATGCCCCTTTTTAAAAGTTTTGACTTTTTCAAAAATCCACTACTTTTTATTCATTAATGTTAGGATTCTTGAAACTAATTAAAATTAAAAAAGTTCAGTAGGGGGAAATCATATGAACGTTTTGACTCTTGTGTCTCTTATAGTCGTAGGCTACTGGGTTATCGGTATGACATGGATAGCGAGAATTCCTGAGTCAGATTGGAAGTAACCATAAATCAAATCAATCTGTTTTCGTTGTAAATAAATTCAAAAAGAGCAAATAATCATGGATACATATATCGGACTATGGGGATGGGCGTGGGTAGCAGTGTTTTTGGCACTGTTCATTGGAATAGGTGTTTGGGGAATGCGCAAAACGAGCAACGACGAGGACTTTGCGGTCGCTCGTGGTGCTTATGGTCCTGTTACTTTAGCGTTTGCTTTTGCAGCTACTATTGCCAGCGGCGCTACGTTTATGAGCCTACCTGGCATGGCTTATTCGAAAGGTTTCGCTTCCCTGTGGTACCCCGCAACCTATCCCATTGCCATATATGTTGGGATGATTTTAGCGATCAAATTAATTAAGCGTGCCGGAGATAAGTTCCGCTCGAATTCGCTGCCTGAATTTATGGGACAGCGTTACAACAGTAATTTTCTGAGAATTGGATTTGCGCTGGTTTCAATGCTGCTTGTCTACTATATCGCCGCTCAAATCGTTGCAGCTGCGACGATTTTTGAAGTGCTACTTGGTTTGAATTATCAACACGGTATTTTGGCGAGTGTTGCTGTTATCGCGCTCTACATCACAATGGGCGGCTCTCATGCTGACATCATGACTGATGGGATTCAGGGTGTCATGATGGTTCTAATCGGTCTCATTATTGGTGTCATATTTTTTCTAGGCGTCGGTTTTGAAGGCACTGGGCCTTCGTTGATTAATGACGCGCTTGTTAAGCAAGATCCAAGTCTTGGCTGGGATAATTACTTCAGAGAAGGGGACGTGCTATTTGGTAGTTTTTGGTTGATATCGCTAATTTTTATTGCTCACATTCCATTTGCGATGAATCCTCATATTGGCAAACTAGCGTTCGCGCTCAATGATCCTAAACAAATTCGAACTTTTTTATTGATAGCTATTCCAGTGGGATCTATATTAGGTTTTACTGTTTTAGGTGGTTTACACGCTCGTGCACTATTTGGTCCAGAATTCGGTGATGTTATTCGGCCGGATCAAGCAATCCCTGTTTTGTTTACTCAGCTCTTCCCACCGTTTCTCGCTGGGTTGTTAGGCGTTGGTGTGTTGTCGGCAATTATGTCCACCTCTGATGGGCTATTCATTTCCATAGCGGTGATTTTCAGTAATGATTTGTACAAAAAAACCTTTGCTCCGGTTATACACAAGAACAAATCGAAAGAGCAGGTTGAGCAGATTGCTCTAAATATTTCTCGTGTTGCAATCGTATTGGTTGGCGTGGTCGCTTGTTGGTTAGCTTGGAATCCACCACAGTTCTTAGCCGTGCTGCTTTGGATGGGAGTAGGCGGTATTTTAGCTGGTGCTACAGGGCCGCTTTTAATCGGCTCTTTGTGGAAGGGAGCAACAAAAACGGGTGCTATTGCCTCTTTCCTAGTCGGTGTGATTAGTTTTGGGCTGGGTATCGTTTATTGCTTCGTGCTTAAAGAGGTACCGTTCAAAAATCCGTTTGCGGTTGCAGGTACGTGTATCATCATTGCAGCGGTAACGATGATCGTAGTAAGCCTATTTACTAAAAAGCTGCCGCAGGAGCATGTTGATGATATGTTTGGTGAGTCTGCTTAGAAAGTCCACCAGTTAACATTCTTCGTTTAAAGAGGTCGTTGCGCGTTAAATGGACCAGTTTTCAATGACTTCTTTTCGTCTCGATGGCCGCGTTGCATTGGTAACAGGGGCCGGACAAGGTCTAGGAGCCTCAATATCTATAGCTTATGCCGAAGCTGGCGCGTCCGTTGTTTTGCTCGGGCGAACGGAAAGTTATCTCAAAGATACGGCTGATGCGATACGCAAAGCGGGTGGTGAAGCATCTTTAATCGTTTGTGACGTTACGAATGATGAAAAACTACGAAAGGCATTTAGCGGCCTAGACCGATTAGATATTCTCGTTAATAACGCAGGTACTAATTTTCCTGAACCTTTTATCGAGGTGAGTGATGATCATTTGGACGCTATGCTGGACTTGAATGTTCGAGCGTGCTTTGTTGCGGCGCAGGCGGCGGTTCAGGTGATGCTTAAGTCGGCTGACTTAGCTGAGCACGGTGCCAGTGTGGTGAACATGTCTTCTCAGATGGGGCACGTCGGCTCTCCTAACAGAACAGTATATTGCATGACTAAGCATGCTGTGGAAGGGCTCACGAAAGCGATGGCAGTGGAGTTGGCGGACAAAAATATACGGGTTAATAGTATCGGTCCCACTTTTTCAGAAACTCCCATGGTTCAGCGTATCGTAGATACTCCTGAGAAAAAGGAGTTCGTCACGTCTAGGATTCCAATGGGCCGTTTGGCCAAGTTAGAGGATATTGCGGCTGCGGCGGTTTATCTCGCATCACCTGCAGCCTCAATGGTTACTGGCACTCACTTGATCGTAGATGGCGGCTGGACTGCGCAGTAGTTTGATTATATTTTCGTTGATTCTGACTCAAGGAAAGGCATAACGTATTCCAGAACCTCCTGAGGTTTTTCCTCTTGTATCCAATGACCACAGTCTTGAATGACGCCACCACTAACGTTTTCGCTAACACGCTGAAGTGATTCAAATGTTTCTATTCCTCGACCAAAAGCGCTTCCGCCGCCTAAGGCTAAAACCGGCATGATAAGTTTTCCATTTAATCGAAGTAACTCCTCGTTATAGCGCACGTCCTCGTCAAGAGCGCGGTAATATGCGAAGCCGGATCGAAGTGTGTCCGGTTTTTTGTATGTCCTCAGATACTCAAGCCGATCCTCTTGGGTGATCGCATTTTTTTGATAACCATAATTATCGTAAAACCACCCCAAATAAATTTCTTCTCTTCCTGTAACTAAGGCCTCTGGAAGCCCTTTTGTTTGATGAAAGGCGTGGTGCCATCGCCTACCGTTTTGAGAAAAAGTTCCACTGCCATCTCCAGGAACGGCTGTATCAAGCATTACCAGCTTCTTAACGCACTTGGCGTTCTTCGAGGCGAGCACGAACGCGACTGGACCGCCCCAGTCATGAGCCATTAAATGATATTGATTGATCCCGAGGTGTTCCTGAACTAAAAGTCTAATATCCTCGGCAATATTTGATTTTTCGTAACCTGATGCGGGTCTCGAAGAGTCACCGAGTCCCCTTAAATCAGGCGCAATAATGGAATATTTTTTTGCCAGTGTCGGTATTAACTTATGCCAACAATACCAGCTTTGAGGCCAACCATGCAGTAATACAATGGGAAAGCCAGAGCCTGCTGTTACGTAATGTAACCGAGTATCATTGGTCTCGAAGTCATGATGCGTTACATCAATCATTGTTTTAATTTAAACAAGTTAGTCTGCTAAAAAAAATCATTTAGCGCTTTGGTGGTTTGCTCTGGTTCTTCCTCTGCTAGATAGTGTCCGCAATCAATTCCGAATCCCTCAACCTTTGAAGCCCATGATTGCCAAACTTCAAGTGGATCGTACCACTGTTCTAGTTTTGCTTGTTTGCCCCATAACGCTAGAACTGGACAGCCAATTTTATGATTATTTTGTTGATCAATAAGATCATGTTCGCAATCAATTGAAATGCCCGCTCGATAATCTTCGCAAATAGCTCGAACAGTTTCAGGATTCCTAAAGCATCTGAGGTAATCCTCGACGGCAGTTTGGATGAAGAAATCTCTAGGGACACGATTTGTGTGCCATCGCCAAAACCACTCCGGATTTTGATTGATCAGAGTCTCTGGTAATGGTGTGGGCTGAGCTAAGAAAAACCAGTGGTAATAACCTAAGCCAAATTCTGTGTCACAACGCTGAAATGATTCTAAAGTGGGAATGATATCGAGAACAGCCAGTTTTTTTATAACATTTGGGTGATCAAGTGCCATGCGATAGGCGACCCGGCCACCTCGGTCATGTCCAGCAACACAAAATGTCTCAAACCCAATTGCTTTCATCAAGTTGACTTGATCGTTAGCCATTGATCGCTTGCTATATGCGCTATGATCATCGGACGAGAGAGGTTTGTAACTATCGCCGTATCCTGTTAGGTCAGACGCAACAACGGTAAACCGTTTACTGAGTTCCGGAGCAACCGAGTGCCACATAACATGCGTTTGCGGGTTGCCATGTAATAAAAGAAGAGGAGGCCCGTTCCCACCAATTCTTAGTCGAAGTGAAGCTGGCCCAACTTCAATCATTTTTAGGTCGAAATCTTTAAACATAAATATATTTTTTCGACATTCTTATGACAAATTCTTAGTCATGAGGGATCAATGACACCTTTCCCGGTGTTTTGGAGATCAAAAAGTTCGTAAGCCTCTTTGGCTTGTTCTAATTTCCACTCATGTGTAAATAGCGCATCTAGTGAAATCTCTTTATCTGCTACGTATTCCGCACATTTAGCCTGACCCACCTTCGAGAATGTCCATGAACCGATGATCGTTACCTGGCGTCTCAACATATCGTTACTGACATTTAGTGTCACTATGTCGCCCTCACCAACAAAACATGCTCTTCCCCAAGTTCGAACGCATTGTACCGCTTGGGAGCGTGCGATCGGCGCTGACGAGCAGTCTAGAGATGCGTGAGCACCGTGACCGTGGGTAACATCCCGGATCGATTGAACAACATCTTCCGTCTTGGTTGGATTAATTAATATTTCCGCGCCAAATTCTTTTGCTCTCTGTAAACGTTCCTCCCCGGTGTCAAGAGCGATTACTCGAGCGCCCATTTGAGAAGCGAGAAGTGTTGCAGATAAGCCAACCGGACCTTGACCAAAAATAGCGATAGTTTGATCGCCCATTAATTCAAGTCGTTGCAACGCGCCCCACGCTGTTCCCGTTCCGCATGATATGGCTGCTCCCGCTTTATATGATAATTCCTCGGGAAGCGCCACGAGAGTTCGCGCTGGACATTTCATGTACTTGGCGTGCGCTCCGTGTCCGGTCGCTCCAAATACTTCTTTTACACCGTCAACACATAGCTGTTCCCAACCTGTGGAGCAGTGTTCGCATGACCCACAACCTCGGTAGTGATGTTGCATTACACGCATTCCCTCTTTCGCAACATTTTCAGGAACTCCTTCACCAACTCCTACGACAATTCCACATGGTTCATGGCCTGCTATGATTGGTCCATCAAGATCTCCAAGGCCCAGAGACGAAGCGCCACCCTCCGCTCGGTAGAATTTAAGGTCACTGCCGCACATACCTGATGCTTTGATTTCCAAAACGACCTCTCCTGGTCCTGGCGTTGGATCAGGAAAATTTAGAATTTCGAGTTTTTTACTGCCAGGGAAAACGATACCTTTCATTTGAACCTCCCTAATATAGTGTGGTTATTTGAGAACGAATGGATTACCAGTTTTCGCACCAGTATTTATCCATACACTCTTGGTTTGAAGGTACTGATATATCGCTTCAATACCACTTTCTCGACCTACGCCTGAATCTTTGTATCCTCCAAATGGAGACATGTAACTCACCGCTCGATACGTGTTAACCCAAACTGTACCGGCTTGAATTTTTTCAGACATTCTAATGGCTCGTCCGATATCACTGGTCCAGACGCCTGAACCCAAACCAAACCGAATATCATTGGCGATTTTTATTGCCTCCTCCTCATCTTTAAACTTGATTACTGAGAGTACGGGACCGAAAACCTCCTCTTGAGCGATCCGCATATCATTCGTTACGCCTGTAAAAACCGTTGGCTCAATAAACCAGCCATCGCCACATTCTGGTCGACTCGCAGGGGTCCCGCCCAAGGCCAATTTGGCGCCTTCGGTTTTTGCCACATCAATGTAGCCCAGCACCTTCTCGTACTGTGGTTTTGTAGTGATGGGCCCAACCTGAGTCTCAGTATTCATGGGGTTGCCCATACGAGCAGTTTTTGCGAGCGTGATGAGTTTTTCCATAAATTGATCATGAATATTTTCTTGGAGGAGTAGACGGGATCCAGCAATGCAAGTTTGTCCAGTCGCTGCAAAGATACCCGATACTGCGCCGTTGACAGCATCCTCTATATCGGCGTCATCAAAAACAATGTTAGGAGATTTCCCTCCCAGCTCTAAGGTGACACGTTTAAATGATTTGGCGGCCACTTCATTAATTGCTCTTCCTGTTGCATCGGAGCCCGTAAATGCAATTTTACGAACGAGTGGATGGGTTGTGAGCGGCTCCCCAACGTCTTTGCCGAAACCCGTGACTACATTAACAACGCCATTAGGAAAACCTGCTTCTTTAATCAACTTTACAAATTCTAAGGTGGATGCTGAGGTAAACTCTGAGGGTTTTATAACAACGGTACAACCTGCAGCGAGGGCTGGAGCTAATTTCCAGGCCAATAGTAAAAGTGGTGAATTCCAAGCTGTAATCGCTGCAACCACACCGAGTGGTTCATGGCGTGTGAAATTAAAATACCCCTTTTTATCGAGTGGAATCACCGCGCCCTCGATTTTATCGGCAAGGCCGCCAAAGTAGTAATACCATTGAGGCACATAATTGACTTGACCTTGCATTTCGGCAATGAGTTTGCCGTTATCTTGTACTTCCATCTCTGCGAGTTTTTTGGCATCCCGCGCGATCAGGTCCCCCAGTTTATGCACGAGCATACCGCGTTGACTTGCCGTCATTTCTGACCATGAACCTTCAGTGAATGCTCGGTGCGCAGCTTCAACCGCACGATTGACGTCGGTTGGTCCGCCGGCAGCAACCTGCGACCAAACTTCGCCCGTGAATGGGTCAAAACTGTCAAACCATTCACCCGATGCAGCTTCTACAAACTCCCCGTCGATATACATCTTGAACTTTTCCATCTCCATCTCCTGTATTGATTTTTTTGGGTGAGATTTAACGAACACCCAATTGCTTTTCTTTGCTCCTTACTAATGCGCTGATTGCGGAATTAAACGGAGTCTGAACATTCACTTCTTTCCCGGCAATTGGTATCGCCCCATTAATTGCATCAATTTCAGACATTCTTCCAGCGAGTGCGTCTAGCAACATTGAGGGTTTAGCGTTTGGTATTTTCGATCCGAAATTTCGAACGTAATCGATAGGATCACTAATACGCACATTAATATTTTTTGCGATCGCGACGTCATAAGCTTCTTGGGCGCAGCGAGAAGCACAGACCCATGCGTCTGAGTCCTCCATCACCTCGCCTATAGTGAGTCCTGTTATTGTGCAGGTGCCAGAAAAGCAAACGTTGCAAATTAACTTTTCCCATACGAGTTGGTCGATGTCGTCGAAGCATTCAACCCGAAACCCGCCAGACTCCCACGTAGACGCAATCGTTCTTAGTCGATGTGTTATCGGACCTGACAATTCACCTAAGCGTAAAAGTTCCCATCCATTATGGTGCGCGTATCCTGGCCCTTTGATAGACGCACCGAAACCACCAACAACACCAACTGCGACCTTGTCAGCCCCAAGTATTTTCGCGGCTGTTTGAGGCCCTCCCAATCCATTTTGAATGGATAGAACTGTTGTGTGAGTATCCAGTAATGGCAATGCAGAGCGAGCAGCAGTTTCAACATGCATTGCTTTAGTTGCAATGATGACTAGTTCACATACTCCTACTTTGCTTGTGTCGTTTGTTGCGTGTATTTTGACCACTCGAGAGCCTGACGCTCCTTCTAACCGCAGTCCACCTTGTTTTATTGCATCAACGTGATCTAGCCATGAATCGATCGCCCATACTTCATGACCTGCATCACCCAATAAAGCGGCATAAACGCTTCCCATGGCGCCACAACCCAAAATTGCAATTTTCATCTGACTCCTCCAATCCTAGCAGTAAAGCTTTTGGCTTTCTGTTAAACCTGCACCGGCTTTAGCTATGCGCTGGCATTCTCGGTATAAATTTCGATACAGTTACCCTCAGGGTCGAGAATTTGGAAGGAAGTGAATTCGGCACCAATTTTTAAGGGTTTTTCAAACCGATCTTTCCACTCATGAAGTTTTGCCATGCCGTGGACTCTAAATCCGATATGAAGTACCTCAGGTTGATTGATTGGGGTGCCTTGTTGGAATGCTATTAAGACACCATCGCCTCGCGCGACATGTTTATCCGCAAATAATCCGAAAGTTTCGGCGTACCATTTTGCTAAATCATGAGGATTTTGAGACGGGACGTTGACATGCTCTAAACGAAAGTCAGACACTAGATTTCCCTGTAATTATTA
>Ga0209534_10006202_pt1 | contig 10434 bp, 6 predicted proteins | sample COG_07_FD_184751 | JGI IMG/M metagenome (GOLD analysis project Ga0209534, IMG submission 184751) | Pelagic Microbial community sample from North Sea - COGITO 998_met_07 (SPAdes) (version 2) | ecosystem: Environmental > Aquatic > Marine > Neritic zone/Coastal water | place: Helgoland, sampling... | reverse complement strand
GAGGTTTGTAGCAAAACCATGTGCTTTATTTATTAGGAATTCGACAGCAGACTTGTTGTCAATTATAGGATTGGAGTTTGCATTTACTGCAACAGCTGTAAAACCACTTTTTGCAGCAACTTGCAATCCATTTTTAATAGTTTCTCTTTCTTCATAGCCGGGCTCTCCAAGAGAAACACTCGTGTCAAACCATCCACAAGAAATATGCAGGTTATCTCTCTCTACAATAGTGTATTCTTTTTTAGAAGGTATGTTGGTATCAATCTCCTTAATACTACCGTCTTTAATTAAAATATCTTTTTTTTGCTGGTGGAAGGGACTTGAAGAATCTATAATCGTTGCCGATTTTATAAGCGTAATCATGGTGTATAGAATTTTAAAATCAAAATTTCTAAGAACAAAGATACAATTGCCAAGGCTAAAAACCATTTCCAAAGCCAATGAACTTCATTATTTTTATTTATTTGTTCAAATACTTCAGTTATAGATGAAGAAACTGCACTATTTCCATTTATTTCTTTTAATACGTTAATATCTAGAAAACTCAATAAACTTTCTTCTTTTGGGTAATTAAAAGCCAAATCTTTAATTTTAGTATTTTCTTTTAAAACTGCATAAAATCCAGCTTTTAATGGTTGTTCTTTGGTTGTAATGATTACTTTATTTTGGTAAGTTTGTTGCAGAGGTATAAAAGAAGCGTCGTTTTTAGCAATTGCTAAAATTTTATTTTTACGCATTTTAGTTTCAATTTCAATTGTGTTTTCTTGATCTATTCTGTAAGCTAATTTGGGGTACTTAAAACTCATCTCTCCAAAATTATAAAAAATAGGCACAATTAAAGGAGAATTTAAAAAGTTACTATTTTTCTGATTTAAAGCACCAGAAACAAAATAGGTTTTACTATCAGATAACTGGCTTATAAAAGGTATATTATTCTCAAAAGAGACTATTTTAGAAGTATTTCCTATAATAGGGTAGTAGCTCTGCACACTTGGGTATTGAAAATTAGTTATTTTTTTAGAAAAAACATTTTTAAATACAGGATGTGAATAATTAATATTTGTAATTTTTAATGTATCTTTTTTCTTGGTTGTAATTTTCCCTAAATTTAGTTCCGCTAGGAAGCTATTATAAGATGAAATGGTTATTTTTTCATTTGGAATAATTACAATACTTCCTCCATTTTTAGAAAAGTCAACTAAGCTATTAATTAAGATTTCTGGAAGTTTTACTACTTCATTTAGTATGATTAATTGTTGGTTTTGAAGTGTATTGTAATTGATATTTTGAATAGGATTATTCGTAAATTTAAATACTTTTTTCGTATATATTTTTGATAAAAAATTAGCTTTCTTTCCAATTGCTAAAACAGGTATTTTTTGATTGTTGTTTAAAGCGAAGTAATATGTGTTATCATGCAAAAATGTATCGCTAAAATTAAGTGTAATTTTACCTAATAAATTGACTGTATTTTGTAACGTAAATACAACGGTTTTCTCTGTATCTTTTTCGATAGAGACGGATTGTTTACTAAGTAGGTTTTTTCCATTGAAAACAGCAACCGGTACAATGTCTTTTCTAGGACCTTGATTTTTTATTACTACATTTAACCTAAAATTATTTGCATTTTTATTATTGATAAAGATACTATCTATAGATAGGTTGTCTTTTTTGATAGCTTCTAGTTTTATAGCCGAAAAAGCGGTTGTTACATTTGTAAACTTTTTATCGTAATTAGTCTGAAAATCAGAAATTAAGACTATATTATTTAAAGCTTTTGTTTTTATTTTTTTTTCTTTGTTTATCTGAAGTAAAAGTGTAGATAAACTTAATTTTTTTGAAGAATAATCTACTTTAAGTAATCTATTTTTTAATACCTCTTTACTAAGGTTTTCATAAAACCCGGTATTAGTTCGTAAAGAATATCTGTTTTTATTTGCAGTATTTTCTATAATTTCTTGTACCGCTATTTTTAATAAATCACCCTTTTTTCCTTTTGTATTTGTACTTAAAGAATTGTCTAAATAGATAAAAGTATGTTCTTTTTTATTGTAATCTTTATTACTAATAAAAGGTTGAGAAAAGGCAAATATAATTGCACTTAATAATAGCAATCTTGTAGCTAAAATCAACCATTTTTTTATATGAGAACTCTTGCGTGTTTCTTGTTGTATTTTTTGTAAAAAGGCAACATTCGTAAAAGGTACTTTTACAAACTTTTGAAGTTGAAAAAGATGTATTAAAATAGGAATAATTAAGAACCCTAAAAAGTATAAAATTTCTAGATTTTTAAATTGCATTTATAAATACTTATTAAGTTTTGACATTATAAATTTATTACAAATAAAAGGATTTAGAAACACTTGTTCATTTTTAATTAAAACTTTTCAAAAACACCTAAGCCAAATAATGCAAAATCGTATTTCACAGGATCTGAAGCATCTAAGCTTCTTAGGTTGTTATCTAACTCAGCAACTGCTTTCCAATCGTTTTGTTTTCTTAGCAATAGTTTTAATTTTCTTGCTACATTTCCAGAATGCACATCTAAAGGACAAGACAAAAAGGATGGATTATGTGTTTTCCATACTCCGAAATCTACTCCAGCTTTATCGTTTCTTACCATCCAACGTAAAAACATGTTAATACGTTTTGCAGCAGAATTTTTTAAAGGGTCTGAAATATGTTTTTGTGTCCTTTGTTGATGTTCCACTTCAAAAAACACCGATTTAAAATTATTAATAGCCGTTTGATATGTTTTCGTTTGGTCTTGTATAGAAAGTATCGCCTCTAATCCATCATGCTGCATATATATATGTTTTAATGACCTTATAAACTGTTGAAAATCTATATAATTAAAAGTTCTGTGTACAAAACCTTCTAAGCACTTCAAGTCTTTTTCTTGATGATTTAGAATAAAGTCATGTGGTGAATTGTCAAGTAGCTCCATCATTTTATGAGCGTTTCTAATAATCATCGTTCTGTTTCCCCAGGAAATAATAGCTGTTAAAAACCCTGAAATCTCAATATCTTCTTTTTTAGAAAATAAATGTGGAATTTGAATAGGATCTGATTCTATAAATTTAGGATTGTTGTATAAAATTACTTTTTCGTCTAAAAATTGTTTTAATTCAGATTTTTTCATTTTTTAAACAATTACACCATCTTTCATGATTAGCTTCCTATCTGCCATTGCTGCTAATTCTTCATTATGCGTAACTAAAACAAAGGTTTGTCCGTATTCATCACGCAGTTTAAAAAATAGTTCATGTAAATTTTTCGCAGATTCACTATCTAAATTACCACTAGGTTCATCTGCTAAAATAACAGCTGGATTGTTAATTAATGCCCTAGCAACTGCAACCCTTTGTTGTTCACCACCAGAAAGTTCATTTGGTTTGTGGTTCATTCTATGCGACAATCCTAAGAAATCTAAAATTTCTTTTGCTCTTTTTTCGGTTTCTTTTTTTGATTTTTTTCCAATAAAAGCAGGAATGCAAACATTTTCTAATGCTGTAAATTCAGGTAATAATTGATGAAACTGAAAAATAAAACCAATGTGCTTGTTTCTAAAAGAAGACAATTCTTTATCAGATAAATTTTGAAGTGAAATAGCGTTTAAAGAAAGGTTAAAATCTTCTGTAGCTTCAGGTTTATCGAGGGTACCTAATATTTGTAAGAGTGTTGTTTTTCCTGCTCCAGAAGGTCCTACAATTGCAACAATTTCTCCTTTTTTAATATGTACATCTACTCCTTTTAATACTTCAACTTCACCATAATATTTGTGTACATTTTTACAAACAATCATACCTTCTCTAATTTATAAACGAATGTATAAAAAAGAAATTAGAATGCCATAAATGTCTTTTTAATTTCAGATTTAATTGTAAACATAAATATTTAAAATATTTTTTATTTTTTATTTAAAACGTTACATAAAATAACTTCTGAATTTGTATTTTTGTCACCGTTTTAAAACAGTTATAGAATGAACTTACACGAATATCAAGGAAAAGAAATATTAAATAGTTTTGGCGTTAGAATACAACGCGGAATTGTTGCAAATACTCCTGCAGAAGCAGTAGCTGCCGCAAAAAAACTTACTGAAGATACAGGAACTGGTTGGCACGTGATTAAAGCACAGGTTCATGCCGGTGGTCGTGGAAAAGGTGGAGGCGTTAAGTTGGCTAAAAACTTACAAGAAGTGGAAAGTATTTCTAATGATATTTTGGGAATGATGTTAATCACTCCTCAAACTTCTGCTGAAGGAAAATTAGTAAACCAAGTTTTAATTTGTGAAATTTGTGAAGATGTATATTATCCTGGAGATTCTGAGCCAGACGAATATTATATGTCTGTTTTATTAAATAGAGCAACGGGTAAAAATATGATTATGTATTCTACGGAAGGTGGAATGGATATCGAAACTGTTGCAGAAGAAACTCCATATTTGATTTTTACAGAAGAAATTGATGCACTATTAGGAATCATGCCTTTTCAAGCAAGAAAAGTTGCATTTAACTTAGGTTTATCTGGTGTTGCTTTTAAAGAAATGACAAAATTTGTAACCAACTTATACAAAGCATACATTGGTTCAGATTCTGCTATGTTTGAAATCAATCCAGTTTTAAAAACATCTGATTCTAAAATTATGGCAGTAGATGCTAAAGTGTCTTTAGATGAAAATGCTTTATACAGACATAAAGATTATGCAGAAATGCGTGATTTACGTGAAGAGAATCCTATTGAAGTAGAAGCGAAGGCTGCTGGATTAAATTATGTGGATTTAGACGGAAACGTTGGTTGTATGGTAAACGGAGCTGGTTTAGCAATGGGAACTATGGATTTAATTAAAGAGTCTGGTGGTGAGCCTGCTAACTTTTTAGATGTTGGTGGCACCGCAGATGCAGAGCGTGTAGAAAAAGCTTTTGGTATTATACTAAAAGATAGTAATGTAAAAGCAATTTTAGTAAATATTTTTGGCGGTATTGTGCGTTGTGACAGAGTTGCACAAGGTGTTGTAGATGCTTATAAGAGTATGGGAGATAAAATTACTGTGCCAATTATTTGTAGATTGCAAGGTACCAACGCTAAAGAAGCGAAACAGTTAATAGACAATTCTGGAATGGAAATTATTTCTGCTACAGAATTTCAAGAAGCTGCAGATAAAGTGCAAGAAGTTTTAGAAGCTTCATAAAGTTTCTTTACAAGAAATACAAAAAGCCTTACAATTTGTGAGGTTTTTTTTTGTTATTTTATTTAAAATTTAAAAGATAGGACATGAAAAATTTTTTAATATTACTGTTGTTTAAGTATTCACAATTAACCTAGTAGCAGAAAGTGTTTCATTATAGTTGGTTAGTTGTTTTTTATTAGTTTTATGATGTGTCCATCTATATTGAGGTAATACAATCCTTTAGAAAATTGTGACAGATCAATTTGCTTAGTGTCTCCAGTAAGATATCCTTCAGATAAGCGCTGCCCTAATATTGAAAAAACTTTGTAATGTACGTTTTTGTAAATCTGTACATTAATGAAGTTTTTTGCTGGGTTGGGATACACTTTAATAGCCAATTCTTCATTATTTACAGCTAACGAATCACATTCGAAATTTTCCTGAATAACAGATGTAGCTATTGGATTTGATGAAATATGGTCTTTTAATGGGGAACAATAACAGTTGTTGCCTTCTAAATATAATTTAATCCATAATAGCGTTAGTCTTCCAACGGCTCCATCTCCTCCATTCGGCGAATTGGCTACATAGTGGTTTCCATTTTTAATTTCGAATAGTACTTTATTGGTGGTACTTGGTGTTTGATTGTAATGAATATTTGCTTGTTGCGAAGGAGGTGCTATAGTATCATTTTCACCACTAAAGATTAGTACAGGACTTGAGTGATTTAGTTGAGGATTATTCAGGTATGGACATAAGGCAACAACAGCAGCAATACTGTTGTCAATTACAGCAGCTCTTTGTGCGCCTCCGCCGCCCATAGACCAGCCACTAACGGCTAATTTATTTAAGTCAAGTAAACCCCTGAGAGGAGAAGATGCTCTACTGTTTTCTTGTTTTATGGTTTCTAAGGCATCTAAGAGAGCAATAGCTCGTGCTTCCGGAAATTCATAAATAGAATTTGTACCTATAATAATACACACTATTCCATGAGAAGCATAGAAAGGACCCCATTCATTAACACTTGAAGGAAGTGCTGTAAAACCAGGTATTATTGCAATACTAGCTAAAAGCTCAGTCTTATTTGTTGGGTAGTAGATGGTCGCTCCAAAATAATAGGGACCATTTCGTATTCCATCTATTTCAGTTATAGTTTCTACATTATAAGGTCCAGGATTGCTTATGTTGTCTATTGCTAAGTCATTGCATTGTGAAACAGTAGTATTACTATATAGCAGCAGCATAAGAGAGAGTAATAAAATAAGTTGTGATTTTTTCATATTTTATTTTAAATCAAAAGAACTACAATTTCTCCTTCAAAACAGCAATTTCATCCCGCAGTTTGGCAGCCATAATAAAGTCTAATTCTTTAGCAGCAGCTTCCATATGTTTGCGTTTTTCTCTAATTCGTTTTTCTATTTCTTCTTTTGGTAAATACTGCAAATCTTGCTCGGCTGCCACTTGTTTTGCATTGTCATAATGATAACTCGAAACTGCTGATTTTGTTAAAGTATCATCTATTTTTTTATTAATTTGAGTAGGCGTAATGTTATGCTTTGTATTGTATGCTATTTGTTTATCTCTTCTTCTATCGGTTTCTTCTATGGTCTTTTCCATGCTTTTAGTCATTTTATCTGCATATAAAATTGCACGCCCATTTACATTTCTAGCGGCTCTACCAATCGTTTGCGTTAATGATTTTACATTTCTTAAAAAACCTTCTTTATCTGCGTCTAAAATTGCAACTAAAGAGACTTCAGGTAAATCTAAACCCTCACGTAATAAATTCACACCAATTAAAACATCAAACAAGCCTTTACGCAAGTCTTGCATGATCTCTACACGTTCTAAAGTATCTACATCAGAATGTATATATCTGCACCGGATGTCTACTCTTGCAAGATATTTTGTTAATTCTTCTGCCATTCTTTTAGTAAGTGTAGTAACTAGCGTACGCTCGTTTTTTTCTACCCTAATTTGAATTTCTTCAATTAAATCATCTATCTGGTTTAAACTGGGTCTTACTTCAATTATAGGGTCTAGTAACCCCGTTGGTCTAATTATTTGCTCTACAAAGACACCTTCTGTTTTTTGAAGCTCATAATCTGAGGGCGTTGCAGAGACAAATATAGTCTGATTTTGAATGGCTTCAAATTCATCAAATTTTAAAGGTCTATTGTCCATAGCAGCAGGCAATCGGAAGCCGTATTCTACTAAATTTTCTTTTCTACTTCTGTCACCACCGTACATTGCGTGTGTTTGAGGCACAGTAACATGACTTTCATCAATAATCATTAGATAATCATTAGGAAAGTAATCTAACAAACAAAAAGGTCTTGTTCCGGGTTCTCTGCCATCTAAATATCTTGAGTAGTTTTCAATACCAGAACAATAGCCTAATTCACGAATCATTTCTAAATCGAACTCTGTACGTTCTTTAATTCTTTTAGCCTCTAAGTGTTTTCCTATTTCATTGAAAAAATCAACCTGTTTCATCATATCTTCTTGAATCTGATGTATGGCATTTTGTAAAATATCTGGTGAAGTAACAAATAAATTTGCAGGATAAATACTTAACTCTTCAAAGGTGTTGATCACATTATTACTCTCTAAATCGAATAATTCTATTTCTTCTATTTCATCACCAAAAAAATGAATTCGATACCCATTATCTCCATAAGAAGGATAAATTGTTACGACGTCACCCTTTACCTTAAAAGTTCCACTTTTTATCTCATGCTCAGTTCTAGAGTATAAACTTTGTACTAGTTGATGTAAGAATTTTGTTCTAGAAAGTAACTGGCCTACTGCAACGGGAATTACATTTTTTTTAAATTCTTTAGGATTTCCAATACCATATAAACAAGAAACAGAAGCCACCACTAAAACGTCTCTTCTCCCAGAGAGTAGAGAAGAAGTAGTACTTAAACGCAATCTTTCTATGTCTTCATTGATAGATAAATCTTTTTCTATGTAGGTTCCTGTAACTGGAATGTATGCTTCTGGCTGATAGTAATCATAATAAGAAACAAAATATTCAACTGCATTTTCTGGAAAAAACTGTTTAAATTCTGAATACAATTGCGCCGCTAAAGTTTTATTATGTGCTAAAACTAAGGTTGGCTTTTTTACTTCTTTTACAACATTTGCTACGGTAAATGTTTTACCAGAACCTGTCACACCTAAAAGGGTTTGAAATTTTTCGCCATCAATAATACCATCAGAAAGTTCTTTTATTGCTTGTGGCTGATCTCCTGTTGGAGAAAATTCTGATACTAACTTAAATTCCATACTGTAAAAATACGGATACTTTGTAAAAAAGTATCCGTATTTTTTAAGATTTTAAAACCAATATTTATTTTCTTAGAAGTGAGAAGTTTCCTGTTTTATTAATTATTTGTTTCGTTTTATCTGCTGGTATTAAAGTAATATTATACCAATAATCATCTGACGAAAGTTTTTTACCATTATAGGTTCCATCCCATCCTTGGCTATCGATTGGTATTTGCGCTACCAATTTCCCATATCTATTAAAGATATTTATACTACTGTTTGGGTAAAAAGTTTTGTTAGCGCCTTTAACTTTGTATGTATCGTTTCTATCATCTCCATTTGGGGTAAAGAATTTCGGAAATTGCAGCACAGATACTTGCAGTGTTGCATCTTGTACACATCCGTTTTTGTCATTTACAATAATGGTATAAATTCCACCTTCTAAGTTTTCAAATAGAGTTTCATCTTGGAAACCTGCAAAAGGAGTTCTGTTAGCATTATCCGTATTTAAAATTGCAAATTGGTAATCTCCTGGACCTAAATCATTGCTAATAGTATCAATAGAGATTGATGATTTGTCTTCACTTCCAATATTATTACCTTCATCTATAATAGTGATAAAGCTTTGCTCTAGGATTGCTATGTCAGATTCTTCGACTACAATTGTTCTTTCTCTAGAGCACCCAGTCGCAGATTCAGAAGCTGTTACAGTATATTTTCCTGCTAAGTATACATTTTGAGTAGGATCATTTCCTAACAGGTCTCCTGCTTGATTTGTCCACTGATATGTGTAGGTTGCTAAAGGATTTTCGACCTCAAGAACAAGAGGAGTATTATTCAAGCAAACAATTAACGGGTCTTCAATATTTTCTTCGCCCATTACTGTGAAATCTGGCAAAGGATTGATATTTATATAAAAAGACAAACGTGTGTTCACACAAACAATAGGCGTATTCTTTATGTTTTCTACTCGCACAAAAATTTCTTGTCCATTTATACTATTTTCAAAAGTATTTTCATTCAGAGCATTCGTAGGATCTCCTATTTCAGCACCTGTTAAAGAAGTATAAAAACGCACAGCGAAATCTGCAAATTTAGCAGGGTCATAATTAGCAAGAATTTCAGGTATTTTATTTTTTAGAGCAATGTTCCCATTTATGCCATTTGCGTCATCCGCATCGCTGTCTGTCATATTATCACAATCAGAATAATTAGAAATATTTAGAGGAATATTAGGTTCAGGATAGATGACTAATTGAAAAGTACTAAAAACAGAGCTACACTTATTGCCTCCCAGATCAAATACTTTTACGAATATTGTTTGAATTGCCGGGTCATCCGTATTAAAATCAGCAGGGAATGAAGTTAGAGCACTTATGTTTTGAAATTTAGTAGGGTTCACAATTTCAATATTGTTTTCGGCATCTGGTTGGGTAAGATAATACGCTACTCTATGATTTGTTTTCCCAGCTAAAATCTCATCATTTTTAGAGGTTAAATCTATATTTTGAGCGATTCTGTTTCTAGGATCTCCATCAGAGGAAGTCACAATATCACATACCGGAAACGGATTGATGGTATTTGAAATACTAGGAATAGGATTGACAATTATTTTAAAAGAAGTTGGATTGTTAATACATCTGTCTGTATTCTTTACACGTACAAAAATTATTTGTTCACTGATATCACCGGGTTTAAAGCCAGCTTGTGGTGTGTTTGTAAAGTTGGTGTCATCGGGAATCCCAATACTTGTTGGGTCATCTGCATCTGTCTGTGAAGTATGAAAAGTAACATCATATCCTAACCCTATTTGTGTTGGGCCTAGAATATCGTCAACTCTATTTCTAAGATTAATTCCATTGTTTATACCATCTGTGGTATTTCCAGACAGGTCATCATCACACAAATCAAAATTTGCAGGAGTATTTGCTATAGGAACAGATTGTATTTGCAGATAAAATTGACCAATACCCTGACAGTCATTATTA
>Ga0209534_10006198_pt1 | contig 10437 bp, 10 predicted proteins | sample COG_07_FD_184751 | JGI IMG/M metagenome (GOLD analysis project Ga0209534, IMG submission 184751) | Pelagic Microbial community sample from North Sea - COGITO 998_met_07 (SPAdes) (version 2) | ecosystem: Environmental > Aquatic > Marine > Neritic zone/Coastal water | place: Helgoland, sampling... | reverse complement strand
TGGCGGGTTGAAATTTACTATTTTACCTTTTAATTCAGTGTTATATTTCCCGTATATATCTTTTAATTTATCATAAAATCCTTGAATTTTTTCTTTTGTTAATGATTCTCTGTTTGTTGTAAACAAGTCCCATAATTTGTTACGGTCTTTTTGTGTTTCTGTAGTTGGTGGAGTAGAGAATATTTGTATTTTTTTTGATATTAGTTCTATAGGCATCGTGTATTTTTTACTTTCATTAGTTGCTTCGCCTGATTCTACGTCATTATTTTTTGCTTCGCCGGCATTATTTTTTGCTTCGCCGGCATTATTTTTTGCTTCGCCTCGAGGCGGTGGTGGCCAAATTTTACACGTTTGGTCTTTACATTCACTCTTTACCCTTCCACTAAAACATTTGAATGTTTTAGATTCACACTTGTCATCAATATCTCTATATATTAACTCCTTATTTATATCCCCGTTGTCAGTCAAAATTTGTTTGAATTTTTTGAAATCTTTAATTTTTTCAATATTAACCATATTTTTCCATGTAAATACCAATGAGTCTTTGTGATTTTCTTTCCCCGAGTACATAAGTTTAACGTTTTCCATGTCAACCTCATTACGTTCTTTTTGATTTGTTTCAGGAGGATGTGCTGGAGGGGCGTTGGGGAAATTGATCCTACTCCGAGCATCGTTCTCGAAAAATTCAGAATCGAAAAATTCAGAATCGTAGTCTAAATATGGATGCCAAAATATAAATCTGTCGGGCTGATCACGAAACACTTTAATTTTCTTCACATAACTACTAAATCTATCATGTTCATCTTCGCATACAGAGCAAAACTCGAACCCAAATAATATTTTACCCTTTGGTATAGTTATATTATAACGCCCTTTATGTCGGTGAAGGTGTCCATCTCCATCGGGGAGTTTGGGTACCAATTTCCCATTTTTATTATAAAATACCTTAATTGATTCTATTTGGTCACGTGTATTTATTTCTTCAGTTACATGAAATGCTTGTAAATTTTTCCATAAAGTTAAACTTTGACCGTGGCCCCCGCCTTCACTTGTGGACTCCTCTGCTCTTTTGTATAATATGTTGTAATGTTTTTGTATCCAATCAGCGTTGGAGGACTGCTCTTGTTCGGCTTCTCCTTCTCCTTCTGCTTCAGCCCCCGAGTCATTGGAATTATGGTCCCTTCTCTCCCCAGGAGGCTGTAAATAACTTAATGGAAACAACTTTTCTGTTTCATCACTCTGCGAACCGTCTTGCTTAAGAACATAACCTTTCCCCCATTCGGATAGAACACCTTCTAACTTTTTGGTATGCATTATTTTATCACCTTGCTTGAAGCTAAGCTCATCGTCATCATCGGCATCGAAATCGTAGTTGGCAGTTCTTTCTTCATGAGGAGTTAGTTCCACTTCTTGTGGAATTTCCGGTTGTATTGCGTCTCCACCGCCTTCGTCGTCTCTGCCTTCGTCGTCTTTGCTTAATTCACGTACTAGTTCATCGATGTCGATGGTGGGAAGGGCATCGGGATTTTCATACATCTTCTCCTCCTGCTCTGTCGCGCTTTCGGTGGGCTCTAGTATTTCACTGACACTATTACTATTGTCGGCAACATTGGGGCATTCTTCTCCCTCCGCGCTCTGGCAATTTTGAAGCGCTTCTAGTTGTATTTTTAAATTGTTTTGAATATTTTCTACGATGCGATATCTTTTAAAATATTTTTTAGCTTTATCTATGTTATTTTTTTTTTCTTCATCTGAGATATCACCTGTATTCGCAGCTTGTAAGCTGACCTGTATGTACATTTGCCGGTGTTCTTTTTTGCGTTCTTCTGCTTTTTTTATTTCGGTTTTAGTCTTTTCTATTGCTGTTTCTATAGATGAGGTAGATGGGGTTTTCGATTCAGCCATGTTATATACATATACTTAGATTTCTTATATTTAAACAAATACTTTATTAAAATTATTTGTTTAATGTGGATGTGGGTGTGGATGTGGGTGTGGATGTGGATGTGTGTGTGGATGTGTGTGGATGTGGGGTGGGGGGTTTTGTTAAATGTCGAGGACTTGTTCGGCGATTATTTTGCTGCCTTCTGCTGAGGGCTCGATTTTTTTTGTAAAGTGTTTTGGTTCATCAAATTTGTCAGCTATGGCTAGTATTTTAATTTGTTTGGCGCGGGCGTAGCTTTTTTGTCTTCTATTCCATTCCCTAATTACTTTATGTAATTTTACATGTGATTCCGCTAAAGGTAAATATATATTTACTAAAACTATCTTCATCTTATAGTTTTTTTTTATGTTTTCCAATAATGTTCTATATTCTATAAATAATTCATCTATTTTTTTCGTTGTTATATCAGATTCCTTCTTTTTCTCATACTTCTCTAATATATCGTTACCTCCTACTGATATTATCAAATGTGTTGATTTTTTATTTAAATGTTTCGGCATTTTTTTTAATTGTTTTTCTATATCTCTTATTTTAGAATCATCTTCTGCTAACATTAACATGTTTTTGTGTTTTTTAAATATTTCATCTTTTACTGACTTATTTTTAGGAACATATTTACTGTTCTCTAATATACTATCGCCTACTAAAACAATGTCTTCATTATTTGTTAAATATTCTATAACTTTTGTTTTTTTTAATATTTCAGTACGTTCTCTTGCCTCTTTAAACAAAAATCTAAATATTTTTATTAATAACGTTAATGTTGCCTTTCCGGCTGGTATTACTATAGGCACCATTAAATTATCATAAATTTTTAATTTTTTAAAAATTATCAAAAAAACTATTGCTATCAAAGTTGATTTTGAAAAAAACATCTTATATATTGTTTTTATTTTTGTTTCTTTTTTTTGTTTCTTTTTCTTTTATATATGTCCAATAAAACAAATGGGTTTTTAAAAATTACTGTTATTTTGAAACTCATTGCCTTTTCTTTATTAGCTATTGCTGGTTATATGGATTTATCTCATTCGGAAAATACTATTTTTCAAGATCCATTTTTCATAGGTGCGGCGGTGATGGTTGTCGCTTCTTTCTTAATGTTAGTAACGAGCGCGCATATTAACTACATCCACGTTGCTATGTTTTTCTTTATCTTTACAAAAATTATCTCCCAGATAACTCACTCTAAACATTTTACTGTTTTTGGTCAACACCGTTAATGTTTTTTATATCAACTATTTATATATGGAATCTTTAAATACCGTTTTGTTGTTGCTTGCGTTAGTTGCTTTTGTTATGTATCTTAAAAATTTATTTGATATTAGAGAAGGTGTTCTCAGTGATAGTCGCTCCAGAACTAGAAGAAGATGTCCGGGTGGATATAAAAAATACCCGCGGCTTTTTCAAACTCATACAAAACGCAACTCTAAAGAGAGAAGACTAATTGTTAAGAATATGAAAAATAGAATGGGGAAAAAAGTAAGTGGTGAGCATCTCAATAATTTAGTAAGAAGGAGGAAATTGAGAATATACGACTATGAATGTAATCCTACTAATAAATCTCTCGGGGGCAAGAAAAAAAATCAAAAACGGGCCAATGCTGCTAAAGCTTTAATTGGCGCTGGTGTCAAATCATTTTCGTACACGGCATAAATTATGTTATTGATTATATTAAATAACATAATTGTATTATCTTATTTCTTTATTAAAATCTATCTGTATATTTCTGCTTCTTTTTTTTCTGCTTCTTCTGCTTCTTTTTTCTTCTTTTTTTCATCTTTTTTTTCTTTTTCCTTTGCACTTTTTATTTTATTATACTCTCTGATATTTTTTCTACCAGTTGATAAAAATGGTGACCAAGATTTACTATCTTCGTCTTTAATTTTTTGTTGTTGTATCATTCTTTCATCGCTAAGTGTGTCTTCTAATGCGCTTTCTAATGCGCCTTCTTCTGAACTACCGTCCGCATTTACTTTATTATAAATACGCAACAGGTTAATATGTATCATTGTATCCTTCCATTCATCTATGAGATGTGTTTGTGTCTTATATTTTTTTTTCAATTCCATCGCAAATGTTATTATATGGACCACTCTATGTAATTGCTTTTTAAAACGATTTGCCATATTAAATGTATCTTTCATTTCTTTATATTTTTTATAAGATTTATAACCAGCATATGCTCCCGCGCCAAGTATTAAACTCGCGCCCCCGGCGGCTAAACCTAGTGGCAACGCTGCCGATGCCACACCTCCTGCTATTGCTGCTATTTGTGCTACAGAAAGAGTGACACCACCTGCGGCAAAGGCTGAACCTTGTGCGATATCTTTTTTATTTTGAGTGCTTTTCTGCTTTTTATCTTCCTCTAATTTTCTTTCAATGATTTCTTTCCTAATATTATTATTAATGTCGGATAATGATGCTTTATCGGGTTCATAAAAAAATGATATTATATCAAATTTGTTGTTCGTATAATATATATTTTTATGTAATAAATATAATGTTTTTTCTATATTAAATGCTTCTATATCATTAAATTTTTCGTTTTCAGAAAATTTTTCCAATGATATAAATTTAGGTGAATTTAAATATTGTCTTCGCAATTCATAATATTTTTTATTTTCCGTGTGGGGAGTATCGGTAATATCTACTCTAGTCAATAATAATTTTTGTTCTGCCGGGGTGAGTGAAGAGACTTCTTTTTCTTCACCATTCTCATCTATATATTTTGAGGTGTCATCTAACCCATATATTTCTTTATAAATTAATTGCCCTGCTGATACTATATTACTTCTTGGGAGTTCAGTATTATCATTTATAGCAACGCTGTATGTTTTTAATTTTTCAAGGAATCCTTCTTTAAAAACAAAACTTAAGTCTGGATTTTCTTCTAATTTTTTATTTTCTTCTAATTTTTTATTTACCTCGTTAATTATTAATTTTTTATCGTCTTGATTTGACATGTTATGCTTGTATATTATTAGTTTTTTTTCACTTGTTGGTGTTGGGTCTTTTGTTGAGTCTGTTGGTGCGTCTGTTGGGTCTGTTGTTGGGTCTGTTGTTGGTGTTGTGTCTGTTGGTGCGTCTGTTGGTGCGTCTGTTGGGTCTGTTGTTGGGTCTGTTGTTGGGTCTGTTGTTGGTGTTGTGTCTGTTATTTCAGTATGGGAGTCGATGGCGCCACCATATGTATTTGACCATGTTATTACCAAATCTTTAATTAAATTTGTGTTATTTTTACTCCCTTCTTTTAATTTTAAAGGATAATAATGTCCTTCGTTATTTAAAATAAATATTGTTTTGTCTATACTTTTATATGATTCGAATTTTTGGTCGGTGTCTTTAACAGGATAAACAATCATATGTTTCATATCTTTGTTGCTGGCACTATTTATAAATACTACTATCCTTACATCTTCTTTTGCGGCCATTAAATAAACCCAATTAAAATCTAAAGCACTAAAATCACCCGTGTCGGAGGTGGCGATTTCTCCATTCAAATTTAATTGTCGAGCGTAATCATATGGTTGACCGAGGTCACCAAGTATTATAGCAGGCTTTGGTTCGCCTCTATCGATAATTTCTTTTAATTTTTGTGTTTGTTCTAATCTTTTGGGTAATTTTTCTATATATTTGTACCTTTTACCTATTAAAGCTTCTACCGTTCTAATAAGACAAAATCCGTCTCCGGGTACTGACCTTGATGAAAAATGAGTAATAAGTGCTTTAAATTCTTCTGATGCCAATGTCGTAACGCCAAATGCTTTATCAGGTTGTATTCCTGGTGTTGGAAAATAATCTATCTGGTTTAATTCATTTATTTCATACCAGCCGTTGAGGCCTCCCAGAATATGCTTACTATATACATCTTCGCGTATTTTTGGGGTCAATGCTGATTCGCCTTCACAACTACTTTTTTCGGCGCATTTGGTCTCAGCTTCTTTAGCCTCTCTTTGTCTTCGTTCTATTGATGCTGTCCTTAAACTATTTCTCATTGCTTCTTGTACATTGTTTTCTTCCTCAGACATTCTATATAATATAATAAATGTAAATATTATTTTAAATTTTAATATACCATAAAGTTAAAGTTATACTAAATAAAAATTGATTTCTTTTTATCTGGTGAACTACTTTTATCATTAAACTACTTTTTACTTTTATTTCACCACTTCTAATTATGTCTACTATGAATGTTGAGTGTGAGCGTGTTGGAAAGACAAAGGTTGTTGCGCTGACTGGGGATATGACAAGTAATTATAATGAGATGATGAATGAACTCGGTGATAAGTTTCATGGTCTTTTTGGTAATATTGAAAAGGTAATTGGTAAAATTAAAGCTGATGGTAGTAATAAGCTTACTATTGACGATATTAATCATCTTGTCACAAACGGTAAGATTCGGGAATTTTATAAAGAAAAAAATATTTGGTGTTACCTGTGTGTTCGTCCAAGTGATTATGCTAACTACATGTTTTCACCCATTGATAGTGAGAACCGAGACAATAATTTCGAGCGAATTAGGGGTGGTGTTGCTTTCTTCTATAACAAGGGTTTTGATATTTACATTGTTCCCAGTTCATAAGTTGTTGTTAATATCTTTAATGTTTGTCTTAATTTAAATATATTTTTTTTACTTTATGTATAATGGATTTGGTTTCGCTAGAAAATAAGCTTAATGATATGGGTGGGTCGCAGGAGGTGAGCTCCCCTTTCTCTCCCTCATCGCAAACTTTAAATAATGTTTCTGGCCCTACTGCTATGAACCCATTTATTAGTGCTGGTGCTGGTCGTGCGGGTGCTGGTCGTGCTGGTGCTGGTTCTGAGCGACCCGTTAGTGTTACAAAGAAAATTAATCAAGTTACCGACGAAGATGTTAGTAGTTACAGTGAGAAAGTTATTCCCAATTGGAAGGATCTTCAATCCATTTATGAAGGTCAATGGAATAAAGAAAAGGAGAAGTTTCAGACTCATTTAAAGTCTAATTTCGCTGCTTTGGTTGAGCGTTTTGCCTCAGGGAAACAAGAACTTTTTCAGTTAGTTGCGCCGGAGCGTAGAGAAAAGTTGTATATTGAGGCTTTCTTGGAATTGTTTGAGTCTGGTTATGCGCCACATGTGGGTGATGTTGAGCGAATTGCGAATAAACGCGTCCGAAAACTCTATATCACATTACCCCATAATTATTCTAGCATTTATTAATTTTATTTTAAAAAAAGATTTGAAATAGTAATGTGGAGAGAATTGTTTGGTTGCGGTGAAAAACATTTTTTAATTATTTTATTTAGAAAATGTTTGTATATATTATAATGTCTAAAAAAACACGTGAGGAGAAAAAGATCGAGGAGGAGAAAAAGAGATGTAGTTTTGATGATCCATGCTTAGCAGAGGTTAATTATATGGACCGTGATGTACCTAAAGGATCTGTATATACCGCTTCAAAAAATATAAAGGGAAACAATAAATTTACTCTAAGTTTCAAATATGGTGAAAAAGACTGGATGAATAAAAAGTATATAGGGATCGATTTATTTTTAGCAAGGTCTCCGCTGCCGAGCATGTCAATGGGTGATGAAAATAATATTTATAGAAGTAAGGTTAAAAAGAGAGAAGATCACTTTACAAAAGTTCGGGAATATAATAAAAAATTAGCAGAATTTTTTAATAAAAATGAAGTTCAAAAAGCTTTGTTGGAAAAAATTATACAGAAAGGGGATATGATTAAAGCTACTTATAAAATTGGAAAGGTTGAATATCTTAAGAGTGATGTGGTAGCGTCGCCAGGGAGTCTTGAATGCACTCAACAGCTGTGTAAGAGATCGACGGTTTACGGCTGGGACTGGAAGAAGTGCGCACAATGTACGGACCCATGCGAGAAGGACACCTATGTGGCACCCGGGCGGTGCTATACTTACTATTATGAAAATCCTAATCCTAATGATAAAAAAAAAGAAGAACTTGGTCATTATGGTATTAATTTGTTAATAGTTAACGAAAAAGGCAAGCCAAGGTTTGAGCTTCCTTTCAATAAGATGAAAACGTTTTTGAATGACTTTTTCACGGAACAAGGATTTTTTGAGTACTTTGAAGGAGACTTTGATTCTGTTGGTGGTGATGGTGCTGATGCTGGTGCTGATGCTGGTGAGGCTGGTGGTGCTGGTGCTGGTACTGTACTGCCAGATGATTATGCTGTTGAGAGTCTTGCCTGGCGTGGCTGGTATGCCGCTCGTGCTGCTGCGGAGGCTGGTGGTGAGGCTGGTGGTGAGGGTGGGCGTCGTCGTCGCAGGAAGAGGAGGAAGTCTAGAAAAAAGAAATCAAAGAAAAGCAAAAGAAAGAGTAAGGGAAAAAAGAGAAAAACAAAAAGGAAAAGAAAGAAACGCAAGAGTAGAAAGAGACGCAGATAATTAATATTTTAAAAAAAGATTTGAAATTGTAATGTGGAGAGAATTGTTTGGTGGCGGATTTGTGGGCGGATTTGGTGCGGCGTGATTATGTATTTTTTACCCACATAATATCTCTAAAAATTAGCCAAATAAATATGTATGCTGGTAATATTATATGCCATAAAGAATGATAATATGTATATAATCTCAAATTGCTGTGTTTTCTATAATACCTCGATAACTTAAACAAATAAAGTCCATTTGTTAATCCAAATATTAAAATAATTTTTCCAAAAAAAGACATCCAAAAAAAACAGATACTAAACGATAAAGTGTTTATTAACGCAACAAATCTATCTATATTATGACATATGGATTCTGAATTTATAAAATATATATCGGCCATGAAAGTTACTATACTTTGTATTATTAAACCTGATATATATAGATAAATTGGTATTGGAATTCCGTGTTTTTCTGTTTTAAAATTATTTTTAAAACAAATAAATATTAAAATACCGAGAATACCATAACTAAAACTTGACAAACCATATATACTACACCATTTCAATAAATCGCTTTTTTCATTTATTATGGGATTATTCTTAAAAATATATGATAGTTTCATACTAATATTAAATAATGACTTATTTTTATACTATTTAAATATTTACAAATGGTCATAGAGTTATATTGAAACTACATAAATATTCGGGTGGATATTTATATATTTATACTATTATGGCTTCTATTTATGGGTGGATTGCTTCAAGTATTACGTTAATTTATAAATTACCGCAAATTTATAAATTATTTAAGAGAAAAACGTCCGACGATATTAGTTTTCCATCACTGTTTGTTCAGTCTATTGGATATTGCTTTTATATTGCCCATGGGGTTTCTATGAATGATTTTCCTATTATTACCATGGGTTCAGGTGCTTTATTTCAGACATTGATTTTGATTGGAATGTATTTTTATTATTCTGATTATTGTAAAGTTTGTGGGCGTGGTGAGGGCGCGTCGGACGGTGAACTTCATATATGATATTTTAGGAAAGCATATACAATAATTAATATGTATATATATTATATAATGTCTGAATTAGAGCACTGGAAAGTCAGCAATACATCTCATTTCTTCAAGCCCCAGTGGAGCATGGCCCACAAGTTCAAGACCTTGACAGATACCTTGGCCGAAATAGCTGAAGATAAACATAAAGGAACAAGAACAAAAGAATACTATATTAATTATGATGGCGGCAACTGGGGATTAAAAATACATTCGGACGACCTACCAAAAGTTAATAATGATTTTTTAAAGGATTTGATGGTCCAGAAGTTATGGCCGAAAAAATCATGTCCGCTGCCGGAGAAGGTGTACACGCCCTACACTTATGGGGATTCGCCGACCAAGGGGGACATGACGATCAATACGGCCAGTGACCTAGAAACAAAAATTTACGAACAAATCAAAAAAAAACAAACCAGCAGCGGAGATTCGGGCAATGTTGTTCTTGTTTGGCTGTTTGGCCTATTAAAATTGGTAAATTTGGAGACATTGGACTGTATGAAAAAAAATTTAGAAATCAAAAAATTGGGGGAGGCGGACAAAGGCTTTATGGTGGCGCTTATGAATGCGGAAAAGATTGTGGAGAAAATGTTGGAAGATGCTGAGGAGGAGGAGGAGGAGGATGAGGCGCGTGCGGAGGAAGGGGAACGAAATACACGACGCAGGAAGAAGAAGGAGGAAAAGGCGGCAAAGGCGGCGAAGAAGCTTTCAACCTCCTTCGTCGACGTCGATGCCACCGTCGTCGGCGGCAGAAAACGCCGTAAAAGTCGCAGACGCCGTAAAAGACGTAAAAGCCACAGACGCCGTAAAAGCATTAAAAGTCGTAAAAGCCGCAGACGCCGTAAAAGCATTAAAAGACGTAAAGGCCGCAGACGCCGTAAAAGCATTAAAAGTCGTAAAAGCAGCAGACGCCGTAAAAGTCGTAAAAGCCGCAGACGCCGCAGCCGTTAATCATTATCTTAAGAAATCCTATCTGAAAATATTTATTATAAACGTTAATTGGGCACCGTGCCATCTAGCCTGACCAAGGCAGCAAGGCTACACGCA
>Ga0209534_10006193_pt1 | contig 10443 bp, 11 predicted proteins | sample COG_07_FD_184751 | JGI IMG/M metagenome (GOLD analysis project Ga0209534, IMG submission 184751) | Pelagic Microbial community sample from North Sea - COGITO 998_met_07 (SPAdes) (version 2) | ecosystem: Environmental > Aquatic > Marine > Neritic zone/Coastal water | place: Helgoland, sampling... | reverse complement strand
CAATGACGTCAATGCCTTCTTCGTAGTGGTGCCAGTTAAAGTCTGCCAAAAAGTCTTCTGCATTGTTCGCCGTTGGCGCTGCAGCCGTTTCTTGGGTTTCTTCTTGAACTTGTGGAGTTTCAGCAGCCTGAGGAGCTTCTTGCTCTGGTGCTGCTTGCGGTGTAGTTTCTTCAGCCATAGCTAAAAAAATGGTTTTGTATTCTGCTGTATCACAGGACTTAAATTGAAAAACAACAGAAGTTGTTTGTGATTGTTTTGTTTACTCCCTGCCCTGATTAATCAAAAGAGTGTGCAAATATAAGCCTAAATGCTTGATGGACAAGGGAAAATTCATTAATTATATGCTACTCTTTTAAATTTTAAGGTGGAAAATTATTACATCTATTTCTGTATATTGCGTTCACCTAAATTTCACCCAATAAAAACCTACACCGCCCTTTATTTTTTTAGCCTAGTCGTTTTAATCATGGCTGCCTACATCTTTGTGTACACCACCGTATTCAACATGCTTTATATCGCTGGCATCTTGAGCCTTGTGGGCCTAATCCTCAACATGCTAGCCTTTCTCGGTATTTTGAGCATAAAAAAACATTCATGGAAAACAAAATCAATGCGAACGAATATTGGCGAAAAAACCGGAAGAACTCCAACGAATCGTTGAACAACTTCAACAATCAAGCCTTAATGTGGTCACAGAGTAACTGAAAAATTGCTTCGACATCCATTGCTGATGTATCGATTTCAGTGGCATCTTGGGCCTTAACCAAGGGAGCTATGGCACGTGTACTGTCCAAGCGATCGCGCTCTATGACATTGGCCAAAACTTCATCGAGTGTACCTGGTATTCCTTTGGCTTGCATTTCAGCATAGCGGCGCTCAGCGCGAATTTCTGGCTTAGCATTTAAGAAGAATTTATGCGTCGCATTGGGAAAAACGACCGTACCTATATCACGTCCATCCATGACAACCGAACTAGCTTTAGAGAGGCTACGCTGTTGGTCCAACAAATGGGCACGAACAGCCGGAAGGGCTGCCACCTTGCTGACCAAATTTGACACTTCTGTTGTACGTAGCTCCTCTCCATACACAAGGTCATTCAGTGCCATGTGCATTTGAGCATTATCTCCTTCTTTCCAAGAAAACTGTAAAGCGGGAAGGGCTTTTTCTAATTCAGTAACAGCAATGATGTCATTTTTCAGCCAATTGTTCTGCAGCACAAGAAAACCAATGGTGCGAAACATATAGCCCGTATCCACATAGGTGTAGCCTAGGTGTTTGGCCAGTTGTTTGGACAGGGTGCTTTTACCTGTTGAAGCATACCCATCAATCGCTATAACGGTTGTTTTCATAAAACAAAGATAAGACTAGTAGGTGGATTTATGTGTTGTTAGCTTTCCGTCGGTTCGCTGAAAATGAAAATCATAGCCCCGTTTATGCTTCGCAATGGAAGTCACACTGGTCGTTTCTACTGGAATATTGGTCAAAGGTTTTGCACTACCTATAAGCGCCTGTAAGGCTTCTGGCACAAATGGCAACTCATTGGCATGAAAATGCATGATCTCTTTTTGATCTGGGCGTTGACGTGCTACAAACTCCTTGAAACGAAGGGTGCGATCAAGCCACCATTCTTGCGAATACAGGGTGCTCGAAGACCATAAATGTATATCATTGGTAGACAGCTTTCGCACATGCAGGTCCGTTTCATCCCATTTTAACTCACGAAAATCACCTGCATTGTACAGAAGTAATGTAAACGGCTCCATGCCTTCAAAATTAAATGCATCCATGAATGCGTCTATAGAGGCATAGTCAAAATAGGCCAATGCCATTGCCCCTCGACTCATGGAGTAATTCTCTTTGCGTTGGTGGAGCACAAATGCTCCATTTAGGATACAGGCAAATTGATCTTTGTCCGAAAAAGCAATCCAAGTACCTTTGGCTTCAGCGTCTTGCGGAAAAGACACCAACAAATCGCCTCGACGCTCCTCTACTATTTGCGTGGCAGCCCGCTTGGGATCTTCATCGCGATTGGAAGTAAACACAAAACCGTTAGCTGTTGGAACAAAGGTTACTGTACACATCCTTAAATGGTTTTTGCATGTTTAACCTTTTGATCTGTTATAGCCAGAGCCAATACCTCATGCATTTCTTTCACAAAATGAAATTGAAGTCCCTTTAAATAATTAGCATTAATTTCTTCAATGTCCTTGCGATTACTTTCACATAAGATGATCTCTTTAATTTTGGAACGCTTTGCCGCCAAGATTTTCTCTTTGATTCCTCCCACTGGAAGTACTTTCCCACGAAGCGTAATCTCCCCAGTCATGGAAAGGTACTTTTTGACACGTTTCTGGGTAAGCAAGGACACCAAGGAAGTCAACATCGTAATTCCGGCACTGGGTCCATCTTTAGGTGTAGCACCCTCAGGAACATGAATATGAATATTGTATTTATCAAAAGGGAAATCGGACAAACCTAAAATCTCAGCATTGGCCTTGATGTATTGCATGGCAATTGTGGATGACTCTTTCATGATCTTCCCTAGGTTACCGGTAATGGACAATTGCCCTTTTCCGGGCGACAGAGCCGATTCAATGAAGAGAATATCTCCTCCGACCGATGTCCAAGCTAATCCGATGACCACCCCGGCAGTTTCATTATTCTCGTATAAGTCTCGGCTAACTTTAGCAGGGCCAAGAATTGTTTTAAGGTCTGCGCCCTTTGGCGACTTTATATAGGATTCTTCCATGGCAATCGACTTGGCCACATAGCGCACCGACTTGGCGACTTGTTTCTCCAAGCCGCGAACACCCGACTCACGTGTATACCCTTCTACAATAGCCTCTAAAAGGCTTTTGGATAGCACCAAGTCCTTGTCTTTTAAACCGTGTTCCTTTAACTGTTTAGGCAAAAGGTGATTCTTTGCAATCATGGCTTTTTCTTCAATCGTATAGCCACTTACGTTAATGATCTCCATTCGATCACGCAATGCCGGTTGTATTCCGCCTAAATTGTTTGCCGTCGCCACAAACATGACCTTGGACAAATCGTAGCCTAACTCCAAAAAGTTGTCGTAAAACGATCCATTTTGTTCTGGATCCAACACCTCCAGTAAAGCAGAAGATGGATCGCCCTGAGAATTGTTGGTCAGTTTATCGATTTCATCCAAGACAAAAACTGGATTGGAAGTACCCGCTTTTTTCAAGCTTTGAATAATTCGTCCAGGCAATGCACCAATATATGTTTTTCGGTGACCACGAATTTCCGCTTCGTCGCGCATTCCCCCAAGAGAAATTCGGACATACTCACGCCCCAAAGCTTCAGCGATAGATTTCCCCAAAGAAGTTTTCCCTACCCCTGGAGGGCCATATAGACAAAGTATTGGCGACTTCATGTCGTTGCGCAATTTGAGTACGGCTAGGTATTCTATGATTCGCTTCTTCACCTCTTCCAATCCGTAATGATCGCGGTCTAAGATTTTTTGTGCGCGTTTTAGGTCAAACAAGTCTTCAGAATATTCCCCCCAAGGCAAGTCTAAAAATAAATCAAGGTAGTTGCGCTGAACAGAATACTCCGCTACCTGAGGATTCATGCGTTGTAGCTTCATCAATTCTTTATCGAAGTGGGCCCCCACCTCTTCGGTCCATTTCTTTTCTTTTGCACGCATGCGCATCTCTTCCACTTCCTCCTCATAGGAAACTCCTCCCAATTCTTCTTGAATGGTTTTCATTTGCTGATGCAGGTAATACTCGCGCTGTTGTTGATCTAAATCGGTGCGTACACGCGACTGAATATCGTTTTTAAGCTCTAGCTTTTGATATTCTAGATTCATGTATTTCAAACACAACAATGCACGCTCTTTAATGTTGGCCGTCGACAAGATCTCTTGTTTCTCTTGTACTGTCAAACTCATGTTTGAAGACACAAAGTTGATTAAGAACGAATGGCTCTGTATGTTTTTGATGGCAAAAGAAGCTTCAGAAGGAATGTTCTGACTCTCCTTGATTATTTTGAGGGCCAAATCTTTAATCGATTCTACGATGGCGGTAAATTCAGAGGTCTCTTGGACTGTTTTTTCCTCGGATACACTTTTTATTTTCGCTTTGATATAGGGATCTTCTGAAATGAGTTGTTGAATCTCAAAGCGTTTTTTTCCTTGAATGATGATGGTGGTATTTCCATCGGGCATGGTCAGGACACGCAAAATCTGCGCAACAGTTCCCAAAGAAAACACATCAACAATACTCGGATCTTCTACCTCTTGATCTTTCTGCGCTACCACCCCAATAACCTTGTCGCCTTTGTTAGCGTCTTTGATTAATTGAATGGATTTATCACGACCGACCGTAATAGGGATAACAACTCCAGGGAACAAGACCGTATTCCGTAAAGGGAGGATTGGGACAGATTCTGGTAAGTCCTCGCGTTCGAGGGCTTCTTCGTCTTCAGTAGTCAATAAAGGGATCAAATCTGCTTCAGCATCGATATCTTGTAATGACAAATTGTCTAAGGAACTAAAAATTGGTTTGGACATATACGTTTATCTGCGTCAAAATGGCATAAAACAGCCATCTATGCGGGTTTATCTAATTTTACATTAAAAGTTTCAATAGTTATGCCAAAAAATAATGGGGTAATAATGTAACAATTCACAACTTTCACATCTTATAGAGTAGAAGAGCATAGCCCTATGGTCAAACAATTGGAGATCTATCAACTCATCCAACTTTGCAAAAAGAAAGATGAACCTGCACAAATGGAAGTTTACAACCGCTATCATTTGGCAATGTATCACAGTGCTCTACGTATTGAACAAAACCGTGTAGATGCCGAAGATGTTATGCAAGAAAGCTTCTTGACTGCCTTTGAAAAACTAGAACAATACAAGGGTGGGAATAAATTTGGTGGATGGCTCAAGCAAATCACCTTGCGAAAAGCACTTCACTTTTGTGAACAACGGAATAAGCAAAAAATGTCATCCTTAGAAGAAGGTTGGTTTTATGTCAATGAAGGCGAAACAAACGATAATGAAAAGTCCCAGACCATTGAGCTCCACAAAGCATTGAATGAATTAATACCACGTTACAGGAATGCATTGATGCTCATGTATTTTGAAGGCTATGATTATGAAGAATTGAGTAATATCCTAAAACTAAGCTACGGGAATTGTAGGACTCTAATTTCTCGAGCAAAAGAACAATTGAAACAAAAAATAGAGGTAAATGAACTCCATCGATAAACAATTCAAGCAATTGGGGAAGCAAACGCTCCCTCCCCCTTTAGAAGGGCATCAATTGCGTTTTCAACGAAAGCTCCAACAGCAAAACAAGCCCATTGTAAAAATGATGACTTGGATAAGTATTGCGGCCAGTATCGCGGTAATCATTGGCTTGCCAACCGCTTCGCTAGAAAGTCAAACTTCTTCAAGCCATGAATTGACTCACTTTTACGAGGCTCAAATTGACCATCAATTACAGGTTCTAGAAATGAGCTATGAAGAGCATTATGCCGTTCCTTTACAGGACATTAGAAAACAACTTAGCTTTCTGGACGAAGACTATCAATTGCTTCAGCTACAATTTGACGAAAACCACCAACACCCCCTAATTTTAAAGGCCATGATCGACAATCTCCAACAACGATTGGATATTTTAAATGAATTAGAAAATAAATTAAACGAATTAAAAACCGACCGCTATGAAAATGAATTACTCTAAACCCATTCTTTCACTGCTCTTCCTGCTGCTTTTTTCCTTCATTGGAAATGCGCAAGAAGCAGAACGCATCATCAACAAAAGCTATCCCCTTGCGAGCAACGGAAACCTTTCTTTATCGAATAGTTATGGAAACATGACTCTAAACCATTGGGATAAAGATGAAGTGAAAATCCAAATCACCGTCACCGTTGAAGGCGGAAGTCAAGAACGCGCAGAAGAGCTTTTGGAGAACATCACATTTGACTTCGAAGCTTCCCCTTCTAGTGTTAGTGCAAAAACACGATTACCCGATCAAACGGGTTCTTGGTGGAAAAACTGGTCGTTCTTTGGATCTAAAAGCATTGATTACTCGATTGACTATGTTGTTCAACACCCAAAATCAGTCAACGTAAATTTATCCAACAGTTATGGCAGTATTTTCATCGATGAACTGGACGGAAAAGCCAATATACGCTGTTCTTATGGAAAACTAGCGGCGGAACACCTAAACCACGAAGGAAACGAGATTGACTTGCAATATAGCCCAGGATCGACCATTGAATACTTAAAATCTGGGACAATTGAAGTAGATTATTCTGGGATTACCATTGAAAACGCCGAAACCATTTCGTTGGATGCCGATTACAGCAAATGCTCCTTTAAGCGGGTCAATGATTTAGATTTTGAAGCTGATTACGGCAGCCTGAGCGTTGATGAGATAAGTGTTCTCAGCGGTGATGCAGACTATCTTTCCATCAAAGTGGGCAGCTTGTCAAAAGCCCTCGATGTGAGCATGGACTATGGCGGATTGAAAGTAGAGAATATACAGGCAAGTACAGAAAAAATAGACATTAATTCAGATTATAGCGGAATATCCCTAGGGGCAGATGCAGACTGGGCGTTTAATTTTGTAATTGAGACAGAATATGCCGGATTTAAAACCGATTTCCCGCTTAACTACCGCAAAAAAATTATTGAAAGCACCGATCGATACTATGAAGGGAACCATAAAAACGGAAGCAATAGCCTCAAAATATCTGCCGATTACGGCGCAGTAAAACTTAACCAAAACTAATACACCATGAAAAAATTTAGCCTCCTCTTTTGCCTATTCTTTATTGCAGCAAGTACCCAAGCCATCGCCCAAAAACAGCAAGGGAATGGAAATATTACCACCCAAGAGCGTTCTATTTCCAGCTACGAAGGCTTGAATGTTAGCGGATCCTTCAATGTTGAAATGATTTCAAGTATGAATGGGAAGTTAAGCATCACCACAGACAAAAACCTACTAGAAAGTATAGTGACTGAGGTCAAAGATGATGTATTGATCATTCGAAACAAAAAGAAACATTACCTGAGACCTTCTGGCGCTAAGAAAGTCATCATTAAGGTCCCCATGGCGGATGTGAATAACGTAAAACTCAGCGGTTCTGGGAAAATTTATGCCGATTCTGCTATTGCAGCAGACAGCTTTAAAGCGAGTAGCGCTGGTTCCGGTAAAATTGAGCTAAGTATAAAAGCAGAGACGGTCAGTGCTAGACTTGCTGGGAGTGGTAAAATCAACCTTAAAGGAAGTGCAACCAACATAAAAGTCAAACATGCCGGCTCTGGAAGTGTACGTCTTCAGGGAATTCAAGCAAAAAACGGTGCTGTATCCCTTGCTGGATCTGGAAGTGTTTATGTGCGTTGCAGTCACAAACTTGACGTTAGCGTTGCCGGCTCTGGGAGTGTACGTTACTTTGGGGAACCAAAGGATAAATTACACAGCAAAGTTGCTGGGTCAGGCTCAGTACGATTGGCTATAGAATAGCTGCTTTGCGGTTAACCCGCAGGAGCATGATCGCTCCAAAGACAAAGAAAACGCCAAAGAACACAATAGAATAGCGCATACTACCGGTGATCTGGTCAATGGCACCAAATAGAAACATCCCGATGATGATGCCTACTTTTTCCGCGACATCATAAAAGCTAAAATAGGAGGTGGTGTCATCGGTTTCAGGTAAAAACTTTGAATAGGCCGCACGTGATGAGGACTGGATGGCTCCCATCACCAAGCCAACAAAGCCAGCCACATAGTAAAACTGTATCGGTGTTTCAATGGTAAATGCATAGGCACAAATAATAGCCCAAACCACATTGATGACAATCAAGGTAGGGATATTCCCAAAACGAACAGAGGCACGTGCAGCAAGGATTGAGCCGAAAATTGCTACAATCTGTATGAGTAATATACTCACAATTAGTCCCATAGTCTTATCACTGTCTGACCCCCAAGCAATTTCCTCTTCACCAAAATAAGCCGCAACCAGCATCACCGTTTGCACGGCCAAGGAATACACAAAGAAGGCTGTAAGATAACGTTTAAGCGGAAAGTTCCCTTCCATTTGCTTGTACACTGTGCGCAGTTCGCGGAATCCATTCCACAAAATATGACGTGTAATTTTTTCGTTGTTTTTATTCCCCTTGGGCAAAAAATACAAGGATAGTTGACTAAACAAAAACCACCATACACCAACAGATACAAAGGAATAACGCATGGCCAGCATAGCCGCTTCTCCAGCTGTTCCTTCAATTCCGTACAGTTCAGGTTTCATGACCATGGATAAATTAAACAACAGCAACAATACACTTCCAATGTAGCCCATCGAATACCCACGAGCACTTGCTCTGTCTTGCTGTTCGGGATAAGCCACATCGGGTAGATAGGAATTATAGAACACCAAACTTGCCCACAGGCCAATCATGGCTAAAAAGTAAAAGAAAAGTCCCAAGTAGATCGATTCTAATTGAAACCAATACAAACCCACACAGGAAAATGACCCCAGGTAAACAAAGAACTGCATGAAACGTTTCTTGTTTCCGATAAAATCAGCTATTCCAGAAAGTAAGGGAGAAATAAAGGCCACGACCAAAAATGCACAGCCTGTCACAAAACTGATCATGGCCGTATTTTTGACGTCATAACCAAAGAAATCAATCTGATTATTTTCAGCAAATAGTGCTGCATAATATATGGGGAAAATAGCTGAGGAAATCACCAACGAATACACCGAGTTGGCCCAGTCATAGAAGGCCCAAGCATTGATCAATTTTTTACTTCCTTTGGCTAGGCCATTTTTTGTTTCAAGCATAATGCAGTATCATATAGTCTATAATTTTCAAGATACAATCTTTTTTGTCTGAGCAGATGAATTTATGAAAAAAATATATTGAAATTAGGCAGCGAACGGGGCTATAAGAAAAACTTATTATAAAAATTAAACTACTATTTGTCATGTAATTAAATGCTTTTATTTAAATGTATAATTTAATTTTATTTTACTTTTTATTTAATTTTACTTAAAGTAATACTTTAGGTCTATACAGGCCCTCGAATTGTTTAAAAATCACAAATAAAGAAATTGGCATGGCCTTTGACATTAGCCCTTATATAGTAACTTTAATAAAAAATACATCATGCAATTGACGTTCAAAAAACTGTTCCTTATTCTGTTCTTATTTCCTGTAATTGGAAGTTGTCAACAGAAAAAAACTGCCAAGAAATCAGCAAAAGAAACCTCCTATGAAGTGGTGAAAACCGATGCTGAATGGCAAGAGATTTTAACGCCTCTCTCCTACCGCGTTTTACGCCAAGCAGCGACCGAACGCGCTTTTTCTGGACCACTCAATAACAACAAAGCTGAAGGTACTTATGTTTGTGCCGGATGCAAAAGCCCACTCTACAAATCGGAACATAAGTTTGACTCTGGAACCGGCTGGCCTTCTTTTGACCGTGGTGTTGATGAGAACCTTGAATATGATGTCGACTATAAAATTGGGTATGCCCGTACGGAACTAAAATGCAGTGTCTGTGGCGGTCACCTAGGACATATGTTCAACGACGGACCGCGAGCTACCACCGGCAAGCGCCATTGTATTAATTCGGCCGCTTTGGCCTTTATCCCTGGAGAAAATGAGTAAATATCCTGTTAACAAAACCGATGCCGAATGGAAAGCTATCCTTTCCCCAGACGAATACCGCATACTGCGCGAAGCAGGCACCGAACGCCCTTTTAGCGGAAAATACAACGACCATCATGCCCAAGGCACTTATGTTTGTAAGGGCTGTGGAGAAGCCCTCTACGAGGCTTCCTCCAAGTTTGACAGCGGTTGTGGCTGGCCATCTTATGACAAAAGTATTGACGGTGCCATCGAATACCGCAAGGACAGCACGCTAGGCATGCTGCGGGTAGAAATTTTATGCGCCAATTGCGGGGGACACCAAGGACACATCTTTGATGATGGGCCCACAGCGACCGGTCAACGCTACTGTGTCAATTCTGCCAGTATAGATTTTAAACCAAGCGAGGACTAGTCACTTCTATTTCCTATCTTTGCACCGAATTTAACTGGAAAAATTATGACGAAATATGACATCATTGTAATTGGAAGCGGCCCTGGAGGCTATGTAACCGCCATTCGCGCTTCACAATTAGGCCTTAAAACTGCCGTCGTAGAAAAAGAAAGCCTTGGAGGAGTTTGCCTTAACTGGGGATGTATTCCAACCAAAGCTTTGATCAAATCTGCACAAGTGTTTGATTACCTCAAACATGCAGAAGATTACGGATTAACCGTTAAAGAATACGACAAAGATTTTGACGCTGTAGTCTACCGTAGCCGTAATGTAGCTGCTGGCATGAGCAAAGGAGTTAAATTCTTGATGAAAAAAAATAAGATTGATGTCTTGAATGGTTTTGGGAAAGTATTG
>Ga0209534_10006184_pt1 | contig 10449 bp, 9 predicted proteins | sample COG_07_FD_184751 | JGI IMG/M metagenome (GOLD analysis project Ga0209534, IMG submission 184751) | Pelagic Microbial community sample from North Sea - COGITO 998_met_07 (SPAdes) (version 2) | ecosystem: Environmental > Aquatic > Marine > Neritic zone/Coastal water | place: Helgoland, sampling... | reverse complement strand
GGTTTCTCTTTTTCATCACCCTTTTCATCTACTGTAGAAGAACGTGAACAGGCGAAAAGCTTCTCCACTTGACCCGTTATTTTAGTCACCCAAGAGTTCATTTTCTTGGATGTTTCCTTCAAGTCCATCATATCAACCGACAATGAAATCAAAGTATCCAACACCTTCATAATATCTTCACGTTGAGCATCGGTCCATACACTGCTATCCTTCAATCTGTACAAGACCATCAACTCAATCAATGCCTTGAATGTTTTTCCAACGTCGGCTCCACTGACACGTGATTTGAGTTTATCGTACAACAAGAATAATTCCTGTAGAAGACCCATGCATGCGGGTACGTCCTTCATAGTAATTTGTTTATCTTCCATCATTACTTTGAAAAAGGCTTCAATGTTCTCAAAGTGTTTTGCCTCGGCTTTCAATAATTTCTGCAAAAAGGGTTTCACTTGATCGACAAGTTCAACTTCGGTTTCTTTGGCTTTCAAAGCATCTTCTACAATTTCCACTAAAGTCATATCTTTTCTCTCCTTTTTGGGTTCCTCTTTCTTGGGCTCTTCGGCCTTTTTCGGTTCCTCGGCTTTCTTGGTTTCTTCAACCTTTTTAGGTTCTTCTTCTTTTTTCGTTTCAGCCATACTTGTTTTTAGTGATTTTGTACGGTATATAATCATACTGTAGAAAATATATTCATATCGATTTCGGGGTCGACATTTTAAAAATCCGGGATTCCGGTAAACACTTGAGTTTGTTCAGGTTTCATTGTATTGGTATTTGTAATGACCGATAAAAAGTCATCCACTTTATCTTGGTACTGTAGTAGACCCAATGAACACAAGAACGCGGATAAAAACACCATAACCAAGTCACGTACTACATCTCTCAAAGGCTTCAAATGTTTATCTAAATATTTCATTTCCAAAAATTTGAATATACCAAAAGCGACAACAATTGCAATGGATAAAAATAATGCTTTTTCCATCTTTCTCTCTACTTCTGCAAAAATAACAATTCCTTCTATAATCAATAGATTCAAATCGCAAAGGCCCTTTTTAACGCACCATTTTTTATTGTCACTGTACAGGAATTTACTACCACTACCAAAATTATAATTCTTCGACATCATCCAATACGACCACGTCATTATCCACCATTGGTTTATCTAAATCGAAAATATCATCCAATACCACTTCTTCATCCATATGAATCTTAATAGGCGAATCGCCTAAATCATCATCATCGTCTTCTTCCATTTTTTTCCGTTCTTCATTGCGCATTTCACCAATTTCTTCTAAACGTTCAATTGTTTTAGGCGCTTCTATAGTAGATCCATCGGATACGACATCAGTATCATTGAACGATAATCTGGTAACGGGCTTTTCGTTGTCCAAATTCTCCACGCCTAAAGTAGCCGGTAATTCTTCTACAGGCAATTCTTCTACTTTTTTCTCTCCATTTTCATCTACATCATCTTCCTTTTTCTGTTCCTCTTTCTTCTTTTCTTCGGGATCTTCTTCCTCTTCAATGGGTTCTATGATAACTTCCTCTTCTTCTTCCATGGATTCATCCATATAGGCACGAATAATGGCTTCGGTTGGAATACTCTCTCGGATTGCCGTTAAAATACATTCTTGTGTCATGACTTCCAATTCACGATTGTTTTTCTGTACATTCAAATCCGATATACCACGTTCAAACAAATACACATTGGAATACACTTTACGGGCGGTTAAAATGTACACGCGGTGTAAAAAGGCGTCTAATTTCGGTACAGAAATATCGATTTTCTTTTGTTTGTTTCCCACGCGAATACAAGTCAATACTTTCAATTGAATTACATGTACACAAGTGATCAAATCTTCTAAATACGTGCATCCACTTTTTTCAATGATCCGTTTTCGTTCTTCTTCAACCAAATTCGCATTCCATTTAGGAATCCGAGACAAAAGGTTTTGAAATGTCATCAAGTATTTGGATTTTTCGTTGCTATTTTCGCACATTGCCCATGCTTCTTGGTATATGGATTTGATCCCTTCCATTACCATAGGAGTCAGTACCGAAACCAAACGACTACACCATTCATTACGAGATTCGTGTAAGTTGGAAATAACAAAATCGTCCATATTTAGGGTGTTTTTTGTATGTACGATGTTCTAATAAAAAAACACATATAGACCCTTTAAGTGATTTTTCCCTAAAGTTTTCTTTTTTCCATCGTTCTACCCTCCTCCTTAAAAAAACCAAAACAAAATCATTTAGGCATAATTCCCTGGGTTTCTCTCATAACCAGATCCAAGACGTATAACAGTAATAATTTCTCACTACGGAATTCCCCCTTGACTTTCCTAAATTCCATACCGATTTTGGCTTTTTGGATTTCCGTCCAACAAGATTGTTGATGGATCCAATCCAATAGATCCTGTACACAAATACCTGCTTCGTATAAATCTGTAGAAAGACTACTCATATTTAAATGAGTCATGGTGTGAATATTTTCTAAATAAGGTCGAATGGAATTTCCAATGGTTGTATTTCTCTCCAATTCATATTTTCCTAAATCAAATTCATTTTTGTATTGATGTTGTGTCAACACAATTGGATTCTTTTGAGCATCCAAAAAAGGTGGAACATAAATTTCACAAAACCGAGACAAAATGGGCACCAATAATTTACTTTTATTATGAATCACAATGAAAAACCGTGTGTTATTGCTGTATTGTTCAATACATCGCCGCATGGCAGATTGCGCATCTACAGTCAAATGTTCGGCGTTCAACAATACAATGGATTTAAAATGGACACCTTGTGTATTGGTTTTAGCGAAAAACTTGAGTTCATCGCGAATGAATTTGATTCCTTTTCCATGAGCACAATTCACGTACATCACATTGGAATGCAATGTCGATTCATTTTGGTACAGTAATTTCAAGAACTTTAGCAATATATGTTTTTTCCCCGAAGCAGGAGGACCGTAGAAAATAATATGGGGTATACGTTTTTGCGCATAAAACTCCTGTAATTTCCGTTCTATTGAATGATGATTATACTGTGAATGACTCATATATAAGCACATAAAAAGGATATCTTTATGTCCTTAAGCTGACAAAAATTGAATCACTTTTTTGATTCATATGAACTTTTAGCAAATAGATCATTTCGAGAGACCTAAATCCCTAAATCCCTAAATCCCCCCCAAAAAAAATGGCAAACAGTCGTAAAACCCATAATTATGAAATGTTAGACGGCACTACTGTAGAGTATGTGATCGGACGCAATGCCCGGGAAAATAGTCGATTGGTACAAGAAGCAGAAAATAGTGATATATGGTTTCATGCCGGTGATGGAATCTCATCTTGTCATGTAATTGCGGAATTACCCGTAAATCACAATTTCACCGAACGCGAACTACTCAATATTGTAAAAGTAGGAGCAGGACTATGTAAACAAAACACAAACAAGTTGAAAAACGAATGCCAAGTACCTATTATTTATACTACTGTAGAAAATGTACAAACGACTAAAGTATATGGCGAAGTCAAATTAAAAACCAATCCCCGGACAATTTATACTTCTTAATAATCCATCAATCCGCCTTTTCTATTTTTAATTGTTTAGTAAACCGATATTTTTCATAGTACATTGTGCGTCTACGTACATTACACGATAAACAGGCAATTTCTACATTTTTACGATTATGTCCAATAGCATTATCAATTCTTTCTAAAGTCCATTGTTTAGGATCCCGAACTTCTTTATACAGAATTTTCACGTGTTCTTTACAATAAAAGCAAATTAAGCGGGATTCTACCAGCAAATCGATTACATACATCAAATCGACAAACTCCTCTGAATCCCATTTTTTCTTCTCTATATCTTGTTTTTTGTATCCGTCTAATTTTATGGAAATTTGTCGGATTCCCAATTTACATTTAGGCATTTCTCTCGGGACACCCGGATCAATTCTTGTCGACCCTATTTCCGAGCCGTCTAAATAGACTTTCCATTCTTGTAACCATTGCCATTGTTTTTCTATAGTCAGTTCAGTATTATCGATTTGAGACAACCATTGTTTTGTTTTGGTAATCACCCGATCTCGTTTTTTCGGAGGTGGTTTTTCATCGTGGTTCTTCTTTAGGCGTTTTTCTTTTGATGGCGAAATAGGGGGCAATGTAACTACTTTTACAGTATCCGAGTCCGAGTTGACATCACCATCACCATCGCCATCACCATCACCATCATCATCGCCATTGTCTGTATATTTACCAATTTCGTTAATTTCATGGACTTCCAAAAAAGATAATTCACGTAAATAATCATCCATCTTTAGCGGCTTTTCTTCTAAACAACCTTTACCTTTATATAAATATTTGTGGTCCATCTACTGTACTTATAGTAGGATCACTACTTAATTTTCCGATTTCTTCGTATGCATATTCATGACCATACACTATACTAATCATATAAAACAAGAATAAATCCCGTAAAAATGGCCCTCCTTCAATGGCCTTTGATTTTACCATAAACAATTGGACTATTTTGTAAATCACTGGAATGGTATAAAACAAAAATCGTGATTCGCACGAAACCAATGCCTGTACAAACAGTAAATACAATATATTTTTATGACCGATGAATATATCTGTACAAACATAAGCAAATGAACTGTAGACGACTATATTACTATGTAAGTAATCAATCGTATACCGGGGACATAGTGTATTAATAAACATATATCGAAAATTTTGATTGTACAGTGTATTGAGAGAAGCGACTAAAGACGCGAAAAAGTGCATTGATTTAGGATAAATGCAATAATGAGTTTTTAATACCACTCGTCTATTGTTGTTCTGGTCTGTACTTTTGCCGTCAGCTTCAGTTAGATTGGTTGATTTTCCCTTTACTCTTATGTCTTGAATATAGTGAATTTCACGATTGAAATCGAACCCCAAAACATCACCGTGCTGAACCATAGTATCAGTATTGTGAAACATAAATCGCGTCATAATGGTGTTGTCATTACTACATCCAATTAAACAACGGTAAACCGAGACAAAAGGGATCCAACCAAATGGTCCATCGATGTGACTCAAGTAAAATACTCGATCGGAATACGTCTCTTGGTCATTATCTTCACCGGCTATGTACAGTTCATTCATACGAGGAATTTCCATAATGGAGTATTCAGAAGGATAAAAAATGGTTTCAAACATATTTTTAATGGATGAATTCCAACTACACGCATCGATTGCCAATTGCAATTGAACGGGCAATTCACCCACCCACCAATGATGACTTCGTCTTGTATTATTGCTCTTGTTCGATTTACCATCCATGACTTGTTTATTTGCCCATTTGGCTAAACTAGCAAGGGATTCGCCATATTGACCCATATTTAAACGGCTTTTCACTACTCTACGGTAAGTAATGGAACCGGGGAAAAAGGCTGTCCAGTTCGTACTATCCAAAGCATAAATACCGTAGAAATAGAGCATATAGAGAGCACAACTAAATGTAGGCTGACAATAGAGTAAAAACTCAGACACAGAAGCAATAAATGAGTTCAACATAAGGTGTCTATCTATTTAAAAAGAAAAGGCAAAATTATTTTATATTCTTTTTTGTAAAAGAAAAAGATAATAAATGTATCATTAGTAATTCTATTATAAAAATGTCTCTCAATATTGATCAAATATTAGAGAAGGAGAAAACATTAAATAAGAATGAACCTTGGAACAAATTATTCAAAACTACCAAAACGCAAAAACTACACGCCTTTGCGGAAAAATACGGCCAAAAACACAATCTTTCTGCTAAAGAAGTCAAGGAGCTCAAATTATTTCTCTCCAAATCATTAGAAACAAAATTATCCAAAACAAAAGATGTAATGTACGATAAAAATGCACAAGAGATTACCGATGTCCCGGGTCTATCTCAACATCCGTCTAGTCGCGCATTTACAATACGAGCCGATACATCAAAGCGTCCATCTACTTTAAAATCACTAACCCCCAAACGAATAACGGAACGCAATCGCAATAGCCGAAGCAAAAAGAATGAAGACAATACATCCACGGAATCCAATGTAGCCGAAACAACAATAGGCGACCAAAAAGAGAAAAATTGAACGTAAAAAAACGCGAACTACTTCTATTGAAAATCATATAAAAGTAGTACAATAAACCATACTAAAACACAATTCAATCAAATATCCATAGACCAAAATGGACAGTGATATGTATTCGATCGATTCATCTTCTTGTTCATCTTCTACATTCTATATATCGCAACCATCGGAATCGGAAACATCTTTAGATGACTTGATCAAAAAATCCAATAGTTATTCCTCATTTTCAGCTACATCCGAAAATGAGGATGATCACCGAGACAAAGAGTTGCCGGATTTCTTGCATTCATCTGTTACTTTAGAAGAATGGATCGATATAGAAGAAGAATATCGAGACACCATAGAAGAGTATTTAGATGAAAATGCGCTAAAGATGTCTTTAAAAACATTTACACCCACTATGGTCGATGAAATTCACGATCATTTATTTCAATCCGGTGTACTACAAGAATGGTTGGACGAAGCAATGGAAGAAGAGTTTTTAGAATGGATTCGTACAGTAGTTATTGATGTAATGCAAACATTGCATATACCACCCCGCGAGGCAAATCAATATAAAACACTCAGTATTGAAGAAAATGACATCGAATCCACAATCGAATGGTTATCCACGATGCCTGTACAGAAACAACGCAGCCCGGAATGGTATGCCATAAGACAGGGATTATTTAGCGCCAGTAATTTATGGAAGTTATTCAGTACACCGGGCAATTACAATAGTTTGCTGTACGAAAAATGCAAAGATGTCAATAAAATCGATGGATTAAATACAAGTAGCTATGAAGGGGACTTATTGTCCCCAGGAAGTCGCAATTGGGGGATCAAGTACGAACCGGTGAGTATTATGGTATATGAACACAAATACAATACTATAGTGAATACCAATTATGGATGTATTCCACATGAAACCTTGCCAATTGGAGCTTCACCGGATGGAATCAATGTAAAAAAAGGGCATTCTAAATATGGTCATATGGTGGAAGTGAAAAACATATACAACCGTCAAATGGATGGTATTCCTTCTACAGAGTACTGGACCCAAATGCAAATCCAAATGACCACATGTAGGTTAGAATTTTGCGACTTTTTGGAAACGCGATTCAAAGAATATTTAACAAGTACAGAATTTCACAATGATACCGAACGCGAATACAAGGGTGTGATTTTGTTCTTTGTACCCAATGATACACATCAAGGTCAATCTCATTTTGTATATGCTCCATTGGAAGTAGGTCAAGACGAAAAATCAATGGATATATGGTTTGAAGAGATCCGCGTAGAAAAAGAGGGTTATTTCCTCTACAATATTTCGTACTGGTATTTAGAGGAAATGTATTGTACCGAAATAGAACGCAATGATTGGTGGTTTCAAAAAACCATACCTACCATTAAAGAGAGTTGGGAAACGGTATTGCGTGAACGCAAAGAAGGTTATGAACATCGTGCACCTCAAAAGCGTATTCCTGTACAGGAAAAGCCAATGCAGATCAATATTACGATGAATTCCGTGACCAATCCGCCTAAACCACCCAATGTACCAATTAAAGTAGAAAAAATACAACATCCCGATCGAATCCAATTTTAATAATCCCATAAAAAATTCACCAATGATTGGTAAATTTTTCTTTCTTTTTTCTTTTTTCTTTTTTCCCTTTTCTCATCAAATTCATTTTTCTATTATTCCTACTTTAGCATTTTTCAAGTCATCCATATCAATCATAAATACTTTGGTAAATTCACGGAGAGCATTATACAAAGTAAAGCTAAAGGTGGATCCTTCTTGGTGTCCTAAATCGGGCGTCAATATAAAATTCCCAATAAACACACCTGTACAGGAACTACTACCAATTAACAAATCCACAATGGCATTCATATCACGACCGATTGGTTCCTTTTCTCGCAACACGAGTGTAAACCCATCAGATCGAAGTTCATTAACTACCGGATTATCAATAGCATCAGCGGTCAATACTAAAATAGTATCCGTCTTGGGAATATGTTCCCGAATAAGTCCCTTTACAATGGTTTCATATAATTCGCGATATTCGTCCTCACTCATTGAATTAATAGCACCCCAGTGTTTGGTTGCGTCGATTTCATTTCGTAAATGAACAACGTGTGTTTTATTTGAAGCTGGATTCACTGTACACAAATGATCTAAAAATGTATGTGCTTTATTGTTAAATTCATCACGGTAAACGAATGATTTCAAGAAATAATCGAACAAATTCCGTAATTCACGGGAGTCTTTACGGTTGATTCGTTGCAACCATGGTTGCCGAACGTGTACTTCGGACATATGCGGTTTTCCATCGTAATTGGAATGGTTGATTTCCAAGTTCTGCATCTTGTACAGGTTTTCTTCGTAAAAGACTTCTTGTAATAATACGTCATTCAAATAATAATAGACGTATATTTGTTTCCGAATATTAGGACAAGGATCTTCGTCAGCCAATCCCGCCAAAAATGTACCTTTAGGAATAAACAAATGGTTCTCTTGCCAAAACTGTTCCTCCACTTGTTTTGTAATGTCTACAGTGCCTACGTGTCTCAAACCCAATAGCACCCGGTGTAATTTCATAGTAATGTGGTTCTTGTACATCATTGTAATCCCATATGGTTTCAATATTTCATTGCATTTCGGCAAATTGAGTACATCACAAGACGGTTTATCGTTGTTTTCAAAAATATCGGCCACAAAATCGTCCAAGATCACCACTTTATTTCCTTCTTGAGTGGCAGCTAAACACAGTGTATTGGCAATACAATACAATTGGTTACATAATCCGGTACCGTAGAAACCCACTTTGCAAAACAAAACATTGTCTCCAAATCCATAAAATACATCATCGCAATAATTTTCTACAGGATACGTATTTTGGTACATATGTTCTAAAGTATGAATATTAAAGTACATGGGTTTGTTTTGCAAGAGCCAGAATTCAGGATCGTATTTATTTTTCATATAGGCAATGGGTAACGTAGAAATATAATCAGCCCTTGCCCACCAAAAATTCCCCGAATAATGTTGATTGTTTCCGTCTTCATGTGGTCGATAATTGGACCCTACTGTATCGTAAATATGCATTAAACGCAAACATTTAGCATAATTGTCGACCAATCCATACATCATAAATCGATTCCAAGAATGAATACCCGGTAAAAATGTATGGTCTTTATCGTACGATATTCCTTTTGTGTGCATGTACAGTACTTTGTAATCGGGATTAAACCGGCAAAATGTGTACAATAATTTAATGGTTACGTTTTCATAATCATTGGTATGATTTGAATAATGAATCACTTTAGCTGGATGAAAATCTTTTTCAATAATGTGATCTTTGATCGGTAAACCTGTATTCACTATACAAAAGTGGTCCAATTTCCCCAATAGACCCGATGATTTAATATGATTCAACAAGGTCATTAAAAATTCATCTTTCCATATTTCCAAGGTGGTACTGTGTAGAAAACACGCCAATTTAGGCGTTGTGTATTCTTCCGATAGAAGCAGACTCATACTATGAGGAAAACTATTGTGTAGATTTCTGTACGAGATTTATTTAATACCTTTTTCTTTCAACTCTCCTTTTTCTTTTTTGTGATGAAAAAAAATCCAATACAAAACAATATGAAAACAAAATCTATTGGTTTTAGTATAAGAAACTATTTTTGAAGGGGGTAAATAAAAGGTATTTTCTTTATGAGTTCGCAAGCACCAACAACGCAACATCAACAGCAAGAAGAAGAGGAGGATATGTATGTCGTGAAACGCAATGGCCACAAAGAAATCGTATCGTTTGATAAAATATTAAAGCGTATCAAAAAAGTAGGATTGGAAGCCAATGTCAAAATCAATTATGCTTCTTTAGCCATGAAAGTCATTGATCAACTGTACAGTGGTATTTCGACGACGAAAATCGATGAATTGACTGCAGAACAATGTGCTTCTATGGGTTCTACTCATTTGGATTACAATATATTAGCCGGTAGAATTACCGTCTCCAATCACCATAAAAATACCAAAGGATCGTTTTATCAAGTGATCAAAGAGTTGTATCAATATAAGGACCAACACAATCGCCATTATCCACTTGTATCGGAAGAACTGTACAAGACCGTGCTCTTTTTCGGTAAGGAAAAGGTGGATAGTTTATGTGATTATAACCGGGATTATTTAATCGATTATTTCGGTTTCAAGACATTGGAACGGGCATATATGATGCGTATTAATAAGCGTATTGTAGAACGTCCACAGCATATGTGGTTGCGTGTTTCTATGGGAATCCATAACCGGGATTGGGACCGCGTAGCCGAGACATATGATT
>Ga0209534_10006170_pt1 | contig 10463 bp, 17 predicted proteins | sample COG_07_FD_184751 | JGI IMG/M metagenome (GOLD analysis project Ga0209534, IMG submission 184751) | Pelagic Microbial community sample from North Sea - COGITO 998_met_07 (SPAdes) (version 2) | ecosystem: Environmental > Aquatic > Marine > Neritic zone/Coastal water | place: Helgoland, sampling... | reverse complement strand
CGTTTTAGATGAATTCGCTAGAGTGTTTGCTGGATTAAGAGGAGGATACCCACATTTTAGTGAAAATATAGATGAAGCAAAACCAATCTACAACAATGCCCAGTTCCGAAACATCAAATACGGACACACCTACAAAATCGAACGAGTTGAAGTACAAGATTTATTGTGATATGGATGGAGTGCTTGTTGATTTTGACAAGCAGTTTATTGAAAGTATCTCACCTTGGAAACCAAAACAATTCATTGATAAAAATGGATTGGACGAGTTCTGGAAGGAAATTGACGATAGAGGAGTAGGATTTTGGGTAGGGATGAAGTGGATGGAAGATGGTAAGGAATTATTTGAACACATTACTTCTAACCACGAAGTTGAATTACTTTCCTCACCTTCACGTAGTGAAACATCACGTTTAGGAAAACGTTTGTGGGTTCGTAACCACGAACTAGGAGTTAAATTGAATTTAGAATATTCTAAAAACAAACAAAAATACGCTGCTCCAAACCATGTTTTGATTGATGATCGAAAAGATATCATTGAAAGGTGGGAAGAGGCAGGAGGAGTTGGTATCTTACACACATCAACAAAAAATACAATTGAATGCCTGAAAAAAATCACCCCACCCCAAACCAAATAATCGAAACCATCCCAGGCTGGCCCTATAGCCAGGTAGATACAAGATGTTTTACTCATGATGGGGTTATTGTGGATGTAGGATGTTTAGAATGGAATTGGTCTAATATTTTTCTAGGGAAAAAACGAGTCATTGGTATAGATCCTCAAGAAAAACCAATTGAAGGAGCGGAGTTGTTTAGGGGGTTTTTAGGACCTTTTGATGGAATAACTCGTCTTTATGGGGATGGACATGGAGCAAGTATAAAAAATAAAAATTCTGAGAGTAATTTATATGATATGATTTCTTGGAAAACTTTATGTTCTAAATTTAACATAGATAAGGTATCTATATTAAAAATAAATATTGAAGGGGCAGAATATCCATTACTTCATAGTATGACTGTTAGTGATTTTGAGAAAATAGATCAAATAGCTATAAGTTTTCATGATTGGTTAGATAGTGATCAATCTGCCCTAAAGCATGCTTCCATAGAATTATTAAAAAAGGTAGGATTTAATGTAGAATCTATTTATCCTCGATGGGGGTGGTATTTAGCTACAAAGAAAAATTAAAATGGCCGAAAAGAAAGGACAAACAGTCAAGCTCAAATATGATTTCCCTGAGCAGTTGTGTTGTGAAGTTTACGTACCTAATTTAGAGGATTGGTTTAGGACAACAGCAAATGAATTTAGAAGTTGGGTAGGCAAACGACGAATTTTAAAATTTGAAGGTAAGCTTGGAAGCAAGGAAAGAACTTCGTATTATGAAGAATATAACGGACCTACGTATCTATTTGGTACCAACAAAAAAATTAATACAACACAATACCAACAAGGTAAAGTAGCATTTGTAAACAATAATGATCCACGTGAATTTAAACGACGACCTTATGAACAAATCTAAAAAAACACAAGCTCAAATTGATCGTGAAATGAGAGAAGAATTGCGTAAGCAAGGTATTGATGTAGATTTCCAAGATAATTTTGGAGATGTATATGGTGATGATGATGATTGTATGATTACCTACAAAGACAGTTATGATGAGTATGGTGATGATGATTATTAAAAACTAAGCAAGCTTTTAATAACACACCCCTCACTTTTAATCCATATATACAAACCAACAATGATTTTAAATTACACTATCTACTACTTATTATGTGGCTTATCAATTGGATTCCTACTAGAATCAATAACAAGATCCGGAGGAGATTCTGTTGACTCTAAAGAGCGAGCTGCATTAATTATTTTGTGGCCCATAATGCTGTTAATTTTTGTGTATCACTTCTTTAAAGGGATGTTAGAATGATTGAACACTTTGCAACTTTAATGGTTTTACTTGCATTGATGTTTGTATGCAACCAGTTGATAGACATCTGGGAAGAAGAAAGTAAGCTTAGAAAATGAAAATAGGAGTACAACTCGTAACTTATAATAGTGCAGAAACACTTGAAAAACTGATTGCACCTTGGTTAAAACTTAAAAATAGGTATGATCTAAAAATTTGGGTAGGGAGCGGACAGTTTAAAACCTACCAAGAAATGGGTTGTGAAAACCTGAATGGGCCTACTATCCAGTTACTAAAAAGTATGCTGGGAGAAGGAAAAATAGATTACTTATTCCAACCAGATCCAGATAACTTGTTGGGTGACCATACAACTAGAGATAAGTGTATTCCTTGGATGAGGAAACAGGACATTGATCTAATGATTCAATTGGATTCGGATGAATTCTATACGGAGGAAGAATCAGAAAATTTAATTAGGTTTATTGAAGAAAATCCTGAGTATTCTACTTATAATGTTGTTTATAATAATATTATTGGGGAGGGAAAAGAAGTAGATTGGGAGAGATTTGGGGCGGGATGGATTAAAAGATTTGGGGGTATTAGCCACTATTATTATGATGCTCATTGGAGTTATCTTGGAGAAGGGAATCCTATAGGTACTAAAGGAGAGGGTAATGTAGAGTATAGGAGACCTCCTGCTCTTACTATTCCTAAAGAATTAGTATATCCTACACATTATACTTGGACTGATAGCAAGAACGTGGGTGGACCCTCTCATGTAAAAGAAAAAATTGAGTACCAAAAGAGATATTATAATACTGGGGAATGTGGGTATATTTGGGATGAAAATGAACAAACAGTAAAAAAAGTAGAAGAAATGAATAGCAAATTTAGCTGGGGTAAAACTAACCAAAGTTTTATAGATTGTGTCTCTAAGGAAATTTTTGAAGATAACTGCTACCAAACTATATACCCAGTTAAACCTGGGGATGTAGTAATAGATATAGGTGCTAGTGTAGGGCCTTTTAGTTGGAGTATTAAGGATAAGGTTTCAAAGATAATTGCTGTTGAACCCTCTAAAGAAGCAGCTAGTACTTTTAAAGAAAACCTAAAAGGGTATAATGCTTATGTAATAGAGAAAGCATTAGGAAAAGAGGAAGGAATGGAGAATATGATCGCTGTTCTTAATGAGGATGAAAACAGTAACCAACTTAACTATGCCCCTAAAAAAGTAGAAACTATTTCCTTTAAGTCTATTGTGGAGCAACATAATTTAGATAGAATAGATTTTATCAAAACTGATTGTGAAGGTGGGGAGTATAACTTATTTACGGATGCCAATATGCCTTATTTGTTAAATAATGTTAGAAATATTGTAGGTGAGTTTCACCTTTCAAGCGATTTCCCTGAGTTGAAGGTAGAATTTAGATATTTTAGGGATAAATACTTGAAGCAATTTCCCCACTTTGAAGTGTACTCAATTGATGGAGTTAATATTAAATGGGATTTATGGAATGATCATTTTATTGAGTACTATAATATGGTAAATATTCATATTAGTAATGAATAACTTAGCAGTCATAACAGCACATTGTGATGTAAAAGATAAATCACAGATTTTAAGTAATAATTTAGATAAACTATTAACTATACCTAATCTAAAAATACTTTTAGTCTCATATCTTCCTGTAAGTGATGAGATTATTTCTAAAGTAGATTATTTTATTTATGATAAGTCAAACCCCGTATATAAATGGCCTAAAAAAGCTTTTTTCAAACACTATGATGTGGGAAATGTTAGGCTTTTATCTTTTGATGATGATTATGGATGGGCTATAGCTAATAAGTTAAAATTAGTTGGTAATTTATTAAATGCTGAGGGTGGTAAGTATGAAGGTGTTTATTTAATGAATTATGATGTAGCTCTAGATACAGAACTTATAGAGCTTATGAAAAATGAGCCTCCCCAAAATACTAAATTTGAAGGAGTACATTGGAATGGGTGGAAACAGTATACTACTATGGTTTTCAGATCTTTTTTATTTAAAGATTTTATAAAAGCAACTGCTGGAATGTCTGAGGAAGAATATAGCAGTGTTGATACTATTGAATCTTATATGGTAAAGAGGGTTGCAGATCAAAAAATCGATTGTAAACAACATGATTTTGTTGTAAAAGATCAATGGGATTGGGCTGGTAAGATAGACCCATTTAATACTATTCCTAAAGGATTAGGGTTTAAATTATTTATATCAACAACAAAAATGGATGATCCTTTATCAAGACATAATCATTCACTTTTTTATGAAATAGAAGAAGATATCAAAATTTTGATAAATGGGGAAAATTTCTTTCACTTGAAAAAAGGGGAAAATTTTAGGTGTCATTTTAAGGTAACTAAACTGGATGTCTTAATGGGGGATTCGTATATTCCAATTCCTATAAGACAAGACACAAATAAATTTTTAAAGAAAATAATATGAAACCTATTCATTTAAGAAACATTCCCCCACCTATTGAAACTTTTAATCATATTGAGTTTTTAAGTTTAATAAGTTCTTGGGTTAGACCTGAATGTTATTTAGAATTAGGGGTTAGGGCAGGTGTAAATTTCCAAGCTATAGCCAAACATTGTAAGAAAGCAATTGGAGTAGATACTTCCCCTCCCCCATTTGAACTTAGCTCTAATATGGAGTACCACACAATGTACACAGATGAATATTTTGAAAATTTAGATAAAGATGTAATGTTTGATATGGTGTTTATTGATGCAGATCATTCACATCAACAGTCTTTAAAAGATTTTTTAAATGTTAAGGATAGAGTTATAAAAGATGGATTTATATTTTTCCATGATACCTATCCTTATAATGAAAAGTTATTTGTACCTAATTTATGTAATGATGTGTACAAAACTGCACTTTATATTAAGCAAAATTTAATTGATGAATTTGAAATAGTAACTTTACCCATTAATCCAGGAGTTACTATAGTTAAGAAAATGGAACGATCACAACAACTAGCATATAAAAAATGAAACAGGTATTGATTACTGGGGGTCTAGGTTTTTTAGGCTCATATACAATTGAAAAATACAAATCTGAAGGTTACAAGGTTACTATTATAGATAATTTATCTACTAATACTATTGAACCTAATGATCCTATATGTGAGGAGTGTGAAATAATCATCCAAGATATACTTGAATATAAGTGGGATATAAGTAATAAATTTGATTTAATTATCCACCTAGCAAGCCCAGTTGGTCCTGCAGGTATCCTCAAACACTCAGGTAAAATGGCTAGATACATTTTGGATGATGTATATTGGGCTATTGAAGGAGCACAACTAAATGATTGTCTTTTGGTTTTTGTTAGTACTTCTGAAATTTATGGTTATAGAGATAAACCTGCTATGTTAAAAGAAAATGAGGATAAACTTTTAGTAGGGGATTTTAAGGTTAGGAATGAGTATTCTATGGCTAAATTATTAAGTGAAATAGTAATTACTAATACAGCTAAAGTATCTAATTTAAAATACCAAATCATCAGACCCTTTAATATTAGTGGGCCTAGACAATTACCTGACGCTGGGTTTGTTCTTCCTAGATTCATTAATCAAGCTTTAAAAGGAGAAGATATTACTGTTTTTGGAGATGGAGAACAGGTTAGAGCTTTTACTTATGTAAAGGATATTATTGAGGGAATATATTTGGCTTCTACTTGTACTGTAAGTGACATTTGGAATATAGGTAACCATTTAAATAAAGTAGATATAAATTATTTAGCACGTAGAGTAAAAGAATTAACTAATTCTACATCTAAGATAGTTCACATTGATCCTAAAACTATATATGGTCCCTTATATGCTGAAGCATGGGATAAAATCCCAAACCCAGAAAAGATTTCCAAAGAATTAGGGTGGAAAAGTACTAAATCCGTTGACCAAATTATCCTAGATACTATTAAATTTTGGGAAGAAAATTAATTATACTATCTCCTATTAGCACAGGAAAATCTACATTTTTAAATCTACTAAATGAGGAGAATGTAGTTTGTGGTGAATGGCTTTCTAGTTCTAATTATTACAAAAAAGGAATTAAAATGGGAAGTACTGGAGCACTAGTCCCCACCTCTCATCCTTTATATAAAAGTTGGGATGATATATGTAAAATAGGAGTTGACTTATTTTATTTGGGGAAGTGGTATTGTATGATTTATAATTGCTGTTCCCACATCCAGTATCTAAAAAATACTTATAGTGATATAGATTTAAAGATAGTAATGGTTAGTGAAGAGGAGCATTATAATAGATACATTAGTAGAATAGAAAAAAGTGAAGAGAGTAATTTATCTTTTCTAGAATTAATAGAAAATAGATCAAGCTTAATTAATTCTATGTGGAATTGGGAGTATATTATGGGAGAAAGGGCAGAATACACCAGATTAGCTAATATATTTGGTGTTAAAATTTATAAATCGTTTGAAGAAGCTTACGAGCAATGACACTTAAAGAATTTATAATACATAAAACTCGTTGGTTAAATGGGTTTAATACACACATGAAATTAGGGGATATAGACTTTAAAACCTATATGCGTATGAATGGGGTGAGTAGTGAGGAATTTGATGTGTTAAACAAACAATCCGAAAAATAATCGCGTCATATTAAAGTCATATGAGGTTTTGGAAAACGGATCATCCGTTCGTATATTCATAGGGTAATGATGCGAAAAAACCCAATTAAATGATTTATCAATTTATTGACGTACCGACAATCGTGTTTACGTTTGTTATGACAGCAGCTATTGCTGGAACAGTTATTGTGTTTAATCAATGTAAAAATTTGAAGTGATGGAAGATTTGAAATTTAAGACCGCTGGTGAAGTAGCTAATACTGTGGATCCTGATTTTACTTGTGCTAATAACAGTAATTTCCAATTGAATGTTAATGGTTTTAGAATTAGCGTTGCATTTGGTCCAGGTATGTACGTTGAGAATGATATCCGTTACTCAAAGGAAGATCCTCGAGGTCAATACGTTTGGGGTAGTAAGTTTGCTGAGGTAAAAATTTGGGATCGAAATGGTAATTCCATGTTTGAGTCGGTTCCAATGGATGAGCTTGAGCGTACTGTTGAGGATGTTTGGAAACTAGAGGCTCAAGGTGGACACAATGATATGGTGTTTGGTTGGTGTTCTTCTGATTGTGTTGCTCGTATGATTGGATGTTTGGCAAGTTGCCCCCCACATGAGGATCCTCGAAGAGCTCTTGTGCAAATTGAAGAAGCTTCACGCTGATGCGTGGGGCTTCGCCCTTTCGTTCGTATATTCATGGAGTCCGGTTGCGGGCGTATTGTTTAATTTAAACCCAATTAAAGATGTTTGTAGAAAAAATTAAAGAAGCTCAAGAGTTGCTTGCTAATAACAGCGAGTTAGAGAAAGTAGAAATTCGATTTAAAACCCCTCAGGGAGTTTATGGTTATTTAAATAATCATTTTGTTTTGTGGGTTAAGCGAGACCATTATTACAAAGATCAGTTTGATTATTCTTTGTTTGAGGGTGGGTTGTTTGGGGGTTTTGTGGGTCAAGTTAAGCCTATGAAGAATGGAAAGGGAATGGGTGTTAAAAAGTTTTGGTTAGGTAAAGTAATGAGCCAAACCATGTATTATAAGAATTTTGAGTTTGAGAAAGTGGTGGGGATTGAGGAGATGAAAGAGAATCCTGAACCTGTTAAGGAAACTGAAGAATTACCGTTCTAATGGATAAATTAATGAGAGATTTGATTTTCTCCATGGATATGGAGGATATCATCGAGATGTTGAGGGAACTTCGCGAACTTAGCGAAATGTCACCAAGTGAGCGTGAAATTTATGGGTTAATTCACCCTGACGCTCAACTTATTGCAGAATGTAGTAAGGAATCATTGATTGCTTCGAAAGAAGATGTGTTAATGATTTTGAATTGAGAGAATTTGTTCGTATATTCACCACGTAAATGATGAGAGACATGAATGTTTTGTTTTTACACGGTTTGGAGAGCAAACCCACTGGTCCAAAGATGCAGTATTTGAAAGATCGATTCACAAATTATTATGCTCCTAAAATTGATTATGAAGATCCAGACGCTTACGAAGAAATCCTTGATTTGTGTATTGCTGAGGAATTTGACATGATTATTGGTTCTTCTATGGGAGGTTATTTTGCTCATGCAATAGGAACCACGCTTGGCACACCAGTTATTATGTTTAATCCTGCTTTGCATTCTCGCCAATTTAATCCTTATGGTGTTGTTTGCGGTGAAAAACCCATTGACGGCGTTTGTGTGTTGGGGATGGATGATGACGTTATTGACCCTACAACAACGTATAACATGCTGAAAAACGACGAGAAATTGGCAATTATGCCTGTTGAAGGTATGGGTCATCGCACACCGTTTGAAAAGTTTGTCGAAATAATTGAATTGGTCGTTCCTGAAGAAGTTGAGTAATATTTATCAGTATGATTAAACTGGTAGATTTACTCTTTGAAGAGTATCCCAAAGGTAAGTATATTCCTTTAGACGATAAGGAAGTAGAACAAGCTAAACAAGACTTATTTAGTCTAATAGATAATGCCTATAAAGACATTGGAGGTCACGTAAAGTTCAAGTCTCCTGATGATGTTTTAGATCCTGAACTTGATTTTTGGAGGGCTGCTGATTTAGACGATGATCCTGATTTGGACGTCGTCTATTTTGGTAAAAAAACACCATTTGGTAATAAACATACAGGATTTGGACACGATGGTGAAAGAGCTAATGTTAAAAACCTACTCATTAAAAAATCAGGTGAACTTAATTCACCTGGTAATTATGTTGAGGTAAGTGGTGATGCTTATAGGGTATTTGTTGATAGAGGAGGAGTACCTATAATTGATGATGAGGAAAAGGTAAGAACCATTTTAAATAAAAAAGACCTAGAATGGCATGGAAAACATCCAACAGGCAAATACCCAGGTAATGGATGGTATACTCGTACAATTGGTGGTAAAAGAATAACAAAAACTATGGCAGGAAACATTTAACCCGCATATTTATCAATAAACAACATTAGGAATGAAAGAACTAAATAGATTTAGACAATTTATCAATGAAGGTAAAGAAAATGTTGATGAATTATTTGGTCTTAGGGGAACAAAAGACCAAACTCAAAAAGCAGCTGAAGCTTTAGATGCACTTGAAAAAGCACTTTTTGAGTTAAATTTCCTTGATATTCTTGGAGATGAAGATTATGAGGGTTGGTTATTAAAATATGAGGAATTGAGAGGAAGAGTGATGGCGGGGTTAGATGATGAATCTAGAGAGAAGTATGATGTTGCTCTTATGGATGATGGGGAATTAGATGAGAATGATGTTGCACTTGATGAAGTAATTAACGAGGAAGAAAACCAAATGAAAAATTTGGCTAAACTTCTTAGAGACGAAGCCGATCAACCAGACAATAAAGTTGGAAAAAATATATTCTTAAAGTATGCAGCACAAGCAGAAAAGACAGATGTAAAAGACATCAAGTCATTGTTGCAAAAGCTTGAAGATGAATTGATCGATAAACACCCAGACACATTCAGTGGTGAAGACGACATCGTAGGAAGTTTCTTAAGCACCTCTAAGAATTATACAGCAGAAGAACAAACCACAGAACTCTAATAAAATGAAAGAATTAAATAATTTTCGAAAATTTCTTAATGAAGAACTAAATGAAGGCCTTTTTGATGAATTTAAAAAGGAACTAGGTGATGTCCTTAAAAAAGTTGGAGAAATGGCTAAGGAGATAGAACAGGGAGCAACTAGTGGAGGTGATGGAAGTTCTAGAGCAACGAAAGATAGACAGTTAAAAGCTGATGCTAAAAAAGCAGGAGTTGATTTTAAAGAAGAACAAATCCCTGAAGGAACTTGGAGCTATGGATCGGAAAACCAAATGATAAAGGCATTGGAGGAAATGAACAATATTAACGAATATTCAAATGACCGTGATTTTGAAATTGATTCTGATGAGGATATTGTGGGTACACAGATGATAATTTCCGATATAGAAAATTTGATCCTGCTTCTTAAAAGGTGGAATAATGATGGTAAAACAAAGGATGAGTATTATGGGAAAAAAGTAGGTGAGGAATTTAATGATAGTATGACCAAAAATCCTAATTCTATATATAGAAAACTTTTTAAACATGGGGTGGATGGCAAAACTGATAAAATTTTATCAAAGGCTGCGGTAGAGTGGATGAGGGGTGAAAATGATTTTATGAAGTTTGGGAATATAGTGCCGGGACTTAATGAGATTATAAAAGAGTTAGAACAAAGAGTGAAATCCAAGCAAGAGAGGAACTTTGCCAAGAAAAATAAAAAAAGTGAGTTGACAATATGGGATACCTGGAAAGAACAAAATGATGCAGCACTTGATGAAGTAATCAATGAAGCTAAACCTAACCTCAAAAAAGCATTACCTACTATTGCAGCACGTAACGTTGAAAGAAATAATGCTATCAACTTTGATATTGAAGAAATGATGGATATGGTAGGGGA
>Ga0209534_10006168_pt1 | contig 10464 bp, 24 predicted proteins | sample COG_07_FD_184751 | JGI IMG/M metagenome (GOLD analysis project Ga0209534, IMG submission 184751) | Pelagic Microbial community sample from North Sea - COGITO 998_met_07 (SPAdes) (version 2) | ecosystem: Environmental > Aquatic > Marine > Neritic zone/Coastal water | place: Helgoland, sampling... | reverse complement strand
GAACTTTGAGTTGCCCGAAGCAAATGGATTCTTTTGGGGTAGCGACTCGTACTTTTGGAATGACGAGAATGACGAACCATTTCCTGAGAACGAGTATTGGTACAAGAAGCACGACTTAAATTTTGTCGAACAAGCAAGAAAGATGCTTGACAAGAAGTGGCGTGTCTATTATAGTTGTTGGTATTGATATGCACGAACTACAAGAAATCATTAACGATTTGCAAGCTAGACTAGCGATAGTCGGTGGTGGCAGAATCATTATTACTAGCGACAATGTCTCAATCCGTTTGGGTGAAGAACACGAAGACTTCGAGATTCAAGAAAACCGAACTGATGTTGAGATGTACAACCAAATGTGGGGACAATAATTATGACAAGACAAGATTATATTGATGCGGTTTGCATTGGCGAGCCATTCGACAAACCAAATTATGATAAAAACGCTGAGACATGGGATTTATACTTCGAGGAATCAGCGAATGAACATCATCCATATTTTAATGAAGCGGAACTGATTTGCGTTTCATTCGATTCACAAGCAGAAGCTGACGAGGCTTATGCACACTATTCACAACCAACGAAAGGACAAAATGAGCAAGGCTAGTATTGAGAGATTGAACCAAAAAATTCGTGCGATTGGGTACGACTTGGCACAAGCCGAGATGCGTGGAATGAAAAGCGGAAATTATTTCGCTCGCAAGTTGGCTCATAACCTCTTGCTTAATCAACTTTACGAGTTGGAAAAGAAGGTCTAATCTAGTGGGTAGCGAGTCCTTGTGGGTTGGGCTCGCTACCCTTTGACTTTCAACGACTTACGCAAAACCGCCCAGGCCCGTGTTGCCTAACTCGTTGCACATCAAGCACTTACAACAATCTTTAATTTTGTAAAAAAAAGTGTTGACTCACCGGTATTTTCTGTCATACTTGTATACATAAAGCTAAGGATAACCAAACAAGAAAAATTTTAGTCGAAACAAAAAAAACTTAATCGAAGAAAAAAACGCTTGACAAAAACAAAAAAATTTGCGATAATTATATCATCAAAGAAACAATTAACCTAAAAAAATTATGACAAAAGAAATCAACCTCTCCGTATGTGCAACCAAAGAATCTTCCTTCAAGGAAATCCAAGCAGTCAAGACTCCCGAAGCAACCGACTCTTGGCAACCAATCAGTCACGCCTTTCTTGTGGATCGTGTGCAAAACCAAATGCAAGAAAATGGTTGGGAAATCGTTGACACTTATCATTCTCTTCATCGCTATGGTCAACGCTACTTTGGCTTGTTTCATGTCAAGAACACAGGCGTTGACAATGACGAGCGTGGCACAATCGTTGGACTTCGCAACTCGCACGACAAATGTTTTCCTGCAGGGTTGTGCATGGGCAACGCTCCATTTGTGTGTTCAAACCTTATCTTCACCAATGAGGTTGTGCTTGCAAGACGACACACAAAAAACATTCTTTCCGACTTGTCGCAAGTAATCGCTCGCACTCTCGGCAAAATGACTGAGACATGGGCAAGTGACGAGCAACGCATTCAAGCGTACAAGAATTACGAACTTGACAACTCTCAAGCCCATGACCTTGTGATTCGTGCATACCAAAATGGTGCAATCAGCAAAGCAAAAATCGCTGATGTTGTCGAGCAATGGCACAAGCCTGAGCATGATGACTTTTCGCCTCGCACCATGCACTCATTGTACAACGGCTTCACTCACATTCTCAAGGGTGGAATCACCGCCTTGCCAAATCGTTCGCTTGCATTGCATGGCGTTCTCGACTCGCAAGTTGGCTTGACTTCACAAATGGCAGTCGCATCTTAATCATAACACTAACCAAACATAAACCTCAAAATTATAATCATATGAAAAAGCAACCAAAATTACAAAATGTAGTAGATAGTCTCAAGGGTCGTTTCGTTTCCCTTCTTGTTAAAAATGGTGAGCAACGCAGAGCGTTCTCCGCAAAGATCAATGGCGTGACTTCTCGTCATGTTATGTTCTCGGACATGAACGGCTCAAATCGTAGAGTCGCTCGCAGACATATCCTTCGAGCAACTTGTGCCGACAAGACTTTTAAGAGGTCGGTGAGTTCATAAGTTGGTTTAGGGTTACCAACTAGCTCCCCCGAAAGGGGGAGCTTTTTTGTTTGCGTAAGTTGTTGAATTCCAGGCAGTTGCGCAAAACGGGCCTGGGCGATTTCGCGCAAGTCGTTGAATATCAACGATAACCGCAACAAACTTTTTTCGCTTTTTTGCATTTTAGGGGTTGACTTGGCGAGTTAATCTGTCATAATTGTATGTATGATTAAGACAACTATTCTCACTCAAGGTAACGCAAAGATAGTCAAAGGCGAGGAGCTTGGCTATGTAACTAAAGGCATCCATTTTGCTCCTGCTAATCTTTCAGGCAATGAAGTTTGCCAATGGCGTAGCAAAGGTTGCACGGCAAGTTGTCTCAACACAGCGGGTCGTGGGCAGATGAATAGCATCCAAGCTTCACGCATTGCCAAGACAAAGTTATTCTTTGACAAGCAAATGGATTTTCTTTTTAAGTTATCGAAAGAAATTTCTAGTTCAATTAAGACCGCAACAAAGAAAGGTATGCAATCCGTCTTTCGTCTTAATCTTACAAGCGACATTGCTTGGGAATCTGTTTTCTTTAATGAAGAGCAACCTCAAACAATCTTTGACAAGTTTCCGTCAACTCAATTTTACGACTATACCAAGTCGTTCAAGCGTATGGCTCAGTATCTTGGCAAGCACAAAGAGTTTCCAAAGAATTATCACTTGACTTTCAGCCGTTCAGAGACAAACGACAAGCTTGCCAAAATGATTCTCGAAATGGGCGGTAATGTTGCGGTCGTGTTTCGCAATCAACTTCCCCAAACATGGCATGGCTACGAAGTTGTCAATGGTGATGAAAATGATTTGCGTTTTCTTGACAAGCAAGGCGTGGTTGTCGGGCTTATCGAGAAGGGTATGGCAAAGAAGGATGATACAGGTTTTGTACAGGAAGGAGTAAACTCATGAATTATTACGAATCAGCAAAAGGAATCTATATCTCAAAAGCTCGTGCTTTATTGGAGCTAAAAAAACATGGAATTGAGAGTTGCTTTGATATTGACGAGTTTCTCGAAGACCTTGGCGATAGAGAAAGATATTCAGCCCAAGCCGTGTTGCGTTGGCTAGGCTACTAAGTTGTTGAATTCCAGGCAGTTACGCAAAACTGCCCAGGCCGGCTTTGCATAAGTCGTTGATGTTGCGGAGGTTGTGACTTTTTTTAATTTTATTATTTTTTGGGGTTGACTTTCACGCTCACTCTGCCATACTATAACTATGATTAAGATTAGGAAAAAGATTCTCTTCACCAAGTCTCGACCACACAAGCTCAAGACAAAAGTGATTCACCGCAAACTCAAACACAAGGAAACATTAACTCATGCGTATTAACAACCCACACCACTTGCAAGTCCAAGACCTCGACTCGTTACAAGCAAGCGAACTAACAATGGCATTCATCAACGACAATCTTATTCAACCAATGATTGAGCGAGATTTGCTTGACAATGACCAGCTGAGTATGTTAGGAGTAGTTGGCGGAGCATTAAAAGTTCTTGCCCAAAAAGCACACGCTTACGAACGATTATACGAGAACAATACCGATGCAAGTCAGCTCAACAACTAAAAAGTATCTCATAACAAAAAGCAACGATGGATGTGTTATTGCGATTCGCTCAGATGACAAGACAGACAAAACTGACTTCTTCATTGGCGAGTCAACCATGAAAAAAAACATTGACAACAAGACATTCATCCGACATAATGTATTAAATTATAACAACGAACCAATCTATATATACCATGAAGACATTTGATGATCTAGTATTCGCACCTCACGCACACGCTAAAGACTTGGGCGTTCAAGCAAGCTTAACTCTCGACAATGGTTACGCTTTTAGCGTTGTCGCCAATACTGATGGTGGAGATATGTTTTACGGCAACCATCCCAATACTTACGAAGTTGCAGTATTTAATCAGCGTGGCGACTTTGTGCCATTGGGCAAGTATGATGATATGCTTGGTTGGCAAGCTCCACATCAGATAACCGCACTCATGCGACAATTTCATCTTGATGGCGTATTGCACGAAAAATTGCTTGTAGATATGCGACACGACTTCAACGAGAAACGAGTAGCAAAACAAGCAGAAAGGGCAGGATTATGAACAGTTATCAAATACTAAAGAACGGAGAGCCCGCGGGCGTTGTGGGCACTCTCGACTATATTGTTAAAGCAATTCGCAATCTCGAAGAAAATCTTGATAGATTAAGCGAGCATTCACCTTATACTATAGCAAGAGTAAATAGAGTTGCAAAGCTAAAAGCTTAAATACTAAATACCAAATAGCCAAATAGAAATAGACAAATACAAATACAAATACAATGTATTAGATATTTAAACTAACAATGTAAATGCATCAGATCGGCAGAAATGCTGTAAGTTGCTGGGCATCAACGAGTTACGCAAAACGCGCCTAGGCGATTTTCCCTAAGTTGTTGATTGTCAACGAGATGGGGCGGAATCAAACTTTATTGACCCCGCCCCAAAAGATTGACTTATTCTATTACCAAGGACTATTTCCGAAGTGTTCGTGAATTGTGCGAATTGCACCAACTATGCAACTTATTACGATAATTGTGCAAACATCCATTAAGCAACAATCGAAGAGGTGTTACTTTTTTGTAGCTTCGACTCAAGCAGATGAAGTTGCAAGTCAAGCTCTAATTGTACTCCGTGAAGATTTTGAGCTTGTTTATGATCGCCTTCTCGGATCGCAACAAACTTTTGGCGTGTGACTTTACGCAGATTTTCTGCGAGAACTTGTATTTTATTTTTTATTTGCATGATGTTATTATAGCAATTTGAGGATGAAAAGTAAAGATTAATCTTGTTCAAAGATTGCTCGCATGGTTGGACTGACTGCGGTCATGTCGTGAAGGTTTTCGTCATTGTCGAAGTCATCGTCCTCGTCTGCACGATCGTCTTGACTTGCAAGGTGTGAGACTTCATCTTCGACATCTCGCTCGGTTGATTCAAGCAGTCCGTGTTTGACGATCAATTCCTCTGCGAGAAGATCGGCTTTTAAGTCATCAACGAATGATTTAAGCACAGGAGAGAGTTGTGAGGCGTTGTAGTTGCTCGCCATTTGGCGAATGATTTCTAATCTTTGTGATTCGTTCATATTGATAATTATGGTTATTTTAGGTTTAAAGTCAAGCGTTAACATACATTTCTAACAATTTTTTCATTGGAATCGAGATGGAGATTGAGCGAGTTTCATCAATCCATTTGCCCTTGGATTCGCTAAAGCGTGGATTTGCTGAGGTATTTGTGAGCAAAAAAGGAGTTGAACTGAGTTGAGCATTTATTTCTTTTACGAATTCTCTAGTATCATCGAGATCGTTGTCTCGATTTTTAACATACTCGGACGCTTCTTTTAGTAACTTTACAATTTTTCGTGTGAGTTTAGCTTTTGCGGAATCTAATTTAATGTATAACACATCAACCAATTTTTCGGGCGTTCTATCGTACAATCCAAGAACAAGAACCATGCCCTTGTCAAGACATTCGATTTTTCTCATTACATCGCCAAGGATTAAAGTGCTTGTTTTGATGTTGTAGTATTTCAATTCCCAATCGGCAATGAGATCGTCGGCAACATTTCCTTGAGCTACAATTTCCTTTGGAAAGTCAATTTTGCCTTTGTATTGATCGTGAGCGGGCAAGCCATGCTTGTCTGCAATGTAGTATTCAAATCCTTTGCCATGCGTAGTTCTTGAATTGGTTTGTGCATTTGGTAAGAATTGAGCGATGCGGTTGGTGGTTTGTTGTGTGAGTTTCATTTTATTTCCTTTTTTTAGCAATTTATATTTTTATAGTTTAGTGAATTGAAAAGTGATAGCAAGCTTTTTTTAACAAAAAAACGGATGCTTGCGAACCGAAGAAAGAGGAACTGCAACACGCTTTTGTGAGCGATAAATTCTTGCGAGAACGAAAGTCTCTGCTCCATCTTTGTGGAAACCCTCGACTTGGAGGATTCTGCGTTTGTAATCTACTACTACATCTTTAATCTTAATCATATAAACAATATAATGCAGTTAGCTTCAAAAGTCAAGCCTACAGCAAAAAAACTTTGTTACATAAAACACTAATAGAAAACAAGTTATGAAAACCGGTGAAAAAAAGTTTCGTTTTTTTGAGAAAAATTTTAGAGTTTTCGCAAAGCGTTGTTGTTCAACAACTTCCGGAACAACCGGTAGGGCGGTTTACCCTAAGTCCCTGACCATCAACGACTTGTGTTAAAAGTCGTATTGGTCGTGGTAGCCGTAGTCGAAGTCTTCGTAGGCATCGTGCCAACGCTCCTCATGGTTGCGGTGAACCTCAGGCATCTCAGCAGGCTCTTTGCTGTTCCTGACATCTTCGAGAATTTTCTCGAGGCGAGCTTGGTAGGCAAGCTCCTTCTGCTGAGCTTCATATTCAAGGTCAGTCATTCCTGTGGCGTGAGCGAGGCGGTCGAGTGAGTCATAATTATCTTTCATATATATACAACATAAGCCAGCGGGTAGCCTATTGCAAGCTAATTCGCATTTATTTTAACTTTTTTTTGTTTTTGTTGTAAGTTGTTGTGGTTCAACGAGTTGCGCGAACCGGCCCTAGGCGATTTTGCCTAAGTTGTTGATGTTCAGCTATTTACATGATAGAATTGGCGATTTGCACTTTACGCTTAGATTCTTGGCGATTTCCATTGCCTTGGCATAGGTGCGGGCGTTGTCAATTATTTTTCCGTTTAGTACAATATTGTACCAATTGGCAAAGTTTGGGTTTGGATGAACATTAATCATATTTAATGGTCTCACGAGTTGTAACTACATCGCTAAAGCTAGCGGAATCGCGAATATCTTCCTCTTCTCGGAGGATAGTGTCAAGGTAAGGAGCATTACCTGTACGCTTGTCGATACTCGCAATTCTCACGCGAGGAAACTCTTGATTTGGTTTCTCCCAAATCTTTACGCTATAGAATGTCGCTCTTTTAGTGACATGGATTTTTTTTACAATTGGATTAGTTAGGAACATTTTTATTAAGGGTTAAGGGTTAAAGGTCGAGCATCAAATTGTGCGTGATAGCCATAATCGAAGTCGTCTTGCTCAGGAAACCTCTTGAGTGCCTCGGCATCCCAAATGGCGATGAGTGCATCGAGAATCCACACTTGGCGTTTTTGTTGGCGAGCTTTGCTCATGATTCTTGTGATCTTATCTAATCTTGTTTCCATACTACTAAACTACTACTAAACCTAATTTTACGCAAGAAAAAAGTGAATTATTTTTTGCTATCGTTAAAGGCAGTAATGATTTGGTCAAGATTCCAAATTTTACCACCAACATCTTCGAAGAGGTCGAGTCCTTCGAGCGGATCAGTTCCGAGGCGGTCAATGATACCGAGTTCTTCTGTCATGAATGTTTCTAGTTCGTTTGTCATAATTGTAGATTCTATTTGTTAAGGATTAAAAAGTCAAACATTATTTTACCAACCGCAAGGTGCAATTCCACGATCAAGAAACGCAACCGCTTCAGCGACTGAGCAACGCATATCATCGCAGATGTCTGCGAGTCTTTGGTCGCGAACGCTATTGCGAGAAACGAAAGTTCTTTTTGGCAAGCGTGGATCTTGCTTGGCAAGAGCTAATGATTTTGCTTCAGCGAACAAGTCCCAAGTGAGTTTGTCTTGCTTGCAAAGATTAAAGATGCATTGCTTACGAGACACGCCTGTTGCACGAATGGTGCTAACCTTGTCGTTGTCAGCGATGGTCAGCCATGCTTCGATTTGTTTGTTTTCAGCTTTAAGGAAGAAGAGGTTTTTGATTTTCATATTTTTAATTTGGTTAATTGTTAAAGTGTTTTCTTAATCTTATACCTTAATCTAAACACATAATTAGCAAAAGTCAAATTTATTTGCGATTATCTCACTTGTATAAACCAATGCCAATCAAGCACTTACATAAAGCCGCGAAAAAAACTTTAATTTATTTGCGATTATTTTTTGTTTTGTTGCAAGTCACTGGTATTCAACGAGTTACGCAAACCGGCCCTAGGAATTTTTGCGCAAGTTGCTGGTACGCAACAACTTATACAATCTTTTAAAGTGGTGGGCTAAGGTGGATTTGAACCACCGACCGCCGCGTTATCAACACGGTGCTCTACCGCTGAGCTATTAGCCCTTGGTGTCAGAAGGCGGACTTGAACCGCCGACCTTTGGGTTATGAGTCCAACGCTCTAACCAACTGAGCTATTCTGACAATTCAGTTCTCCAATTGATTTTCATTGGCTTAAAGTCAATGGTTTCAGACCAACCCAAGGAAGGTAGACCGACAACATTAAAGCGGGAAGAATTTAAATCTTCATCTCTTATTATTGCATTAAGGTACGCAAGACTTGATGCAGTACGAACTCTAGGACATTCGCTTCCTGCATCAAAGATCTTCACAGACCAAAAGGTTGACCATTTTTTTATTCTAACTTCAATTTTATTCATAATTTTATTATAGGTTTAAGGATTAAAAGTACAAGCTTTATTTTACAAGTTCGAGTATTTCTTCGCAAGCTTCGACACAGCCTGATTCCCACCACAACTCAGGATCTTGTATTTCGGAAACTACTTTCTCAGATGACAATTCAGAAGGAACTGAAAGTACTTCACCAAGTCCAAGCTTGCCACCGAAGGCTTCTGCCAAGTTGTCACAGGCACGGTCGTTGCAACCTTCGTCAGCGTCGGCAAGTATTGAAAAGAGAGAGTTTATTTGGCTTTGTGATAATTTCATTTTTAATTTCCTTTGTTTAACTTTATATATACAAGGTACTAAAAAAACGCCCCCAAGTCAAGCACATAGCAAAAAAACTTTGTGTTGTAAGTTATTGATTATCATGTACTTATGCAAACACGCAAAAAAAAGTTTGTTTATTTTAAGAAAAGTTTTAAGTTTGTTGTAAGTTGCTGCATACCAACGAGTTACAGAAACCGGCCCTAGGCGATTTGCCCTAAGTTGTTGATGCTTAGGGCTTTACGCCATTACCCGAACGCTGGGCCAGCATCCACGGCAAACCAATCGGATGAGTCAATGATGTGCCCGTTTAGCATAGGTTCGAAGTTCTTCTGATGGAAGCCCAATCCTGTTATTCCATTGACTCTTTCTCTTGTTGTTGGTGTGTTCCAACCGGCGAGGCTACCAAGCACAAGTCCGTCCTCTGTGCGTTGCACTATCTTATTGCCATGCAACCAAACGGCGTTGCCGTCTGTGTGTGTGTTGCCAATCGTCTTGGCTTCACGGCGTTCAAATGCTTCTTTAATTTGTTGTGTTACTTTTCTCATGTTGTAATCAGTCTAATGGGTTAGCTTACCAAGTCAAGCCTTTTCGCGGCTTCTTCCTTTTGCTTTGTTATTACTTCTTGCCAATGCTTGCGTGCTTGTTGTACTGCGTGCAATGCGTCAAGCACTGCCTCACCTTGCGTGAAGGTCGCACTGTCAGCCTGTGCAAGAAACTTTAGATTACCTTCTGCCTTGCTAAGTGCGAGGCTCAGGTCTAGTTCGGGGAAGTTGTTTGTTTGTGTTGTCATTATCCGTTGTAATTGTAGCGTGAATCTTCAGCGTAAGCGTGAGAATAGTTGATGCCTTCTGTGCCGTCAGGCTGTGGCAACTCTTGAACATTGAGAATGTTTCCGAGCTTGCGTTCGATTGTCACACGATTGGCAAAGCAAGAACCAGGAACCATTTCAGACTCTTCACGCTTGCCTTCGCGAATCAGATGGCTTGCTTCTCTACGCAAAGAATTTTTTGTTACCTCACCTGACATGGTGATAAACTCTTGTTTTACTTGTTGCAGTTGTCCGTTGCGATAGATCACAACCTCGAAGCTTACTGCGTTTCTTGTTTTATCGTTCTTAATCATATTATAAACTTAAAGGATTTTTTTGTTAAAGTCAAACTTTTTTTCGATTATTTTTGCAAATTTTCTATGATTGCTTGATTGGCTTCCGTTTCTAACTTTAGCCTTTTGTATTGTCCTATGAATACAAGAACGGAAACGATAATCAAGGTTGCTATAAGTAATTTTTCTTTCATATGTATATAAGGTAGTTTAAAAAACAAGTAATTGCAAGAAAAAAAAGATTTATTTTTGTTTTTTCTTTGATACATCTGCGAAGAGATCAAGCGTTTTTTCTGTCATGCATTTGTATGCGAAGAAGAAAACAGGGGCGAAGGTCAAGAGAAGAAGGATGTCGTAGTTCATAATTTTTTTCGTGTTATTAAGTTAATGTTTATAAGTATGAGAGTATCAGAACACACACAAAAGTCAACACCTAAACGAAAAAAAAGATAATTATTTTACCCCCACCCCCGGTGCAACCCT
>Ga0209534_10006160_pt1 | contig 10472 bp, 8 predicted proteins | sample COG_07_FD_184751 | JGI IMG/M metagenome (GOLD analysis project Ga0209534, IMG submission 184751) | Pelagic Microbial community sample from North Sea - COGITO 998_met_07 (SPAdes) (version 2) | ecosystem: Environmental > Aquatic > Marine > Neritic zone/Coastal water | place: Helgoland, sampling... | reverse complement strand
TTGTGTTTTAAAAATCATTGATTCATCATCGCCACCAAAAAACGGACGATATATAGTATCATTCAATGCACTTATATTTTCCACATAACCTGTTCCATCTACATGCAACATTCCAGAAGGTGTTGAGTTGGAAAGATTTACAACATTATCATTGTTTACATATATTTTGTCTTTAATTTGTATATTTTCATCAGTGATGTCGATAGCATTAGATGATCCGCTAGTAAAATGTATATGATCGTTGTTGAATGTTATTTTCTGATTGTTTTTTGAGAATATATTTTCGTGAACATATAATGTGTCTGCTGAAATTTGCCCACTTGCATTGAGGTCGCCAGATGCATAAAAATTTTCTGAAAAACTAGAATTGCCTGTGGCTGAAGTTGACTGAATAATTTGTGCACCACTAGCAACTGTAAAATTTAGCGCCGAAAAATCTCCTGTTGTGTCGAGTGTTCCAGGAAATGATAATGCGTTATTTATTTTTAATTTTCCTTCAAATGTTGCGCTTTCAAAAATTGTAAGATCGCAGCCTTCGGGTATATTATTTCCTGTTCCTGCAACCGCATTTTCAAACAGCCCAGTTGTTCCAACAAATGTTTTTCCACTGATTGGGCCATCTGATGATAGATCTTGTATTGCATGTATATTTGCACGTTTTGTGATATAACATTTATCTTTGAATGTTTTGTGCCCGCTAATTGTTTGGGCGCCATTTAAATATAATCCATCGTTTAATACAGAGCGTTGAAAATTTGGAATAGATATTTTATTGTTGCTTACTTTTGGATTGGCAGTCATCAAAAACCAATCACTTGAAGATCCTTCTGATACGCTTTCTGTGTAAATACTATTGAACGACACATCATTAAAATACAACGGTCCGCTTTCGTCTAGTTCTGATATTCTTCTATTCGGCATGGCAGGCAATGTTTATTACACTAAATGGTAGAAATAGTGTAATATGATTCGTGGCGCAAGGAACAATTACTCGTTTAACTTACGAAAGGCTTGGTATTTTACTAACCGATGCTCCTGCATACAAAGAAAACGGTACAAAATATACTGATTTGATTCGTGTTCAGAGTATGGATTACGGATTCTCTCATCAAGCAGTAGATGTTAAAGCTGTTGGAAGCGATAAGCTTGTAACTCGAAATGGACAAAGTCCAATTGTTCGCGCACCAGATGTTAATTGTAATATAGAATATTTATTTGCAGAAGGTCAAAATGAAATTGCCGCAGGTTTGCACATTGGTAAAGATGCTAGTGTGTTAAAAAATTTCCTCGATTCATCTGCTACAGATGATATAAATGTATTGATTGTCGCTTCTCACCAAGATGATCATAAAGATCTTGTATTTTTGGGCAACGAATCTGATTTTGAAGATTATAATGTTATTGGTATTGGTAATGCATTTTTAATGAATTATGGATACAGTGCATCGGTTGGGTCATTACCCACAAGCACATTGGGTTACGCAGGCAGCAACATGAAGTATGATGCATACTCTGTTGAAAATCGCCCCACTTTACCTGCTGTTAAACTTGGCGTAAATAACACTGAATCAAGCGAAGAGTTTGTGTTGAATCCCGATCAAATGAGAGATGTCGGTCATGACAGAGAAGGACATGGTTATGTGTTTGATGAACATTTCGACCCCGAGGTTTCTACCACAAAGCCTGGTGATATAAAATTGACAATCACAAAAAACAGCGGCGGTAGGGGCGGCGCATCGCTTGATTCTGTTGATGCTGCTGTGCAAAATATTTCAATTGATCTACCCATTGCCCGACAGGACATTTATGGAATGGGTAGTAATTATGTTTTTAATAGAAAATTAAAATTACCTGTGATTGGACAACTTTCTGTGGATATGGTTCTTCGTGGATACGAACAAGATCAAGTCGATTCATTTTTAACAGAAACAGATACATATGATATTGTTGTCAAACATCCTGTAGCTCAAAGAATTTTAGGAGATCAAGGATCAACATATATCGCTGATGATTATTATTATATTGCAGTAGAAAAAAATGATTGGCGGCGAATTGCTATGGCGTCTATAGATCGATTGATTAGTGAAGATGCAGATTTTAGTGATGATGGAAACTATTATTACGTTTTCATAGATTCGGTTACATATTGGAAAGAGGAAGAGGATTTGCCTGTTGGTAAAAACGTAGGAGATATAAAAGATGGATATTCAAGGTGGGGCAAGATACCTTTACTTCCAACCTCAGAAACTTTCTCGGGAAACATTTCATATAGCTATACATTTATATATGTTAATAACGCAGGCTTGTGGAAAAAATTTCCTATCACAGAGTTAGACTTTGATCTTATCGATTTTGAAACATCATTTGATGTCGCGCAAAATATTGTATTTGAAATAAATCGAGCGCAATTAAAGTCGCAAAATTATACTCATTCAATTGGTTCAGATGTTATGGTTAGTAGTTCAATGACTTTTGATGTAACTAGAACAGATGGATTGAGGTTATATTTTCAATAACAAAAAAACCCCCGATTGAATTAACAATCGAGGGTCTCTTGGAGGGTAATTTATAAAATTATGCTGCCGAACCAGAGATAAACAAACCATTTGTTTTATCTTCTGGTCCACCAAGTTGCGCAGTAAATGTAATATCAACACTCTTGTTGTCTCCAATAGAGGAACTAAATGATTCTCCTTCAAGGCGAGCTCCTTTAACTTTATATACAAGAGTTGCGTCTCCTGTTCCTTGTGGGCTTGGTTCGCGCATTGTGAAAGTTAGGTCGTGCTGCTCTTCATTGAATAAAAGATCGGCAACGTTACCCGCTTTAAGATCTGATAAGATAGCGTTGACAGAGACAGAAATATTTACTGGGAAATCTGTTACTCGAGCGTATCCGTATGGATTGCCCAAACGATTGATTACACTACGACTGATTGGAACATCAATACTAAAACTTTGAATATGTGCTGAACCGCTACCTTCATAGTCATTCATAGGATCTTTTGATGGTAACAATTCAAACTCTCCAGCTCTTCCGTCAACACCAAGACTTAACGAAATATCTCCTGGGCGCAAACACGCAATTCCTGCGTCTCCGTCTGTATCGTCTACATTTCCCCAGATTCCATCTGTACCAGCATCACTTTTACCGCTTACTGCTGGAGGCAAGGAAAATTCACCATCTGTTACAGGTATACCATAAGTTGTATTAATTGCAGGGTTATTAAGATTTGCAGTGCCTGTATAACTTCTAAGATTTAATCCGTCAATTGTTACACTCGCTGTTGGCATTCCACCAACTGCAGCTTCGATAGAATAATTTGAAACGAAACCATTGCCGAGTGCAATAGTGCTGTTTTCATCGTCTCGTGTTGTGTTTGCTGAGACAGCGGGAACTGCAGGAACCAGATTCGATCCACTATCCAAAGGTTCGCTTGAAATTGTTGCAACCAAATTGGCAGCTGCATCTGCAACAGTAATATTAATTAAATTTGTTACTGCTACAGGAGCAGATCCAAAAGCGGTAAGAATATCTTGTTGAGTTTTAGTGCTTACAGCTCCATTTAGAGATACGGTTACATCATTCCCAACAGCAGTAATTTCATCAGAAGCCTGATTGTCTAGAATGGTAATAGTAATTCCACTATTGGCTCCAGGTGTTACTGCTGTATAAGTTACTCCATCATGAGTGAGGCTGTCGGAAGTAGCTGGAACCTCGGGTATTTCATCTTGAGCTTTTACTGCTGTTGTGGTTGCGTTATTTACAGCATCTTTACCTTCTGAACTCGTTAAAATAAAGAAATTTTTACCCCCTGGATTGTTTGCGTCTGCAGTTTTTCCTAGAAGCAATTCGTCACTTAACGCTTGAGTCCATGTATCATATGTACCTCCGTCAATATTAAATCCAAGAGTTTTTTCATTGAACCCATTTGTTAAATAGTAAGAGAAATCTAATGTTACTGTAGGTGGCTCAATGGCAACACTATCAATTCTCGCGAGTTGACCAAATTGATTGACGTCTTGTCGGTTGATTGAAAAACTATAGTTCGCGCTTTGAACTCTGTGAAGTTGTTGAATACCTGTGCGTGTAACAGATAGTGAGTCTTTCTCAACACCATCACTGGCGTTATCTCCTGTAAAAAAATGGTATCCCGTGGCGTCTACTGTGCCAGCGTACAACGCCTCACTCTGATAAATTACTCTTGCTCTATTTGACATGATATATATAAATTGAAGTTAAATTTCTGCTGTTAATTACATTTTTTAAGTATTAAAGGGAAATTATGATCTAGGAAATCTTAAGTTTGTGATTTCAAAGTCAACAAATCCCACGAAAAGAGATGGATCAATATTTTTGCTAACGCGGTCGCTAAGCTTGGAGCAGCGCACATCTTCCACATGAAAAAGATCTCGACGCTTGCTGTTTATTAATGTCGAATAATTGAATCCAGTAGTGTCTCCATATTCAGTAAGTGGATAGTCTGAGAACTCAACTTTTTGAAAAACTTCATTTTTTGAATCGGCGAAAACCGACATTGCTCCATCAAGTTGATAGGTATTTTCCGCGAAAACTACGCATCGAATGTTGGTGCTTGTTTTGTCCTCGCCGCCAAACGCAAATGGTTCATTCTCAACCAATTCAGGGTTTACGAAAATTGCAGGAACAACTTGTTTGTGAGGTGCAATTCCTGAAAGTTCTTGCTTGAACCTCCCATTAGAATCGAATTTACTTTCCACGATAAGTTGCTCTTCGGTTTGGTTTGTAATGTACCAATTGAATTCTTTCACAGAATATGAACCGCTAAGAGTGGTATTGTTATCTCCAAAAGATGCATCAAGTATCACTCGGCCATCATCAAAATCAATGATCAGTCCATCATCTCCACGCTCCATGAATGTGCCATTGTTGTATATTCCACTTGGAACCTGCACGTCGTCAATACTTTCGTCAAATACCCATTGTTTGTGAGGACTGCTGTAAGTTACAAATCCTGCACCAAGTTGATCGTCTGTACCCATTGGATAGAGTGGTGATGTATAATTCTGAAAAGCATCCGCCTTGTCTGTTATAAAATTGTCAGCCCAAAGCATAAAGCTTGTTGTTAATTCATGTTGGAATTGCGGTTTCATTTTTAAAAATATTTACTTGACACTCTTGATGCTTGTATTGAGTTTAAGTTTGTTTCGAATTGTTGTAATAATTGTTTTATGTATGGTATTTGTACACGTCCTCCCTCTGGTCGATTGCGATTTTGAAAACCAGCACCACTTCGGCTAGAGTTGATTCGTTTGTGCATGTATTGTCCTAGATTGGGAATGCCGCGACCTTCAAGCTCTCGTAACCAACTTGATCCACTGGCCCATGGTAGTGGAGTTGCGGCATACAAATCTTGCATTGATGGAGAGGTAACCATATAAGTCCACACAAATCCAAATGTACCCATTTTGCGGCGACGTATTATAATATCTGTTTTTGCTAGCATTTTTTCGATTGCGCTCACAGGATCTGCACCACCTTCGAAACCAATAAATCCAAAAAGATTTCCTTCGGGTAATGTTCCACTTATATTAGAACTTCCTGGTCCTGACCTCAACTCTCTGGTTACTGCGTGACCTTCAAATTCACTCATCATTTTTTGTTTTGCAACGCGAAATTGCTTTTCAATCAACAATCTTACTTTTAATTGTAATTCTTTATCTCTACTGAGTTGTCGAGCAATAGTTGTTTTGATTGATCTATTTAGTGGATTGGCCATTTGCTTCGATGGGTCTCAAAAATAGAGTTGTGAATTGTATTACATCAAACAATCCGTGTGGTCGCGGATCCGATTCAACATGAAACATTCTGCCATCAAGTTCAACGCGCTTGGCTTCTTTTATATACTCGTAGTCTTCTACTTTTAATTTGATGCGTACTGTGCTATTTGGATCTGGTCGATTTACTTTCACTTGAGCATCTGTTTCTCCAAAATATTCAAGACTGCGATCGGTGTCATATCGAACGCGCGCTTTGAAAACCTTGCGAACAGGTACATTTTCTACGCTTGGTGTGTTTTTTCCCGCATTTCCATATAGTTTATTGAATCCTGGATCGGTACTGATCACAACTTTTTGTGCTTCTTTATATACAACAATCTCTCTTCCGAATGTGTCGTGAAGATCAAGTAGGTTGGCTGCAATGCTCGCTCGTTCAGAAGGTGATAGGAATTCTGCCATAAATTGTTTTACACTAAAGAATTTTTTTTGTGTACTTCATTTCAAGGTATAAGGTTTAATGAACGCAGAAGACATTTTTAGGAAATGTTGTCACAGGAATACGGTTTCCCTTTTTAAGGGTTTCCTCGTAATGCTTGAGGACTTACATAAAGAGCATGAGATTAATTTCAGTAAATTAAGAAATAATCTACCAGAGGGTTGTGTCCCTATCGTTGATCAAGCCGATTACTTTGATGAAGAAAAACTTCAACATCTTCGCAAAAGAACTTTGGATATTGGCAACGAAACAATTAGAAATATTCAAGGTGATTTAGATAATTATACTATAGCATTTACATTTAAATAATCATGTCAGAATCAGCAACACAAGAAAAAACGCTTCCTACAATGGATGATACTCGAAAGAAATTACGTGAGATTTATAGTTTTACGTTTGAAAAAGAGGAGAAGGTTAAACGCACTGAAACAAGTAGCGTAACCAATCCCGAAACAGGAGAGCAAGAAGAAGTGTCCGTAACCAAGGAGGTTACAGATAAGGTTCCCTATCGCATTGTAATGAAGCAGCCCACGCGCCGACAGATTGAAGAGGCCGAGCTTGAGTTTAGTGTTGAGATGAGTAATTGTATTAAAAAAGGCGTGCTCACAAAAGCAATGCTTGCTAAAAAATATAGTGACACAGGTGGATTACTCGCTGAAGAAGATGCAAAAGCATTAACAAGTATGTATGTTAAGTACGGCGAATTGTCTCAAGAAAGTGAAAAGCTTGGAATCAAATCATCCACTTTAAATGAAAAGGATACTGAGCGCATGAAAGACATCGCGGGAGAAATTGCTACTCTGCGAAAAGATATTGTTAATGTTGAAACATCATATTCTAATTTATTCAATCATACTGCTGATGTTAGAGCAGAAAATAAAGTTATACAATGGTACATATTGAATCTTACATTTTTACAAAAATCAGATGAAGATGATATGACTGCATTGTTTGAGGGGCGTGACTTTGAACAAAAATTACAAACCTACTATGAAATGGAAGAAGAGGGAGATGAATTGTATGACATTGTGGGCGGAAAGATTGCGGCGCTTTATAGCTTTTGGTATTATAGTAGCGGTGCGGTAGGTAAAGCTGATTTTGAAAAGCTTGACAACGACATCGAAGAAGGAAACATATAATGCGTGGAATCGACGAAGCGCAGAAGAATCTTTAGGGACGTTGTTCGCGGCTACTCTAGTACGCTTTTCAACGACAAGCTTGTATACATAAAACATCTCACTCCACATGATCAAGTGGAGCTTGAGGAAATTGAAGAGCGTTATCACAATGAGGCATTGAAGCGTGGTGTGCCCACCGAGGCGGACATGCTTGAGTTTCTGAAGGGGGAAGGTCAATGGCTTGATGAAGACGAACGTGTGATCACCGAGAAGACGCTTTATCTTGAGAATTTAAAAAAGGCGCTCACCAAATTGGTGCTCAAAAAAGATGTTGATCGACAAAAGGCAGTCATTGACAAAGAAGAAAAATTGCTGCTCGAAAAACAAACACAAAAAATACAACTTGTTGGCAACACATGTGAAAAATATGCGAAAGATCGACTCAATGATTTTTATATGATCAAGAGTTTCTTTAAAGATGCCGAAATGAAAACAGAATTGTTCAGCGAAGAGGCATTTGACGAGCTCGAAAATTACGACATCAAAAAAATAATCTTTGCATACAACGATATCTTTCAAAGTTTCAGCGAAGAAAATATACAATATACAATACTAGAAGATTTTTACAATCCATATCTCAGCTTTGCAGAAGATAGTCTACAATTTTATGGAAAACCATTTTGCGAATTGACATACAATCAAATAAGATTGATAGTATATACTAGAGTGTTTAAAAATATATTTGACTCAAATGAAAATATACCTGAGAACATAAGAAAAGATCCCGCGAAATTGCTGGAATTTGGTAGCAGTTCAAAAGAAGAGCGCGACAAAGTAAAAGACAAACTTTCTCAAGGAGATGGCGGTACAATTGTTGGCGCAAAACGTGAAGATTATGAACAATTAGGAATCAAAAAATCAAAGGGTGGAGTTGATTTACATGAAGAAGCAAAGAAAAAAGGTGGAACATTAAATATGGAAGATTTGATGAAATTGCATGGTGTGACATAATTTTGGTGTATTAATACCTTATCTAAGGAATAAGGAAATATGGCTATTGATCTTGATGTACATGGTAATACCAAACCGCTTGAAGCGGCGGTACAAGCGGCTGTAAACAGAATTCGTCGTCAACCAATTAAAATTACGGTTGATGACAAGGGCGCCACCCAGCCATTGGGTAACATGAAGCGTGGTGCCGATGAGTTTACCAAATCAATGGAAGCTGCGAATGCTCGTATTCTTGCGTTCGGTGCGAGTATGGCAATCATAAACGGTGTGGCTAATGCATTCAAGGGTATGGTCAAAAATCTTGTTGAAGTTGAGAAAGCCATGGCTGATGTTAATGTGGTTATGGGTTTGAGCGCTCAAAACTTAGAAAAATTTAGTGATGGACTTTTTAAAGTGGCAAAAGAAACTGGTGCGGCATTCAGAGTTGCTGCAGATGCTGCCACAGAATATGCTCGTCAGGGCTTGGGTGTTGAGGAATCTCTAAAAAGAACGAGAGATGCTTTGGTTCTTACTCGTTTGACTGGCATGGATTCTGCCGAAGCGGTAAAATCTTTGACTGCTGCGATGAACACATACGGCACGCAAATCAAAGATACTACGCAATTGGTTAGTAAGTTTGCTGCGGTTGATGTTAAGTTTGCGGTTAGTGCGCAAGATTTTGCGGACGCTATTTCTCGTACTGGTCAATCTGCTCAAAGTGCTGGTGTGAGTATCGATGAACTTGTGGGTATTGTAACTGCCGCTCAGCAAAAAACTGCTCGTGGTGGTGCGGTTATTGGTAATGCGTTGAAAACAATTTTCACAAAAACAGGAAAAACTGATACGCTCAATCAACTTGAAAATTTAGGAATCGCAGTTCGCGATCTTGAGGGAAATACAATTGGTGCACAACGTATACTGAATGATCTCGCCAATACGTTTGATACTCTTAGCGCTGCGCAAAAAGCTCAAATTACTCAAACAATGGGTGGGCTGTTTCATATCAATATCTTGAAGGCTGTTTTGAGTGATGCCGCGAAGCAAAATGGTATCATGGCTGAAGCCACCAGAATATCTGCTGGCGCTACAGATGAGGCTATACAAAAGAATGAAGAGTTGCGCAAAACAATGTCTGCAGTTGCCACAGAAACAGGACTTGCCATCAAACAAGTTAGTACGCAAATTGGAGAAATTGCACTCGCTCCAGGAATGGAAAAGATTCTCAACTCTGTCAAAAGTCTTGCTGAAGGATTGAGCGGAGTATTGGGTGATGGAGAGAGTACTGGAAGTAGTTTTGCTACTGGCCTTCTTAAGGGTATTGGTAATGTTATTACTGGGCCAGGATTGGTGGTTCTCGCGGGTGTATTTTTCAAATTATTTGGTCAAGCATTAAAGTTTACAAAAGAAAGTTTGACTTCGTTGGTCGGCGTAACAACCGAAAAACAAAAACAAAAAGCCATACAAACAAGCTTGGTTGCACTGTTTGGTCAAAACGCAGCACTCAACAAAGAAATGTTGCGTACTGATATTGGTCGCACCGAAAAAGAAAAAATCATACTCGGGCTGCTTAGAGCTCAGGTTGTGGAAGCTAGCTCATTAAACAAATTGACTGCTGGCATGGCTGGAACATTGTATCGAAAAGGTTATGGTGCGAATTTAACACCTGTTGGTAAAAAAGCGAGTGGGCATATTCCTAATTATGCAAACCCAGAACGCGCACAAGCTGCACAAGGTGGATATGCTGCTGGAAATATTCGAAGCATGAACATGCCTGGCGAAGGCTCGGTAATATACAACAGCGCAGAAAAAGTCAAGAATTTCAAAGGCATGAGTCAACCTGCAATAATGCCTCCTCATTCAAGCAAAGCTGGAAAAAACTATCAACAAGCATTTGGCGATATACATGGATTCGATCCATATGCTGCAGGAGGATATATACCGAATTATGCAAAAACAACAGTATCTAAAACCTCTGATATTCCAAGAAATCTTAATTCTAAAAAACTGGGAGATCTCAATAAAGACTCTTCTTTAATTTTATTAACAGCTGACTCTTCTGGCGATAGTGAATCTAAATTTTTTATAGGAAAAGACCCTAAAGGTGGGACAAA
>Ga0209534_10006156_pt1 | contig 10485 bp, 8 predicted proteins | sample COG_07_FD_184751 | JGI IMG/M metagenome (GOLD analysis project Ga0209534, IMG submission 184751) | Pelagic Microbial community sample from North Sea - COGITO 998_met_07 (SPAdes) (version 2) | ecosystem: Environmental > Aquatic > Marine > Neritic zone/Coastal water | place: Helgoland, sampling... | reverse complement strand
AGAGTTTATTGACCGCTACGAGGGTGTTTATAGCGACGGCTGGACAGCACTGCGAGAGCAGCGTCAGGCCCGCGCCATTGAGTTGGGTGTTGTACCCGCCGATACGCCGATGGTGCAGATGGCCAGTACCGAGGATTGGGAGGCTTTAGGTCCCGAGCGGCAAGCCTATGAGGCCAAGCGTATGGCTGTTTATGGCGCCATGGTTGAGGCCATGGATCATCATATTGGCAGACTGGTTGAGTATCTAAAAGCCATTGGCCAATATGATAATACGGTGTTTATTTTCTCCTCGGACAATGGCGCTGAGGCGATGGGCAAGCCGGAGCAAAATTCCTGGAGTAATCGTCGAGCAATGGCCAGTCAGGGCTACAACACAGACTATGAGACACTGGGATTAAAAGGCAGCTTTAATGCGATTAATCCGGGCTTTAGCAGCGCGGCGGCATCGCCTCTGGCCTATTACAAATTCTATGTTGGTGAGGGTGGCTTACGGGTGCCTATGATTATTGCTGGCGAGCCGGTGGCCATCAAAAACCAATTGAGTAATGCCTCTGCCTATGTCACGGATATTACGCCCACTATTTTGGCGCTCGCGGGGACGCAGCATCCCCATGCGCGCAACAAAGGATGGTATGGAGGACGCAAGATAGAGCCAATGATTGGCCGCAGCCTAATGCCATTGGTTGAGGGTAGTTCAGAGGCTGTTTATGGTCCAGAGGATGCTGTCGGCTTTGAACTGGCGGGCCATGCTGCGCTATTTATGGGCGACTATAAGATTGTGTTTAATCGCGGCACCCAGGGCGATAGCCAATGGCATCTATTTAATATTCAAATCGACCCCGGTGAGACCACTGATCTCAGCGCTGAGAATCCATTGCAATTACAGCGAATGCTGAGGCACTACCAGCAATATGTGGCCGACAATAATGTACTGCTAGTAGCGGATAATTACAGGCATGAAATTCAAGTGATTTTAAATGCACTGCACCATGTCTATCGGGACAATATATTAATTTTTATCCTGTTGTTATTACTGATACTGCCTTTCTGGGTGGTGTATCAATCAAAACGCAAATTAAAAAGAGCTAAATAATGACTCACGCCCTCTATGCCATACCCCATTCCTTGTATTCCGGGCGAGCCCGTTCCTATCTGATCAAAAACCAGATTCCTTTTCGGGAGTTTTCCTGCGGTCATGAGAGCTTTAAGGCAGAGATTTTGCCCGAGGCGAAGTTAGCCACTATTCCGGCACTGCGCACAACAGAGGGGCAGGTGATTCGCGATGGCGCTGCTATTATCGAGTATTTCGAAGCGGCCAATGGTCGACCCTGTCGGCCCAAGACGCCCAAGCAGCAGATTGTTAGCGGGTTATTTGATCTGATTGGTGCCGAGGGTTTACTGCGCCCGGCTATGCATTACCGCTGGAATTTCCCAGAGGAGAATCTGTCATTTTTGCACTACCACTTCTACCACTCTCAGCGCGAGCATCCGGAGCGTGAGGCCAAGACCCAATATATGATGGATAAGATGCGCTATGCGGCCATGATATTTGGGGTCAATGACGAGAGCCAGGCATTGGTAGAGACTCTGTATCTAGAGTTTTTATTGGCGTTGGATAAACATTTTGAGCAGTACCCCTATCTGCTGGGTTGGAAGCCCTGCATTGGTGATTTTGGTTTGCTGGCGCCGCTGTTTGCCCATTTGGGCCGCGACCCAAAACCCTTGCAAATGATGCAGCAGCAGGCGGTGCATGTGTATCGCTGGGTAGAGCGTATGAACCGCACCTATCAGGATGCGTCTGAGCACTATGCTGCCGGGGAAGGCTATCTGGCGGATGATGAGATACCGGAAACATTGCTGGCTGTGCTAAGCGTTATTGCTGAAGATCTATTGCCGGAGACCAGAGCGGCTGCGGCGTCAATTAATGGCTGGTTGGTGGATAACTCTGTGGCCAGCGGCGATCGGGCCTCCCGTTATCTGGGGCAGAATGAAGCTAAGGCCAACTTCGTTGTGCGTGGGCAAGCGTTTGAGACTGGCGCTCAGCCTTACAGGTTTTTCCAGCTGCAAATAGTGCAGGATGCCTACCAGGCTTGTTCCGCTAAGCAGCGTGGCGATATTGATGCCATGCTCGAGACCTGTGGGCTTAAAGAGCTACAAGAGATCAAGCTCGAGCGTCGCTTAGAGCAGCGAGATAATTTGGAGGTCTGGGTTTAGACGCCAGATCTTCGTGCCAGCCGCAGGTTATCGAGTAGGGCAGTCAGGGATAGCAGTATCAATCCCAAAAGCAAGCGCATATCCCCTAAATAAATACTGGTTTCTATAGGGTAGGCAATGGTCTTATCCAGCGCTGCCAGTTTAAATTCATGGCGGCCCTTAATGCTGGGGTTGACCACAATCTCCATAAAGGTACGGCGGCTGCGGTAGCGAAACATGGCGCCACCGGTCCATTCTTGCATCTCTGTGGCATTCTCAATACCTACCATATCCAGCGCGCTGTAGGCAGCCTGACCAAAGATCACCGGATGGCTGGCGCGCTTTAACAGCTCTGGATACATATGCTCCATATAGCGACCCATTAGCTGGTCTGCGGATTCCCCGGGCTCTGCGCCATGAACATCTGGAGGGTTGTCGGCCATATCTAAATTATTGAGCATCAAAAACTGTCGACCGGTGTCATGGCGAAAAAAGGTTTCGAAATAGGCGATGGTCTCTGGTTCGGTATTGCGTACTTTGAGAGTGGCTACAAACTGATCCACTTCTGGGTCGCTGAGTGGCCCAGAAAAGTCGGTGTACCAGAATACAAAGACGCTGTAGATAAGTAGGCTGGATAGCCAAAGTTTTACTCTTGGTGTCATTTTTGTTTTCCCTCTTTATTACGTAACCCCATAGTCACTATCTGGGGAAGTATTGCTTCGATCTATGGGTTAATATCGTCACTTCATTGAATGGCTTATTATTTTAAGTTGATTCTATCAGAATATTTGGCATAATCAATGCCAATATAATTACAGCTAAAAAATATGATAAACAAGAGGAAAAGGTATGGTCGCGCTAACATCTATGGTTGATTACAACGTTGAAGAGGGTGTTGCTGTACTAACCCTAAATAACCCGCCAGTCAATGCGCTGAGTCAGGGGGTTCGCCAGGGGTTGAAAGAGGGTGTTGAGAAAGCCCTGGCTGATAATTCTGCCCAGGCTATTTTAATCTTCTGTGAAGGCCGTACCTTTATCGCTGGTGCCGATATCTCCGAGTTTTCCTCCGGCCCTATGGAGCCCAACTTTCATGCCGTGCTCTCAACCATGGATAATTCTCCCAAGCCAATTGTTGCTGCAATTCATGGCACTGCCCTGGGTGGCGGTCTGGAAACTGCGTTGTGCTGTCACTATCGCGTTGCTGTGGCTAGCGCCAAGTTTGGTCTGCCAGAAGTGAACCTGGGTTTGCTGCCTGGTGCCGGCGGTACCCAGCGTTTACCTCGTGTTGTTGGCGTAGAAAAAACGCTGGCCATGGTGACCTCCGGTGTTCCCATAGGTGCTGCTGAAGCCCACAACCTGGGTCTGGTGGATCAGTTGGTTGAGGGTGATTTGCGCGCTGAGGCACTGGCCTTTGCCAAAGATAAAGCTGCTCAGGGTGGCTCTCATCCGCGGGTGCGCGACAACGATGACAAGCTGCAGAGCGCTAAAGATAACCCGGACATTTTTGCCGCTACGCGCAAAATGCTGGCCCGCAAGACCCGCGGTTTTTTGGCCCCAGAATATAATATCCGCTGTATTGAAGCAGCGGTTAATCAGCCCTTTGATGAAGGCTTAAAAACCGAGGGTAAACTATTTGCTGAGTTAATGTCTGGCCCTCAGTCTCAGGCCCAGCAGTACTTCTTTTTCTCCGAGCGTCAGGCGGGCAAGGTGCCGGGCCTGGACAAAGATGTTGCAGAACTTCCTATTGCCAAAGTGGGTGTGATTGGCGGCGGCCTGATGGGCGGCGGTATCTCCATGAACTTTGCCAATGTCGGCGTGCCTGTGACGATTGTCGAGACCAACCAAGAAGCCTTGGATCGTGGCCTGGGCACTATCCGCAAGAACTACGAAAACACAGCGCGTAAAGGCCGTTTGACGGAAGAAGCGGTTGAACAGCGCTGCGGTTTGATTCAGGGCACAGTGGATATGGCTGACCTGGCCGACTGTGATCTGATTATCGAAGCGGTATTTGAAAATATGGCGGTAAAGAAAGATATCTTTACGCGTCTCGATGGCATTGCCAAACCCAGTGCTATTTTGGCCTCTAATACCTCGGCGCTGGATCTCAATGAAATTGCCGCTGTTACCAGTCGCCCAGAATCGGTGATTGGCTTGCACTTTTTCTCGCCCGCCAATGTGATGAAATTACTCGAAGTGGTACGCGGCGATAAGACCTCTGATGCGGTGATTAAAACCAGTATGGCACTGGCTAAGCGCATTCGTAAAGTCGCGGTGCTGGTTGGTGTTTGCCCGGGTTTTGTCGGCAACCGTATTCTATTCCCGCGCCAGATCGAAGCCACAAAGCTGGCCCTTGAAGGAGCACCTATTCAGCAGGTGGACAAGGCGCTATTTGATTTTGGTTTCCCTATGGGTGCCTTCCAAATGGGCGATCTGGCCGGTTTGGATCTGGGTTGGGACAAAGATAACTCCAACCCCATGGATGTTAAGGACCGCCTCTGCGAACTGGGCCGTCGCGGTCAAAAAACCGCTGCCGGCTACTACGATTACGATGAGAAGCGCATGCCCACTCCAGCTGCCGTAACAGCAGAACTGTTTGCTGAGGTTGCCAGAGCTCAGGGTATTACTCAGGTGGATATTTCCGATGAAGAAATTCTTGATCGCTGCCTGTTACCCATGGTTAACGAGGGGGCAAAAATTCTCGAAGAAGGCATTGCTGTGCGCGCCAGTGATATCGATGTGACCTATGTTTACGGTTATGGCTGGCCTGTCTATCGCGGTGGCCCAATGCACTATGCCAATATCATGGGCCTGGATAAGGTACTGGCTAAAATCCGTCACTACCATAAATCAACAGGCGACGATTTCTGGGCGCCGAGCCCTCTGCTGGTGTCACTGGCAGAGCAGGGCAAACGTTTTAAATAAATAATTATTAACTAAATGATAACTATCAAAGGACAGAGAATATGAAGACACGCATCACAGAGCTATTGGGTATTGAGCATCCGATTATTCAGGGTGGTATGCACCATGTGGGTTTGGCCGAGATGGCGGCAGCGGTTTCTAATGCCGGCGGTCTTGGCATTATTACGGGCCTGACTCAGGGTACTCCAGAAAAGTTAGCAGCGGAAATTGCGCGTTGCAAAACTATGACCGATAAGCCCTTTGGCGTGAATATCACTTTTCTCCCCTCCATGACTCCTCCAGATTATCCCGGCCTGATTCAGGCAGTGATTGATGGCGGCGTTAAGGTTGTTGAAACTGCAGGCAATAATCCTGCTCCCTATATGCCCGCCCTTAAAGAAGCTGGCATTAAGGTGATTCACAAATGTACGGCTGTGCGTCATGCCCTTAAAGCACAAAAAGTGGGCTGTGATGCTGTGTCTGTAGATGGCTTTGAGTGCGGTGGACACCCCGGTGAAGACGATATTCCTAACTTTATTCTGTTGCCCAGAGCGGCGGATGAGCTGACGATTCCCTTTGTCTCGTCTGGCGGTATGGCGGATGCACGCAGTCTAGTTGCCTCTCTGGCCATGGGTGCTGAAGGTATGAATATGGGCACCCGCTTTATTGCCACCAAAGAAGCGCCTGTGCATGACAATGTAAAAGCGGCGATATTGGCGGCTACTGAGCTCGATACTCGCCTAGTGATGCGCCCATTGCGAAATACTGAACGTGTGCTAAATAACCCTGCGGTTGAGCGACTGCTGGAAAAAGAAAAAGCCCTGGGTGCAGATATTAAGATTGAAGATATTCTTCCGGAAGTGGCCGGCGTTTACCCCAAGATTATGAAAGAGGGCGATATGGATGCTGGTGCCTGGTCTTGCGGCATGGTGGCTGGATTGATCAATGATGTGCCAACAGTACAGGAATTGATGGACCGTATTATGTCTGAAGCCGATAGCCTGATTAAGGAACGCTTGGCCGGTCTGTAATTGTGCAGAATAAAAATAAATCAGTAATACACTAACCATAAGAAGCGACTATGTCTGAAGTAGATACACTCGATGAAGCAAAATTGGCCGGCTATTTAGAGGCCAATATTGCCGAGTTTCAGGGGCCTTTAACGGCGAGTAAATTTGCCGGTGGCCAATCTAACCCCACCTTTAAAATCGATGCGGCGTCGGGCAGCTATGTACTGCGTCGTCAGCCGCCGGGGAAGCTGCTTAAGTCTGCTCATGCAGTCGATCGCGAGTACCGCGTCCTGGCAGCATTGGCTGATACTGATGTGCCGGTGGCCAAGGTTTATCACCTCTGTGAAGATCCTGAAGTCATAGGTTCCATGTTTTATATTATGGAATTCTGCGATGGCAATGTGCACTGGTCCTCGGCTCTGGAAGAAATTCCGAGCAATGAGGGGCGCGCGAAGATGTACGACGAGATGAATCGCGTGTTGGTGGCTATTCACTCGGTGGATTTAGAAAAAGTTGGTCTGGCAGATTATGGTCGCTCCGGCAACTATTTCCAGCGTCAGGTTGATCGTTGGTCTGCTCAGTACAAGGCGTCAGAGTTAACACCGATTCCGGAGATGGACAAGGTAATGGCTTGGTTGGCGGATAATATTCCTGAAGATGATGGCAAGGTGTCGCTGGTTCACGGTGACTATCGTTTGGACAATTTGATGTTTGATAAGAGCAATCAAGAAGTGATTGCGGTGTTGGATTGGGAGCTGTCGACTCTGGGTCATCCCTTTGCAGATCTGGCCTACCAATGTATGGGTTTGCGCCTGCCTTCAGGCAAGACTAATGGCCCTTCATCTGGCCTTGCAGGGTTGGACCCCGCTGCATTGGGTATTCCCTCAGAGACTGAGTATGTGGATAAATATTGCGAGCGCATGGGCATAGATAAGATTGCTAACTGGTCTTTCTATATGGCCTTTAGCTTTTTCCGTTTAGCGGCGATCTGCCAGGGTGTTGCAAAGCGAGCCGCCGATGGCAATGCGTCGAGCAAGTTAGCCTCTGGTGTTTCCGGCATGGTGCAGCCATTGGCTGTTAATGCACTGGGCTTTGTTAGCGAATAATAAAAAAAGCCGTCTATAAAAATAACAATAGAATCGGATAATAATTAAATGGCAATCAACAATAGAGTGACCGCACTGACGGGCACCCAATACCCTATTATTCAAGCGCCAATGGGCTGGATTGCGCGAGCGCAATTGGCCTCGGCAGTGAGCAATGCCGGTGGCATGGGTATTATCGAAACTTCCTCTGGGGAACTGGACAATATTAAAGCCGAGGTTGCCAAAATGCGCGACCTTACCGATAAACCCTTTGGTATGAATGTGGCGCTATCTTACGTGCGCGGCAGTAATATTATCGACTTTGTGATTGAGCAGGGAATTAAGTTTGTCACTACCTCGTCGGGTAGCCCGGCAGTCTGTACCAAAGATTTTCAGGATGAAGGCATCTCGGTTTTTCATGTGGTGCCAACATTAGATATGGCACTTAAAGCACTGGATGCCGGTGTTGATGGTTTGATTGTTGAGGGTGGTGAAGGCGGTGGTTTTAAAAATCCCAGTCCAGTGTCGACCATGGTCTTATTGCCTCTAATTCGCTCTCAATGTGATGTGCCGATTATTGCCGCGGGCGGTATTAGTGATGGGGCATCTATGGCCGCAGCCTTTGCTATGGGTGCAGAGGGTGTACAGATGGGGACGCGCATGCTGGCCTGTGCTGAGTCGCCAGTGCACAGCAATTGGAAGGATGCGATTATTGATTCCAAAGAAACAGATACGGTATTTTTAAATCAGCACGGCAGACCAGCACTGCGTGCCCTGCGTACGGAGCGCACCGCAAGCCTTGAAGCCATAGGCAAGATTAATGTGATGGAGCATATGGCTAATTTGCCGGCCCTCTATTTTGGCGGTGATATGGAAGCGGCGATTCCATTGGGGGGTCAGGTGACAGGTCGTATTGATGAAATTTTAACTGCGAAGCAAATTGTCGATGACACCATGGCTGGTTTTGATGGGGTTATTGCGAATTTGGCAAAGCAGTACAGCTAAGTGCTCTCTATCTAGGCCCTCTCTATCCAGGCCCTTTCTATCTAGGTGCTTTATCTAAGCTGTCTGGTTATTGGCAGCCCGCCATCCACCAGTCAATCGCAGCGGTTTTATGGCGTTTTTTGGGTAGGGCAAAATAAAAGGTTCGTTTCATATCACGCTTGGGCAGTTTTAATGGCACCAGATCGCCAGCCTTAAAGTTATTTTGCAGGACTATCTCAGAGAGGCAGCCAATGCCTAACCCGGCTTCTACGGCTTTTTTAATCGCTTCGTTGTGCTTGAATTCGAGGTAGATATCTATGTCGGGTATGAGTCCGGCCATGGCGCGAGCAAAGGTCTGGCGGGCGCCAGATTCTGGTTCGCGCAGTATCCAGCGGGCCTGCTTTATATCGTTATCACTGAGCTTTTTCTTTTTTGCCAGTGGGTGCTCGGGGCTGCAAAAAACCACTAACCGATCCTCACGCCACGGAATTAGTTCTAACCCCTGATCTTTTACCTCGCCCTCAATCATGCCGATATCAACTTCAAAATTTAGCACCTGAGCGGCGATATCGGCGCTATTGGCCACATTAATATCGACCTTAGCCTCTGCGTGCTCGGCCAGATATCCGGCCAAATAGGTAACGGCTAAATGATTGCCAATGGTAAAGCTGGCGCCGACTTTTAGATGGCCTATATCGCCGTGACCCTGCAGTGCCTGCTCAAATTCCAGCGCATGGTCGGCGAGTAAGACAGCCTTGCTACGCAGGGTTTTTCCCACTTCATTGAGTTCGAGTTTTTTGCCTACGCGATTAAACAGACTGATATTGTAGGCCTGCTCAAGATTTTGTAGCGCAGCACTGGCGGCGGACTGGGACATATGCAGCCGCTCCGCTGCCTTGGAGATATTTTGATATCTGGCAATGGTAAGAAAAATCTCTAGCTGTCTGAGGCTATACTTCATTAGCTGGTCCCGCTTGATATTAAATAATATTCTATCGATTAAATCGATTAGCAATTCCATAATATCCTGTTTTACATGTATATGGAATGGGTCTACTATCGCGTTTTCTAGCGGCTAAATTATTAAACGCGAATCAAAAAGTAACCTGAGTGAGATAGCAATATGGCAGAGCAAAAGGCAACCAATGTAACCTGGCACGATGGCGATATTGCCCGCGAAGATCGAAATCAATTACTTGGGCAGCAGGGCGCAACACTTTGGTTTACCGGCCTGTCGGGCAGTGGTAAGAGCACGGTAGCTGTGGCGCTTGAGCAGTCACTGTTTCACCGCAGCAAGCTGAGTTATCGCTTGGATGGTGACAACATTCGCCTGGGGATTAATAAGAATCTGGGTTTTTCTGCGGATGACCGCAGCGAGAATATCCGTCGCATTGGTGAAATTGCCAAGCTATTTGTCGACTCTGGCGTTATTGCTCTGTCGAGTTTTATCAGCCCTTATCGTGCTGACCGAGACAGGGTGCGGGAGTTACATGCGGAATCAAACTTTGCCTTTATTGAAGTCTTTGTCGATTGCTCACTGGCTGAGGCAGAAGCGCGAGACCCTAAAGGTCTGTATAAAAAAGCTCGGGCAGGCGAGATTAAGAATTTCACCGGTATCGACGACCCCTATGAGGCGCCAACTCAGCCAGAGATTCATCTGCATACCGACAAAATGACCCTTGAAGAAGAGGTAGATGTTATTATGGCCTACCTCGAACAGCATGGCTTTATCGACAGCCACCAGTAGCAATTCTAATTTCTAAACCACACAGACGGAGATAGCCCCTTGATCAAGCCACATGGCTCAGAAACCTTAAACCCAATTTTTGTGCAGGATACGCAGTTACAGCAACAGCTACTCATCGAGGCAGAGTCTCTGCCTTCCCTATTACTGAACTCTGCCGCCGCAGCCAATGCTGTGATGTTGGGCGCTGGTTATTTTAATCCGTTGACTGGTTATATGAATCTGGCGGATGCACTGAGTGTTGCCGAGACATTACATACTGCCGAGGGGCTGTTTTGGCCAGTACCCTTGCTTAACTTGGTTGAGGATGTGTCTGCCATTGAAGGTGCTAGTCGTATTGCGTTACGCGACCCCAATACCGAGGGCCATCCAGTGATGGCGATTATGGATGTGGCCGCTATTGAAGCTGTGTCCGATGCGCAAATTGAGACCATGGCTCAACAAATTTTTGGTACCTTGGATGCTGAGCATCCTGGCGTAGGTACTTTTACTAGTCTGGGACGCAATATTGTCTCTGGTGATATTCAGGTATTAAGCCTGAGTTACTTCCAAGCTGACTTCCCCGATA
>Ga0209534_10006154_pt1 | contig 10486 bp, 8 predicted proteins | sample COG_07_FD_184751 | JGI IMG/M metagenome (GOLD analysis project Ga0209534, IMG submission 184751) | Pelagic Microbial community sample from North Sea - COGITO 998_met_07 (SPAdes) (version 2) | ecosystem: Environmental > Aquatic > Marine > Neritic zone/Coastal water | place: Helgoland, sampling... | reverse complement strand
CCTGCATTTCATCAAGACGACTATTTACGCCTTGATAGACATTTTTATATTTCTCCTCGCTTCCATAGTTACCTAAGACGCGGATGGTCTTTGCAAGATCAGCGTCATTTGTTGTGACTGCACCGGCATCGCCCAGCGCTCCTAAATTTTTCCCTGGATAAAAACTAAACCCAGAGGCATTCCCCCAATTACCCGCTTTTCTTCCGTCAAGAATCGCCCCATGCGCTTGTGCTGAATCTTCCAATACTAGTAAATTATTTAACTCCGCTAACTCAGTAATTTCAGGCATTGGAGCTAACTGACCATAAAGATGTACTGCTAAGATCACCTTAGTTTTAACATTTATAGCTTCTGCTATTTTATTTGGACATAAATTGAACGATTCCTCGTCAGGCTCCACTAGAACTGGCTTGAGTCCAGTTTCCGTTATAGCGAGAATACTTGCGATATAAGTGTTAGCTGGAACAATGACCTCATCACCATCTTTTAATTTTCCAAGTACTTTCCATGCGCGTAAAGTGAGAATAAGGGCATCCAATCCATTACCAACTCCGATGCAATATCTCGCCCCACAATACTTTGCGAACTCATCCTCAAAATTTTTAACCTCCATCCCCTGAACATACCATCCAGAATCGATGACTCGTAAAGCAGCCGCAACAAGCTCTTCTCGGCATTTGTTGTTAATGAATTTTAAATCAAGAAAATCAATCATTTACTGTACATTCCTTAGTCCCCACTAAACTGTTCATTCTGTAATTTAATTAAACCATTACTTAAAATGCTGGTTGTACTCCTTTCTTAAAACAGCTTTATCAGGGACATGGTCAGTAATACAGCTCCCAGATGAGATCACAGATTGATTCCCGATCTTTAGGTTCGGCTCCAAATAAATACCAGTCCCAAACCTAACTTCGTCTCCAATTGTAACGCTACCAGAGGTCACAACGTGCGGGCCTGTTGTAATACCACTCCCTAAGACATTATGGTGTTCGAAGATACATCCTGAACTTATAAAACAGTAGTCACCTAATGATGTCGCATTCCCAAAGTAACAATTAGCGCCTATGTAATTACCCGATCCGATTAGAACATCATCATCAAAATTTACAGATGCATGTATCGCGTTCGCGAGCCTTAAATTAAGTTTCCTCGCTTCCTTAAAAATAGCCTTTCTAAATTTAATGGAGGTACTTACTGAACAGATAACTGACTCTACCTCATAGTGATTGGCGACTGACTCGAGGTCAGAAACATAACCCAATATTGGAACTCCCATAATAGAAGACCCCTGCTTATCGGCAGTATCATCTAAAATCCCTACTACCTGCGTCGCATCTTCATGTAATAAAACAGAAAGGACTTGTGTGGCACCCTTTCCACCACCTAAAACTAAAACGCGACCATTATTACCTTTAATTACCGGTATTCTATTCAAGGTTTGTCTTATCTGGCTCGTAGTTTCAGAATGAAAATGAGTTACATCACTTTCACGGATGATACCGTCTATTTTTTTAGCTACTAAATTTAAGTCGACACAAAGCTCTTTGGCCAAAGCTTCCGCTTTTCTAGTAGCGGAATAACTAACAGAATTATTTAACTTTTCTTTATTAGAAAGATAAAGATCTCTTCCCTCTTTTGAATAGGATTTACTGTCAAAAAGCAGACCAATGCAGTGACCTACGTGAACTTCGTCGCCAATTGAAGATAACTTCTCTATGTATCCTGAGCCTGAGGCCTCTACCTCAACGGCAACCTTCGTCGTTTCTATAACTGCGATTAAGTCTCCAAGATTTACATAACTTCCCTGATCTATCACCCACTCAATTAAAGTTCCGGAGCTTTCATTAACTCCGAGAGAAGGCACTAAAATTTCACTGAAATCATTTGACATACTAGACACCTTTTTTAATCATCTTTTTAACTAGGTTTACTACCTTCTCTTTTGTAGGAAGTACCTCTCTTTCTAACGGCAAGGCAGAAGGGATAGGCATATCTTCAGCGCCGATTCGGAATACAGGCATATTCAAATAATCAAACACCTCACTATGTACTTGACTCCCAACTTCAGCTCCCCAACCACCAATTAGATTTCCTTCTTCTAAGACCAGTACTCGACCAGCTCGTCGAATCGGTGGTAAAAAATCACTTACTGGGACAGGCCTTAAGACCGAACTAACGAGAACATGAACTAGTATCTCCTCCTCCAAAAAAAGCTCCACGGCAGATTCAAGAGCTATCTCAGCCATCCCACCATAAGTCACTATTACTACATCAGCACTCTCCTCAGGATAAAGGCTTAGCAAAATAGTTTCTTGCAATCCCGCCGACTTCAAAACCACTCTCTTAACTCCGTCTGTCATGTCAGCGTCAGTTAGCTTTAGTTTTTTGGAGTACGAGGATTTGTTTTCTATAAAGAGAACCGGATTTTCCTGATATAAAACGGCCTGCGACAACAAATTGCCAGGATTATGGAATAGTGAAGGCGCACATATTGTCAAACCAGATGTCGACATAAATAAACTTTCAAGTGACTGACTGTGAGTCGGGCCATACCCTCGACCACCACCCATTGGGGTTCTAATAACGATGGGGACACTTACTTTTTCGTTGAACATCCATCTATACTTAGTCGCGTGATTGATAATTTGATCCGCAACTAATGCCAAAAAGTCTCCAAACATAATCTCGACTATTGGCTTTAAGCCTCTCATAGCCATCCCTACACCTAAACCTACTATTGCACTCTCGCTAATTGGTGTCGTTATAACTTGACTAGGAAAAGAGCCCGAAAGACCCTTGCTAACTTTAAAAGCACCACCATATGGATCGAGTAAGTCTTCACCAAGTAAAATAACGTGCTCATCGTTCTCCATCAGATTATGCAGGGCATCGTTGAGCGACTGAACATACAACATAACTATTTATCCCCCAAGTTCAATGACGCAAAATCTGAAGCCCTAACCTGTTTTTCTACAGATGCTAAACGCTCATCAACCTCAAGATTTACCTTTTCTCTTTCATCTTTAGTCATTTTTGTAGTGAAATAAGTAATGGGATCTTTTAGCCTCCATCTCTCAATTTCTGACTGATCACGGAAATCATCACCTTTACTATGAGCATTTAAACGGTATGTGCGCACGACTTGAACATAGGCTTTTTGTTCTTTACGCACTTTATTAATTACGTCGTGAAAGATTGGATAAAGAACTGCGACATCATTACTCTCTATCTCACCGGCTTGTATATCGAAGGCCTTCGCTCGCCCTAGAATAGTACCCGCCAAGTTCATTTCAATCGGCGTAGTCTGAGCATATAAATTATTTTCTACAATTATAAGCAATGGAACTTTAAGGAGAGATGCTAGATTCAATGTCTCATAGACGGCACCCTCACCCAAGGTTCCATCTCCAATAAATGCAACAACTATATTATTTGTTTCTAAGTATTTTTCCGAAAATGCCATTCCTAGTGCATTAGATAAATAACCACCTTGTATACCATTTGAATAAAAACCTTTATCACACAAGTGCTGACTTCCACCCCGCCCTCCACATACTCCTATTTCACGTCCCATTATTTCAGCCATCAACCCAAGTGGATCGTCATTTTTAGCTAAGTAATGTCCATGCCCGCGATGATTACTAAAAACGACATCATCGTCAGTCAATAGACTCATCACTGACGCGGCAATTGCCTCTTGTCCTACATACGTATGCGTCGTGCCGAACAGGTCTCCTTTGCTAAATAGCTCAAGAAGCTTATTTTCAAATTTCCGAATTAGAACGACTTTTTTAAAAAGACTTTGAAAGGGTACTTTCATAAAACTCATCTTATCCTCAAGGTGTTATTCAAATTACTAAATTATTATGCGATTACAGTAGTTACCCGCGGGATATCAAATAAACGCTACAGTATTCTCAGGAGTAGGTGAATCAGGTCAATTTAAGCTAGGAAAGTATCTCAAAAGACCAAAAAGAGCACACTTTGTTTACAATTGAAAGAGTACCTTGCTTTTTAGCGTACGAAAAATATGGTCAGCAATTTTCTTTAAACTGCCGATAGTCACGGATGTAATCGGCTTCATCATAAACCTCACTGGCGATTACCAATAATACACAATCGGGACTAAAATCATACATTTCGCGCCAAACAGACTCCGCTATCAACAATCCTTTTTCAGGTGAATCAAGGGTCGCCTCAATCCTATCTACCCCATCATCTAATATCATCTTGCACTGACCAGCCACACAAACTGCGATTTGCTTCAACTTTTTATGTGCGTGAAAGCCTCTGAGTACAGACGCTTTTGTCCCAAATATGTAGTAAACCCTTTTTATATCAAAAGGAATTTCTTTGTTTTGCTCCAGCGCAATCAACGAGCCCCTATCATCACCTAGCAAAGGGAAATCGACCCATTTAATAAGACTCAAAGTTCACCTCTGGCAAGCTCAAGAAGATATTTTCCATACCCATTCTTAGCCATTACAGCACCTGATTTAGCTATGTCTTTGCACTCTAACCATCCATTGTTCAACGCAATCTCTTCAAGACAAGCAATTTTATATCCTTGACGCATTTCGATAGTTTGCACAAAGTGCGATGCCTCTAACAGACTTTCATGAGTGCCTGTATCTAGCCAAGCAAATCCTCGCCCTAAAATTTCAACATTTAGCTCACCCAATTTTAGATATATTTCATTTATCGAGGTTATTTCTAGCTCACCTCTGGGTGATGGTTTGATTGATTTTGCAATTTCAATTACCTTGTTGTCATAAAAATAAAGGCCTGTAACTGCCATATTAGATCTAGGTTTAGTCGGTTTCTCTTCAATCGATAACACTCGCATTTGCGTATCAAATTCAACAACTCCGAATCGACGTGGATCCTTTACTGTATAGCCAAAAACTGTTGCGCCAGATTTTTGAGCTTTTGCAGAAAGTAGTTTCGGAGAGAACCCCTGGCCATAAAAAATATTATCACCAAGAATAAGAGCGACGCTATCATCTCCAATAAATCTCTCACCTAAGATAAATGCTTCAGCTAATCCGTTGGGTTTTTCCTGAACTACATAACTAAATAAAACACCAAAATCACTTCCATCACCAAGTAGCCTTCTGTATGACTCTAAATCATCAGCGGTAGTTATAATCAAAATATCCCTGATTCCTGCGAGCATTAATACGGAAATAGGATAATAAATCATTGGTTTGTCATAGACAGGCAACAGTTGCTTTGACACGCCGCGAGTTATGGGATAAAGACGAGAGCCTGAACCCCCTGCTAACACGATACCTTTCATCATTGTTTCACTTCTGTTCTTTGACTATTCTTTATACCCGCACACCATTCTCGATTATTTAAGTACCACCCTACCGTTTTAGCAATACCTGAATCAAAAGTTTCTTTAGGAACCCACCCTAGTTGCTTTTTAATTTTACTAGCATCAATGGCATATCGCTCGTCATGGCCTGGCCTATCCGCTACATGAACAACCTGATCGAGATAGGAACCTCGTTTAAGCGGAACTAATTGGTCTAAAATGTTACAAATTGTTTCAACTACCTCAATATTTTTTTTCTCATTGTGGCCGCCGATATTATAAGTCTCACCAACGGCACCCCGAGTAACAACTTGGTACAAAGCGCAGGCATGGTCATCCACATATAGCCAGTCTCTAACCTGATTTCCACTTCCAAATATAGGCAGCGGCAAACCCTCTAAAGCGTTTAAAATGACTAAAGGTATTAATTTTTCCGGAAAGTGGTATGGACCATAATTATTAGAGCAATTAGTAATAACAACTGGTAATTTGTAGGTCCTGTGCCAAGCCCTTACTAAATGATCAGATGCAGCCTTTGATGCAGAATACGGCGAGCTTGGATCATAAGCTGTAGCCTCAGTAAAAAGACTATCGGCACTGTCTAGGTCACCATAGACCTCATCGGTTGAGATATGATGAAATCGAAAAGTATTTTGCTGCTGCTTTTCTAAACCAAGCCAGTAGGCTAAAGATTCTTCCAGCAAATTATAGGTCCCGATTATATTCGTTTGAATGAATTCACCTGGACTACTTATTGATCGATCCACATGACTTTCAGCAGCCAAGTGCATTACCACATTAGGCTTATGATAATTGAAGATACGAAACATATCAGAGTTACTACAGACATCAGCATGTTCAAAGGCATACCTTTTACTCTTAGAAATATCCTCTAAGGAGTCTAAGTTACCCGCATATGTTAACTTATCTACATTAACGACACTATTTTCAGTGTTATTAATAATAAACCGAATCAAGGCCGAACCGATAAACCCAGCCCCGCCAGTAATTAATATTTTCATATATATTGACTCGAAATAAATTTTTGAGGACTACTACCCAAGGTAACTTTATACATTAAATTGATGTTCAAAAAAAAATCTACAGAGGCCTAGCAGTATTCACTATAGTGTGTTTTTTGTTATTGCTATACGCGGTAGTTGTCCAAGTATTCTAAAGCGCGCCAAACACTTTCACCATCATTCTTGTGCCCTTGCTAAATTTAAGGGAAAAACATTGCATTGGGCACTACGTCAGCCAAGTCTTTTGTTAGCTCTGAAGAACAAACATCTCATTGCCCTATCTGATCGCCCTCACCATCGGAATCTCACGCATCGACTATGTACATATGCGCTATATGCAGTCCAACTGTTCCTGTAAATTCAGACAATTTCTAACTAAAGTAATGACATGCAATTATAGAAGAAACATAAAGGAACATTCGAAAGTTAGTTTCCTCGCAAAAAAATGGCTCACTAGAGCCCACAAAATTGCATCTAAATAACTGGAAATGCCAAGCATAAAGTCAAAACTTTATTCAAAATGGCCATACCCATAATCTTGATTAATTACACCGTCTCTATCTAAAAATAATGTGGCTTATCGGGCTTCTCGGCGTTTTTTATTGCAAGTAGCATATTAAATTATCATCTAATTTACTATAAACCAACCCCTTCTAGGAACTCCAGGGCCTTCCAAAAGCCCTCACCTCTATTCTTGTGGCCCTGCCAAACCTCGGGCAAAAACATCGTATCTTTATTGTATTTGTCTAGCTTGGATGAAAGTAATTCAAAATCAACATCTCCTCCACCAACCTCAATCCCCTCCCCGTCGACTCCCAATGCATCAACTATATGCATATGAGCAACATATGGACCAACAATTTCGGTAAAGTCGCTTAACTCCCATTGATAATATGTCGAAGACATCATCGAATGTGATGTGTCATAACAGATCCTATACCCATATTTTTCACAGAAATCTCTTATCTCATAAGGGTCAACAAATAGGTTATGATGGCTTTGCCCACCGAAATGCCATGGAAATGGTGGCATTGTTTGAATGATGATTTCTACTCCTTCCTGATCGACCTTCCGCAACGACTCACCAACTTTTTTATACATATCCGGCGTCAGTTTTTTATCCAAAAAATTACGGCTACTAAACCCTCCAGCGTTTATTACAATTAAGGGTTTTTGCGTCTTAGGGAAAAAAGTTTTCAACTCCCTAGTTATGTTGCACACTCTCTCAAGCTCTGCAATCGACTTCTTACAATACGAATCATCGTCAGATGCTAGATCCATAATATGATCCCCTTCAAATAATTCGGGGCTATGAACAGCAAAATTTATCACTTGCTGATCCGAGAAGAAATCATTCAAGTCCAAAGACATATCTTGATAACTTAGATGGAATTCTACGAAATCAAAATTAGATTTTGCTACTAACTTTTTGTAATCATGATATCTAACTGGTATCCCAAAAGGGCGTTTAAACTTATAATCTCTAGGCTCAACATCTACTTCTTGCAGATCAGATTCATAAAAACAATCACCAACCACAAAGTCCCGCTTAGCCTTCTTCCCGAGAAGTTGATCTATATACATCGGCTGCAGTCCCTCACCAGGGCTTTTGAAATCTAACATTTCCCTGGTTAATCCATCTCCACTTGCAATTATTGTTTTAGCAACAATACTTTTCGCTAGTGTCTCGCGATTAAGCAATTCGCCTTGCGAAATTTTACGCTCAGTATTTTCTCCAAGAGATTCTTCAATTTTTCGAATTTCCTCAACCATCGCCTTAAACTCTTGCGGCAACAATGAAACCTTATGATCATTGCCCTCCATAGACTTATCCACGGTGAAGTGTTTCTCAATAATTTTCGCACCAAGAGCAACTGCTGCGATAGGAACTGAAATGCCACGTTCGTGCCCGGAGTATCCAACAGGCCCACCTGAAATATCTTTCAATCTAGAGAGATATGCCAAATTTATATCTTTAAAAGGTGTTGGGTACGTTGAGTTACAGTGCAGTAGCGCAAAATTGGCACCGCGTCTTCGCAAAAATTCAACCGATTTTTTTATTTCAAATTCGGTGCTCATCCCTGTAGAGCAGATTAAAGGTTTTCCTGTTTCTATCAAAGCCTCCAGAAGCTCATGATTAGTTAGATCTGCGGAAGCAACCTTGTATGCTTCCATTCCATAATCTTCAAGAACTAATAAGCTCTCCAAATCCCATGGAGTGCAAAGCGGCATTAAATCTTTTGATTTACAATAGTCAAAAACACTGAACAATTCACTATTAGTAAGCTGAAACTTTTTCAACAAATCCATAGTATATTCAGCACCAAGATCAGATGAACCTCCCGCTTCGGCGCCAGCCTTATAGAGCGAAGCCATATTTCTCATCTGGAATTTCACACAATCAGCACCTGCGTCACAAGCCAAATCGACTAATGTTTTTGCAAGGTTCACATCACCATTATGGTTATTTCCAATCTCAGCAATTATAAAACTATTACTTTCATCAGAGATCGTAGTTCCCCCCAAGATGAAGCCCTGTTCATCTCGAATAGCTATAGCTATCAGCCTAGATGAGCTATCTTTCAAAGGGATTACATTTACAGCGCTTGTGAACTTTTTAGAAATTTCAATCTTATCCTCTGCTAACATCGCAGACACAATATTTGTATTAGTAATCGACGACACCTTCTTGCTTAAATCATAGGAAGAGGTCTTAGTAATCCATCTTCTAAAATCTCCATCGGTAAGGGCTCCAACTAACAGTCCATGTTCACTTACAACAAAAATTATCCGCCTTTTATTTGAATTAATTTTTTCTAAAGCTTTCAGAATACTTTCGGATTCAAAGATTAGATATTCAGAAATCTTTTTATCAATCAACATTTTTAGTCATCCCAAGGTTATTGTTGAGAATTGTCTCTACCAATAACCAATCAAGATGGTTATCGATTTCAAAGCCCTCCTCTTCCTGCATCAAAAATGTGCATATCTCACCACACAATCGGTTCTTAGCTTCTTTAAATAATTGAGTTTTTGTTATATATATTGAACCATTTTCTTTTAACTTTATTTGTTCTGGAGGAATATCCTGACGTCGGGGTCTGTTTTTATAGTCATATAAAGCCTTAACGCTACTCTGACCCTCCCAAAGGAAGTGCCAGAACTCGCAAACACTAACTAATGAGTCAGCCCCACTAGAGATAAAGCTTCCCATAGCCCTGTCGATCGCACCTTCGTTTCGCACAGGTGATGTTGCTTGCAACAAAACTGTGTTGCCTGGATAATATTGTTCATTAGACTCTAGCCATGAGAGCGCATGAAGCATCGCCGACTCCGTAGTTGCGAAGTCGTCCGCTAGACTATTGGGGCGCAAAAAAGGCACTTCCGCCCCGCAGCCTTGAGCGATATCGGCTATTTCACGTGAATCAGTGCTAACAACGACTCGATCTACAGTGTAAGCCTGTAAAGCACTTTCGATTGACCAGGCTATCAAAGGCTTACCAGCAATATTTTTAATATTCTTGCGTTCTATCCCTTTAGAACCAGATCTCGCGGGGATAATCACTAAGTTACTCATAAGGTGCCTACTTCATCCATAGTTTATCTGCATAAAAAGCTACTTATTGAGATTGGCGCAAGACATCTTAAGCGCGCCCATATCGATCTTCGAAACGCACGATGTCGTCTTCTCCCAAATATGATCCAGACTGAATCTCAATGATTTCGAGGGGGACTTTTCCAATGTTTTCTAATGCATGCACCATCCCAATGGGTATATAAGTAGACTCATTCTCAGAAAGCAAGAAGGTTTTATCTCCCTTAGTCACTTCTGCAGATCCAGACACCACTACCCAATGCTCAGCTCGGTGGTGATGCATCTGAACACTTAGCTTAGCCCCAGGCTTAACTGTTATTCTCTTGACCTGATATCGATCACCAAAATCAATAGAGTCATATTTACCCCAGGGACGATATATCTCGCGATTTAATTCCCATTCAGTGCGGCCTTTATCCTTTAACTTCTTAGCAATTTCTTTTACATCTTGAACGCTGTTTTTATGTGCAACCATGACCACATCCTTTGTTGAGACAATCACTAAATCATCTACTCCAACACTCGCAACCAATTTACCGTCAGTTC
>Ga0209534_10006148_pt1 | contig 10495 bp, 10 predicted proteins | sample COG_07_FD_184751 | JGI IMG/M metagenome (GOLD analysis project Ga0209534, IMG submission 184751) | Pelagic Microbial community sample from North Sea - COGITO 998_met_07 (SPAdes) (version 2) | ecosystem: Environmental > Aquatic > Marine > Neritic zone/Coastal water | place: Helgoland, sampling... | reverse complement strand
CGATTCCTGGAGGTACCACATTTAAATCCTTTAAATCATTGATTTAGAGGATTTTTTGTTTTTGAACAAAACTGAAAATGAAGTGTATAAATTCTTTTTCTGTTCGCCCTAGAAAATAAAAAATCGTTTATCTTAAACTAAATACTATATCTATGAAATTGAATTTACTTTTGTTTTTCTTTAGCACCCTCGTAACATTGAGTTGGGCACAGACACCTAATCTATCGAAATATAACGAGGAAATTAAAAAAGTCGAAAAAACTGTCAAATACTTTGAAGTTGAGAAGATCAATGATCAATTTTATATGTTGATTGGCGGAGGCGGTAATGTTGGGATTTATATTTCAGATGAAAACGTAGTCATGGTAGACAATAAATACGAAATCATAGAAGAGGTACTTATGTCTTCTCTGAGAGAAATCACAGCCAAACCGATAAAATACATCATCAATACTCATTATCATCATGATCATTCTGACGGAAATAGAGCTTTTGGAAAAATGGGGATTCCAATAATTTCGCATGAAAATGCAAAAATAAGAATGCAAAAAGTAACAACTCTTTACGGTGGAATTTATGATTTTATAGACGGTTTTGTTCAAGGTCAATACCCATCGGAGGCACTTCCCATAATTACATACAACAGTAAACTGACACTCTCAGAAGGTGGTGAAGCTATCGAAATGTATAATTTCGGATCTGGTCATACCGATGGCGATACCATAATATATTTTAAAAACGCAAACATTATGCACACGGGTGACGCCTTCGTTCGGTATGGGTATCCTTATGTGGATCTGAATAATGGGGGCTCTATCAAAGGAATTATCGAGGTATTAGGATCTATTGCGGCGCTCGCAGATGATCAAACGGTTATTATGCCCGGTCATGGAAACTTGAGTTCTAAACAGGATGTACTCGATCTGAGGGATTCGCTCATGAACCTCTACCAGAAAACAATTCTAGGGTTAGAAAATGGCCGCAGCTATCAAGAAATTGCGGATTCAATAGAGGAAACATTGGTGGGAGATCCCAATATGCCGAAAGCTGAGATAACCAAGATAAACTACATCAAATCAATTGAATTGGAGTTGAAGAACTAATCTTGGCTGCAAGAAGTTTTTAGTTTCGAAAAATGAAATTGAAAATACCCAGCATGATCTGATTACTCTTTAAAATCAATCAAAGGATCTACCGGAGGTTTTTCTAAGACCTGTTCTTCTAATTGCTCTACATTTCGAAGCTTGGAGAGCATCATTCTGGAGCGCGTTGTTACTAAGGTTTCAATTTCATTATTTGCTTCATTGAGTTTTTTCTGTGCTTTCTCAAGAACCCCACCGAAGGTTGTAAACTCTTTTTTAACCGATGAAAGTACATTCCAAACCTCACTGCTTCGTTTCTGAATTGCAAGTGTTTTAAAGCCCATTTGTAGGCTGTTCAACATTGCAGCTAGAGTTGTGGGACCTGTAATCACTATTTTATAGTCCCGTTGCAGATCCGTTATTAAATTAGGTTGCCTTACAATTTCGGCAAAGAGGCCTTCGATAGGTAAAAACATAATCCCAAAATCGGTAGTATGTGGCGGATCGATGTATTTACTAGAAATCTCTTTAGCGAAGCGTTTAACAGATTGCACCAAAGCTTTTATGGAAGCATCTATTGCACCCGTATCTCCTGCGTCGTATGCAGTTTGAAGACGGACGTAGTCTTCTTGAGGGAATTTAGCGTCAATGGGCAGATAAACAGCGGAGTCGTTGGCATCCTTACCCGGAAGTTTAATTGCGTATTCAACGAGAGCATCGGATCCCTTTTTGGTTTTAACATTCGATTCATATTGCTCTGGAGATAAAATTTGTTCCAAAATATTACCCAACTGTATTTCTCCTAAAATCCCTCGAGTCTTAACATTGCTCAAGACTTTCTTTAAGTCCCCTACTCCCGAAGCTAAATGTTGCATTTCTCCCAATCCTTTTTGTACTTGAAGTAATTGCTGGGTTACCGTTTCAAAAGATTTGCCCAGACGTTCTTCAAGGGTTTTATGGAGTTTTTCATCTACTGTTTCTCGCATTTTCTCCAAGCGGATCTCTGTAGTTTTTACCAACTCTTCTTGATTTTGGTTCATTTGATCGAACTTTTGACGTTGCAAGTCGTTGAACTCTTTAACGTTTTTAGAAAATGCATCTTGAAACTCTTTGAGGTTGATTTTCAATTCTCCTCGATTTTCTTTTGCTGTAGCATTTAAGGTTTCGTTTAATGAAACCAACTTCAGTTCCATTTTCTCCGTCAAACGCTCCAATCCTTGGGTGAGTTCTTGTCGGTTCTCTTTTAAGCTTTTAGAAAATTCTTCTCGGTTGATCAGAAACTCGTTTCGAATACTGTTCTGAAGAACTTCGTTCAATTCAGAAGGTGCTTGTTGACCTGGTTTCTTTAGTATTAAATACAGCACCCCCAAGAGAGAGGCCAACGCAGCTACAGTAGTTAAAATAAGCATATTAAAATTTATTGAAAATTAATGATTTATTTCATTAGTGGAAACAATTGAGAAAACTACTTATCAACCTTTGTGGCAAAAAGCCTTTAAAATAAAAAAAGCCCTCCAAGTAATTGGAAAGCTCTTCACTGGTTTTCTACAAACCTCTTGCACTTTCGTGCAAGCAACACAACTTCTTTTCTCTGAAGCAGAGTAAATTTGAAACCAAAGATAGGTTTTTCCTTGGAACTTTAATTCTAAAACAAATTATTCATAAACTATTGTTATCATTTTAGCTACACAGGCAGGTTTTCGGACACCTTTAATCTCGATGGTTACCTTCCAAATAATCTTGAGGCTATTGAATTTTTGATCTTCAGCACTCTCGATATGGACAATGCCGCGTAAGAAAGAACCCTCGGTTACAGGATGGGGAAAACGCACCTCTTCTAGTCCGTAATTATAGCCCATTTTAAGGGAGGAGACTTCGAGAACGTCGGTTAAGAATTTTGGGATTAATGCAATTGATAAAAACCCATGGGCTATGGTTGACTTATAAGGTGACTCCAGTTTGGCGCGCTCTTGATCGACATGGATCCATTGATAATCTTTTGTCGCTGCTGCAAAATGATCGATCATTTCTTGCTCGACTTGTAACCATGGTGATGGTTCTAATGTGGTTCCTTGTAGGGTTTTAAATTCAGTAAAATCTTTTAAGATCATTGGGATTCTTGTTTAGGGTTTTGATTTTAAATTATTTATTGATCATTCAAACTGCTTGAATATAAGGTCATTCATAATATGGGCATGCATCTCTATGTTTTCATCCGTAAACGGCGATAACCCATATTCTGCTTCTAATGTCTGAGCAAGAACAAAAAAGCTACTTGTTGCTCCAAACATAATGCTTACAAAATTTGCAACAGGAATGGCTTTGAATTCAGCTAAATCTTTGCTTTCTGTTATGGGTTTGTGACTGAACCACACTACAGGCATAAGCAAGTGCTGACTGACAAAATCGTATCGCCATGATTTTCTGCCCATTTCCTGAAGTAAAATTTTATACATGGAAGGAAATTTTGCCATCAGATGTAAATATTGTCTTGTAAACGCTTTTAGCAGTGCTATTCCACTCAAATCACTGTGTTCTTTTCTTACTTCTTCATAGCGCTCCATAATCTTTGCCGACAAATGAATGATGGACTGCTTCCAAAGGTCTTCTTTATTTTCAAAATGGTAACTAATCAAGGGTGTGGTTACGCCTACCATAGCTGCAACTTCTTTGAGCTGGGCTCCTTCATAACCATGCTCTGAAAAAACAACCAAAGCAGCTTCTAACAAAACTGTGATATCTAGTTTTTCTGACGCGACGGGTCTCCCTCTTTTTCTTTTAACATTCAAACTACTCATAAAGAAATCATTGTAACTTATTTTCTAAAAACATCTCGAATATGAAAATAATGAAATTTATTTGAAATTAAATTGAAATTAAATAAAATTTTCATCATTTTTGTAGCGTATATTCACCTACAGTTTTTTGTTACATACTGCAAATTACTAGAAGTAAACTGAAAAAGAAACTTATTAAAGAAAATATATGAAGATTTTAGTTTGTATAAGCAACGTTCCCGACACCACATCAAAAATAAATTTTGTGGATTCGAATACAAAATTCGACACCCAAGGGGTGCAATTCATCATTAACCCAAATGATGAGTTTGGTCTAACCCGCGCTGTGTGGTTTCAACAAAAACAACAAGCAGAGGTAACCGTTTTGACTGTTGGTGATGCCAGCTGCGAACCTACCCTACGAAAATGCCTGGCCATTGGTGCGGACAAAGCAATTCGCGTTGATACTGATCCTACTGATGGTTATTATGTAGCCAAACAAATCGCTGCAGTTTGCGAAAAAGAATCTTATGATCTAATAATTGCTGGAAGAGAATCTATTGACCACAATGGCGCTATGGTTCCGGGTTTAGTTGCTGGGATGTTGGATTATGAATACATCACCAATTGTATTTCTTTAGAAATAGAAAATGATCAAGCTACAGCTGCTCGTGAAATTGACGGTGGAAAAGAAATCGTAAGCAGTGGGTTTCCTCTAGTAATTGGAGCTCAAAAAGGCTTGGTTGAAGAGTCGGACCTGATCATACCCAATATGCGGGGAATTATGCAAGCGCGTAAAAAACCTCTTGAGGTTATGGCAGCTACAGATGCCGTTGCTTTTTCAACTGTTATTTCTTTTGATAAACCAGCTCCAAAAGGAGAGGTTAAGTTGATTGACGCAGACGACATAGATACTTTAATCGATTTACTTCACAACGAAGCAAAAGTTATTTAACTCTTTTTAAAAACGAACTTATGGCAGTAGTAATATACACAGAAACAGAAAATGAAAGTTTTAAAAAAGTAGCTTTCGAAATTGCATCTTACGGAAAAGCTTTAGCGGACCAAGTGGGACAAAAACTTGTTGCCGTTACTTTTAATCAAGAAGACGGGAGTGCACTAGGTACTTATGGAGTTGATGAAGTCGTTAATATAACTGGCGCTTTCACCTCTAGTTTTTCTGCAAAAAAATACGCAGCTGCACTCGCTCAAGTTGCTTCGGAAAAAGAAGCTTCCTTAGTCGTTGTAAGCTCAAGTGCGAACAGCAAATATTTAGCTCCTTTATTAGCTGTTAAATTAGCAGCAGCATACACCTCCAATGTAATCGCTCTTCCAGAAAGCACCGAACCCCTTACACTCAAAAGAACCTGTTACACCAGCAAAGCATTGAGTATTGTAAGCTCAAACCAACCGATTAATATCATTGGATTGTCTAGTAATGCTTTTGGAATTATTGAAACACAAAGTAGCCCATCACAAAGCAGTGTTGCAGTAGAGGAAGCCACAAGCTCTATGCGGGTTTCTGCAGTAGAAAAAGTTACCGGTGTAATTACCATAGCCGATGCCGATGTAGTAGTATCGGGTGGACGTGGACTCAAAGGCCCAGAAAACTGGCACTTGATCGAAGATCTAGCCGCTACACTTGGTGCTGCAACTGCATGTTCCAAACCTGTTTCTGACATGGGATGGAGACCCCATAGCGAACACGTTGGTCAAACTGGAAAGCCAGTAGCTTCTAATTTATATATCGCCATTGGTGTTTCTGGAGCGATTCAGCATTTAGCAGGAATCAATTCGTCTAAAGTAAAAGTAGTCATCAATATTGATCCTGAAGCGCCGTTTTTCAAAGCTGCAGACTACGGAATTGTGGGAGATGCTTTTGAGGTACTTCCAAAATTAATTGAAAAATTAAAAGCCTTTAAGGCGGCTTAAGTTTTTAATACCACATCTTCTTAAAAGGCACTCCAGGAGTGCCTTTTTTAGTGTATCAAAACAAGGAGCCTACACTGGGTTGATTAGTTGGTTGTTTACGAATAAAAAGGGTTAACAATTAATACTATCTTTATGTTTCTATTTTTGAACAATTATATAATTAATTATTAAAAGAAAGCGTTGTTATACTCAGGTGCTCAAAAAAAACGTACTGCTTCCTGTATACTGATGCTGTGGATCAACTTGCTTCTGAGTCAGACTTCAAACCCTCCCGTATTGAAAGCAGAAGGAGATCAAGCCTACTGTAGGCTTTCCGAACACAAGATCGTCACTGAATTTTCCATTGAAAATAATGGTGGTAGTACAGTCACAGCAGTTTATATTCAAATTTCCCAAGGCTATGTGCAAGGAGAAGATGTTTTACGCCTCAACGGAACACATGACATAAGCAGCAGTTGGAATGCAGCTGAAGCAAAACTAACCCTGCAAAGTGCTGCATCGGGAAGTGATTACAACGATCTTGTTGACGCCGTTAAAGATGTTGTTTTTTACAGCAATAATCCAGAGCCAACTAATGACAAGTATTTTTCAATAACAATAGGAAGTGCCAACTACCTCCCCTCTACGCAACACTACTACGAGTTCGTTCCAAGTTTAGGCATCCGGTGGTCGGATGCTAAAATTGCCGCAGAGAACAGAAATTATTTCGGAATACAAGGGTACTTAGCAACAATTTTATCCTCAGATGAGGCCGATATTTCGGGCAAACTGGCCACAGGAGTTGGCTGGATTGGAGGGTCGGATCAGGAGACAGAAGGAACTTGGAAGTGGGTAACCGGACCTGAAGCGGGTACAGTATTTTGGACGGGGCTTTCGAATGGAAGCTCGCCCAATTACGCCAATTGGAATACGAATGAACCTAACAACATAGGGAACGAAGACTATGCCCACATAACCGATCCATCGGTTGGATTTGCTGGATCTTGGAACGATTTACCAAACAATAGCTTAAGCTCTGGCCCTTTTCAAGCCAAAGGATATGTCGTAGAATATGGGGGTACACCTGGAGATCCTGAACTCAATATTTCTGCGAGCACCCGCCTAGTAATGCCCCGAATTATTAGTGCAGAAAATTCTGAAGCATGCCTAGGAACACCACAAACACTAAGTGTGAGTGCTACGGTCTCGGAAATAAATTGGTATACTAGTGAAACTGGGACTACCGTTCTATTTACGGGATCAACAATTACCGTACTCCCTAGCAACACCACAACTTATTGGATTGACCTCATCCCGAGCGACTGCCCAAATGAAGTTCGAACTCCGGTCACTGCAACGGTAAATCAATTCCCAATAATCCTCAATCGAAACCTGCTTGTAGAACAATGCGACAATGATACTTTAAATGATGGGAAAACACGCTTTAACCTCAATGCCTTGGGGTCGCTTATTTCTCAAAACTACCGCAATGAAACATTTGAATTTTACACCAACCCAAACTACGACATTACTTCTTTAATTTCGAATCCATCTACTTACCAAAACACCGCTTTCGAAGAAGTTCTTTTTGTAAAAACAAGCTCTGTCTTTGGTTGTTCTGAAACTTCGTCGTTGACAATTAAAGTTGGCGCCAGCCTTATAGATTCTACTTTTTTTATTCCTTTTGAGACCTGCGAAACAGAAATAAAACCCCTTGCCCCAGGAATCGAATCTTGGGATCGTGATACTTTTGTAACCCTTGAAAATGCGCTAATAAACTCAGATTCAAAATTCGCTTTACAAAGCATTCTAATCACCTTTTATTCCAATCAAGATGATGCCGAACTCCGACAAAACGGGATTGTATTTGAAAATGAAAGCGACACCTATCTGATGGAAACTCGCTACCTACAAGACTTATGGGCGAGAGTAGACAACCTAGACCTCAACACCATCTCCTGTCTAGGGATTCAAAAAGTTGCAAGTCTGAAAGTAAACCAACTACCTGAATTCGAACGCGTCGACACCAACAGTATTGTATGCTTAAACCTTGATCCTATTACACTAGAAGTTGCCTCTTCAGACAATCGGTCGTATCGATATAACTGGACTAAAGATGGCTTGGATTACCCACTAAACATTGCAGGAGAGGATGCGCAGGTCCTTGTTTATGAGGGAGGCACCTACGAAGTAAATGCAACAACTACTGATGGAACAGCTTGCTCGAAAAAGATACGTATGGTATTGGTGTCTTCGGAGATAGCCACACTAACTCAAGATGATTTAACCGTTATTGATCTAGAAGGGGATACGGGTTCTGTAGAAATTAATACGCTAAATTTAGGAGTAGGTGATTATGAATTTGCTCTTGACGACCCCTTTGGTCCCTTCCAAGACGACCCCTATTTCGAGAACATACTCCCGGGGATTTACAAGGTTTATATACAAGACAAAAACGGTTGTGGAATAGCCGAAATAGAAACATCCATTCTCGGTCATATGAAATTTTTTAGTCCAAATGGAGATGGAATTAATGATTTTTGGAAGATCCTAGGAGTAAGCGAAAATTTTCAGTCCAACAGCCGTGTTTATGTTTACGATCGTAACGGAAAACTCTTAGTTGACCTAGACCCCTTAGGAGTTGGTTGGGATGGTACTTACAACGGATTTCAATTACCTCAAGACGATTATTGGTTTAGGGTGTTTTTTGACAATGGAAAAGAGAGTATTGGACACTTTAGTTTGTTAAGACCAGAATGATGACGGCAACACTAAAAAAGTCCTTGCTCGTGGTTTTAGTCTTTGGTCAATTTATGGTCATAAGCGCCCAAGGCTTTGTACCCTTATTCAATGAATATTTAGCCGAGAATCTCTATGTGATTCATCCGGCTATGGTAGGAGTTAACCTTAAAAATGCTCGAATCAATCTCGGAAGTCGACAACAATGGTTTAATGTTCCAAATGCCCCAGGCACCAATCTGCTTACAGCCGAATACAAAGCGACTAAAAACGTAAGTTTGGGCTTACAGCTCCTCAAGGATCACAACGGCTATCATTCCAAAAACTCCAACTACCTTACCTTCGGTTATCGAATTTATTTGAATGATGCGATATGGAATACCCGACGTTCATTCCCCACAAAAAATGATAACATAAAAGAATTCTCATTTGGAATCAGTGTCGGATCCATTAATTACAGCATCGATCAAAGTAGTTTTGATGCCCGAATACCAGATCCACTATTGAATGCCAACTCGAGTGTAACAGGCTATTTTACAATTGATGCAGGAGCTGCATACGTATCTACGCACTTATCGGTACAGCTTTCGGCAAAGAACATCAATATAACTAACCGCCAAGGGAATAATCCAGCTGGGGACGTGAACATAAATCCATCAAAATTCAAGCATTACTTAGCTTCACTTCAATATGAAATTTACTTCAACAACGGTTGGAATTTAGAACCTTCATTTTTAATTCAGTTTTTAGAAAAAACAGAAGAGACTAGTATGGACTTAAACCTAAAAGTATATCGTTTGGTAAAGCAAGGTCGGATTTGGCTTGGTGTCTCATTTCGGCAAAATTTCATAACAATAGATACACCTTCCCAGACTAAAATTGCAAATCAAAACTACAAACACTTTACTCCAGTATTTGGAATGAATTATGATCGGTATCTTTTCTCCTATCACTACACTTCCAACCTTGAAACTTTGAATCTAGGAACCTCAGGTCTCCACTACTTCTCACTTGGAATAAACCTCTTTTGATATAAAGTCCGTCTGAGTTAAGCTTAATTTAAACAGCAAGATTAACATTAAATTCTGAGGGACTCATGCCCGTTTGCTTTTTAAAGTTTTTGAAGAACGTAATCCTCGAATTAAAATTACATTCTAAGGCTAATGATTCAACCGTTTTATATTCAAGATAACCCGCTTTTAAAAGTCGTTGCGCCTTTAAAACTTTGATTAAATTAATGTAATCATTCCCTCGATACATACAATGATAATTGAATAAATAGATTAAATGTGATTTGGGAACAACCAATTGAGAAGATAAGAAATCGATTGAATAATTGTTTTCCTTTATCAGTTGATCATCCTCTTGTGTTTTTATAAGCCTGTAAATTAGGTCCGTATAACTGTCTTCTAGGGCGGTCTTGATATAGAGATGCTTTTGTTCAACTGGTCTTGTAGGCTTGAATTTCCAAAAATCAGTACTAGACTCTTCCTGAACTATGCTTTTTAAAAGAATTACCCTTCCATATAGTATTATTGGATTCAAAAAGATATAACCAAATAAGAAAAACCAAACCGCTGATGATACAACATAAAAGTCAATGAGCCAGTCGCGTGTTTCCAAGCCATAATATCCTTTCAATACAAAGCCTGCTATATAAACATTCAGGTCAGTGATGGAGTAAACACCTTCGACAAAAGCTTTACATTTCCAATCAATGATAAAACAGGTCCTCGATTAAGCGCATTAACAATTGCAAACAACAATGCTACGATTACCCTTCAGTTTGATGAAACTACTTTCAGTACAGCTTCAGCAACAGGGAGTCTAACTCCCACGGATTTTGCATTGAGTATTGTTGGAGGTACTGCTACATTGAGCGCAAGTGTTCCAAGTAGCTTAACTTTTAATGGTTCACAATACACCATGGTACTGCCCATACAGGGTTATCCTGACGGGAATGAAATTATTTCAGTAAATGCGATC
>Ga0209534_10006137_pt1 | contig 10503 bp, 13 predicted proteins | sample COG_07_FD_184751 | JGI IMG/M metagenome (GOLD analysis project Ga0209534, IMG submission 184751) | Pelagic Microbial community sample from North Sea - COGITO 998_met_07 (SPAdes) (version 2) | ecosystem: Environmental > Aquatic > Marine > Neritic zone/Coastal water | place: Helgoland, sampling... | reverse complement strand
TTTTAGCTAATTGTTTATATTCTTCTTTTTCATCTGCATCTAAATATCTAAATGCTTTTTGATAATTAAATTTTAAATCGTCAAAATAATTTTTAGCACCTTTAGATTCAGTAACTGCTGATTCATTTAAATCTGCATCTATTTCAAACTTTTTAAACTTATCTACATCGTTTAAGTCTTTTAATTCAACTCTTTTACCATCATTGTCTAAACCATACACTTTAGATCCATCATTAGAGGGGTTCTTTAAATGAGATTTTGCTCTACTTTTAGAGATTGATGACACCATTCCTAGGTCTTGTCTAGTGGCTTCATTCATTTTTCGTATTAAATGAAGATCTTGATTTTTATCCCATTTATAATTTTTAGGGTCAAATCCTTTTAATTTTTTAGCTTTTTGATATTCTGCAGGTGATAGTGCATCTTGTTTAAGTAAATTATTAGCTTCATTTACTCCTTCATTCATATCATAATCACGAAGTTGTTTTTGAACTTTATATAAACGGTCTTCTAACCTTTCTAATTCACGTCCATATCTATCAGCTACCTCACCACCTTCTGGTTCAGCTTCTTGTTCCATGTCTCTATATAATTGAGCAATTTCAGCTTCGATTTCAGCTTTTATACCTCTTAAAGTTAAAGCTTCATCATAATCAATTCCACCTCTAGATGGTTCTGGTTGTGATTTAAGTGCTCTAAGCTTCATAGCATATTCACTATTATCAATTTCATTAACATCTAACATAGAATCAATTTGGTCTACTTTTTCTTCACCATCTAAATAGTGTTTAGCAGATACCATTAAATCTCTTGCTTTGATTACTTTACCTTGCCACCAATGTGGGAAATCTACTTCTCCACCTTGATCGTATTTATCTAACATTTTATACAATTCACCTGCATATTTTGCTATACGATATAAATCTGATTTTAGCATTTGAGGTTCGTTGTCTTGATGTCCTACGTCTAGATCTTCATTTAAACCATCAAATTTTCTTTGTTTTAAAGCAGCCATAATAGCAAATACAGCATCTTGTTCGCTGTAACTATATCGTTTAGCCATGGCTTTAATAAAACGATTTACTGCTTGAGATACTTCTGGGTTGAGAGCTTCTTCCATACTACCCTTTCCCACTTTATTAGGATTTATACTATACCCACGAACTTCATCATCTGTAAGTTCTCTACCTAAAGCTTTTTCAAAGGCTTTTATCATTCCTATTTCGGTTGATGCCCCACTTTTTAATAACTTAAGAACTCTTTTTATTTCATCTTCTGAGAAGTTGTATTCTATTTTTGATTCTTCTAAACCGCGTTCCCTACGTAAAGTTTCTTCATCATGTCCTTGCTGGGTTAGTGAAATGAATTCCATATCTCTAGATAGGTTAGCTTGAAGTGCATCTGAAAATCCATCATAACCTTGACTAACGTAGTTGTCTAGTTCTACTTCGGCATCATCAGGATCTTTTGTATATTTTAAAATTATATCAAATAATTTATCTAAATATTGATCGTTACCTTCTTTAATATCTTTTTTAATTGTTACAGGGTGCATCTTACCACTTCCTTCTGGAAATTCAAATTCTTTTTTACCTGCATCTTTAGCTGTATCTGCTGCCAATACAAAAGGGGATGCCTCTTTAACTGTAAGAGCATCCTGGATCATTTCTTTGAGTTTGTCTAAGTTCATATTTTCAACTTTTTTCTTAGCTTGTTTAGTGGCAATGCCATACATAACTTTTTCCGCATCCGCACCATATTTTTGGACTAGAGCACGTTTGTTTTTCAACAAACCTTTAAGAGCAATTTTCCTTTGCTCTATCTCATTTTCGGTGAGTTTGCGTTCGTTTAACATCTTATCTTTCTACAACGTGGGTTCTAGTAAAGAATGTAATTGAGTTTCCGATTTGATCGGCTAGTTTTTGATCGCCAATTGCAACTGCATTATCATATGCTAATTTTAGGCTATCTTGAATATCTTGTTCGTCTTGAGAAAGACCAGCATCTGCTGTATCCATAGATGGTTCTTCAACATCTACTTCTACTTCGTCTTCAATTTCATCTTCAACTTCAACTTCATCCTCTTCTTCTTCTTGAAGTAAAGACATAATGTCTTCTTTAATTTTAGCTTTAAGTTCAGATACTTTCATTTTAGATGAAGTTTCTTCAGTTACTTCTTCACTTTCAGCTACAGCTTCAGGTTCTTTTTCTTCTGTTTTAGCTAAAGTATTAAGTTTATCTAATATAATTTTCATATTAGCATTAGCTTCAAAATCTACTGCTTCTTTTTCTTTTACTTGTTCTATAAAGTCTAAGATAGCTTGTGCCATAGTTTGGACATTTTTTACTTCAGCATTAATTTTAGTTAATGAAGCTGATGGGATTTCTGCTTCCTCAACTTCTTGAGATTCAGTAATTAATTGATCCTTCACTTCTTCTTTGAGTAAAAGATTATTTTTTAGATACGCTTGATAATTAAAATCGCTCATTATAGTATATTTTTATTTATAAATATTAATTTTTTCTCCTAGAATTACTTCTTACTGTTCTAGTATTATTAGATCGTGTTGAAGTGCGTGGAGTAGTTTTTATTGTTAAAGGTTGTCTAGGGGGAGTATTAAATCTTGGTCTAGGAGGGTTAACTCTAGGTTTATTTTTTATTACTCTAGGTTTATTTTTTATTATAGTTCTTGTACGTGGGATAGTAACTACCCTGTTATTATTTACTGTTCTACGGTTAATAGTACGAGTATTACCTCTTCTACCTGTATAATATGCTATGTTAGTACCTCTATATCTATTATAGAATCCGTTGTTCCAACCATAGTAATTATTCCACCCCCATTGATTTGAAGACCATCTTCTATTCCTCCAATTGTAAGTATATCCAATTCCATAATTAAATGGGTAACCCCAAACCCAATCATTCCACATTTGGTCTCTATTCCAATAGTAGTTATATCCTAAATAAGGGTAATACCAGTTGTACCTATTACCTAATATACGATTATTCCAATCAAAGGATCTAGGTTGAGATAAAGCATATTGAGCAAAATCGTATCTGAAGTTAAAATCTGTTCTAAGCTTCCATTGAAGATCCGAAAAGCTATTTATAGTGTTAACCTTAGGATTATTAGATGAATAAATGCCGTCAATATGACCAGTATGATTTAATGTTGTGTATTGAAATCCAACTCCGCAACTTGTGAAAAGTAGTATAAATACTAGATATAATAATCTCATTTATTTCTTTTTAAATTCGGCTTTATCTGTGTTTTTCACAAATTGTTTACCTTTTTTACTACCACGTACTTTTTTGGCAACTGTTGCTTTGCGTTCTGCTTTAGTTAAGGATTGTGCTTTTTTACGAGGTAAACATCTTGTTGTAGGTTTGCCCTTTTTCATTGTACCACAAGGACCAGCAATATTACCTGAAGTGTTGATTCGGACCCAATCTTCTTTGCCGAACCAATCTTTTAAAGATTCACGTACTATTTCTGTTATCCTATCTTGTGTCATTAAATTAAAGCTTTTATTGCAGGGTAAGCATTAACTATAGTTTCATCGGCTTTTGCTAGTGTTTTTAAAGAACTAAGGGATGTAGAAAACCAATCTGACTTAGATAATGATGATAATGCTTCAGCACCATAATTAGCGGCCATACTACCTACTACAATGGCATAAATTCCCTTAGTAACTATATCTAATGTTTTTGTATCTTTAATAAAGAATTTTAAAACACGTTTAATTGGGGCTTGGAAGGCTACTTCATTATCATGAGCCCAATTGTGGATTTTTCCAGCTATGTCTTCTCCTTTTTTAAATCCTATTTTTTTAAATAAAAGTTTTGCAAGTTTAGAAACAAAATTGATAAGGGAATTACCTGTTAAAATACCTGCTATTATTGAAGTTATTATTGCTTCGTTTAGTTCTTGAGGTTTTTTATTTTTTAATTCTTTTTCAATAGCAGATGCTATACCCTTACCGGCCTTATCCATTTCAACGTCAAATGCCTTCTCTTCAGGACCATTATCTACATATTCATCTAAAGACTCATTTTTAAAATCTTTTTTATTTTTACCGTCAGATCCTTTAATTTGTCCTTTACAAACTTTTACAGCACGGCCCGATAAATAAGCTGAAGATTTTTCACCTGCTCTTTTTCTAGCAGCTAAATAATTTTGTCCTCTTTTACATAGAGTAGATTCATCCAATTGTTTACCATCATCTTCAATATCTTTAACAATTTGCATTAAGATAGTAGACATTTCATCTGAGCTTAAACCCTTTGTTTTTCCTCCTGGGAAGTAATTAGAATAACCTTCAAGGTCTTCCATTACAAATTTAACAGTTTCTTCAATAGGGTTTAATTCAGTTAAAGAACTATATTCAACTATATCTGTAATTTTTTTAAGGTGTGATTTTAAATAAGAAATTTCAGCAGCGGGAATACCTAAATCACGGGATAGGTTTATAATCCTGCCTATAGCTACTTTAGCTTTTTCTATATCACTTTCGTCACCTTCTTTATCTCGTAGTACTTGTTTTTCAGTACCAAATAAAACATCGTGTTGGTAAAGCCATTCACCTACTTCTGTTGGGGTAGCTAAGTTTTTATCTCTTACTTGATTTTTAAATTCTCCAGATAGTAATCTATCTCTTAAACCTTCGGCTGCGGGGCAAATATCAAAATGTTTGTCTTTGTATCCTTTGTACATATAACTTTCTTCTAATTTACCTCTGCTTATGCTTGAAGATTTAACAATACGAACCGTATCTCTTCTATCATCATAATCCATATGGAATACTTCATATTCACCAAATTTTTTACCGTGCATTTTATCTCCAAAATCTGATAGATCTCTTTGTGAACCATAAGTTTCAATTCTTCTAGAATCTGAATCTGGGAATTTTACTTCAAAATCTAAATTAGGGTGTTTTTGGGATAAATCAGCAGCTAACTTTTCTAAATATGATTTACTTTCTTCTACTCTATCCCCTTCGACACCTGCTTCAAGTTCAGCTCCTATTTTAGGATCATCAGATTCTTTTATTCTATTTAAATAGCGGTTTTTATTCCATTCATGTACATCGAAGTTATCTTTCATAATTGTAATAATATAATATATTATAAATATATAAGGTTACTGTTTAAGTGATTCTAGATATTCTATAACTTCTTTAACGTGTTCTTCAACTTTTTCTTTATTAACTTTACCAACCCATTTTTCTACTTCACCAGATTCGGATACAAAACTATCATTACCTTCGTTTAATTTTTCTTTAACCCAAAGTTTGAATTCAGATATGCGATTATCCAACTCATTGTTTTTTATATTGCGTTGGTATTCTTCCCATTTACCCTCTTTACGAAGTTCATGTTCAAAATCAATAACACAATTAAAACATTTTCTATGTAAATTGTAAAAAGGTTTATCGTTACGATTCTTCATTACTTTTTTACAGTTAGGACAAAGTAAAGGCATAACGTGTGCCTTTTTTGCTTTATCTAACTTTGTAATGTTTTGTTTAATACCATCTTTAATAGTCCAAGTACGACCATCACTTTCCCAAATGTCTCCTTCTTCGTGAAATTCATCTGCTTTAGAAAAACCAACACTAGAGCGTGTTTTTTCTCCGTGTTTACCTGTCATTAAATTACGTAAACGTTGAACGTCACGTTCTTGAAACTGTTTTTTTAAGACATTGTCTTTACTCATAAACCTAATTTTTTTAATTGACTAATAGTATTGGATGCACTAGTATGTAATATACCAATCCCTCCTGCGGCATTCCAGCTATCTATAGTAGAAGCTTTATCATCTATTAATATATGGTTTGGTTCTGCAAAATCTTTTTTATTTTTAGCACTTTTATAATTTACTTTAGGTTTAGATGGAAATAAGCCTTTTTTAGTTTGATTTATCATCCATAAACCCTTACCCATCAAGGATTGTTTTTTAAGTGAGGGTGCGGTTAGCATTTCATAATCGTATTTAGACACAAAATCTATAAGTTGTTGTGCATCTGACATTTGAGGTATGCCAACCCAAAATTTAAGTTTATTATCCCCTTCATCTATAAATTCCCAAAAGGCATTTTTACCATACTTAGCTTCAAATTCTCTAGGTAACATACCACTTAAATCTATAAAACGTTGGTCAAAATCGGCTACAACACCGTCCATATCTACATAAATTTTATATTCTGTCTCGTCTTCTCGTAACCTACCTAATTCCATTGCGTATGCATTTATCCCAAAAGGGTCTTTATTTTTCTTTTCGTTTATTGGTGTATTATCGTGTCCACATTTATGGCATATAAATAAATCATCCCCACCATCTACTATATTCCAGCTCCAATTACATTTGTCACATTCGATTTTTTCCCCTACAATTGCCTCATTTAATATACTATCAGTCCAATTTCTGAAGGTCATTGTACCTCTTAAATTAGCTTCTTTTTCTAACTTAGTTAAATGTTCATCACTTGTTGTGTCTGTACCTGCTACATCACCTAATCTATCTTCTAAATATTGGATGTGATGGATCATTTCATGTGCATACGAACGTACTATATCTTTAGGGTGTCTACCTTCAGTATATAATACAATATGTTGTCTATTTGGATCATAATATGCTGTTTTACCAAAGAAGTCTTTAGCATTTTCTGAATCACCATCTACAAACTCCATAGTAGGTAAGGGTTCGATATTCATACCCTTATCAATCATATGATTGGTTAATTGAGCTATTTTCTCCACTACATCTATATGTTGACCATATGATGCGTTTTCAGTTAATACCTCTTGTACTTTATCTGCTACTATATTATATACTTCTTCTGTTTCTTCGTCTGATAGTTGGTCGGGTACAAATTTTGCAAACTTATCAAGTGAAACTTTAGCTGCGTTACGAGCGGCTGTACCTGATACTCCACCTGATGTTACAATAGTACGAAGTTCTAAATTTGGGTATTTTGAAATTGATTTAGTCCTAGAGGTAATATCTTTAAAATCTTCTTCGTTTCCTTCTCTAGCACCTATAACCCATAATACCTCTCTTGTAGGATGGTTTTTAGCAAAATCATATACTGCTTTAATTGGTGGTACAGATGTAGGAACTATTTTAACTTTAAATGGAAGGTAGTTATTATATATTTCCCAAATTAGTAAGGATTCGGTTTGAGAAATGCCATTTCGTTCTTTAGCACCTACAAAAATAATAAACTCATCTATCTCAGGATTTTCTTTGAGTGCTTGTTGCACAACTTCAAAATGTCCAGAAGTTGGTGGTTTAAAACCCCCAGCATATACTGCTGTAGTTTGTTTTTTTTCCTCTTCAGGTAGTAATCCTTCTATTAAATAACTTGTTAAACTCATTAAGATAAAAATTGTTTTATTTTAGATTGTGCCTCTTCTTTAGAGACTGAGTTGTCAATAATATCTTTTACTCCTTCATCTGATAATAAAATATTTAATTCTTGATTTAAAGCTGCTTTAGCTTTATCCGATCTAGCCTGTGCTTTTGCATCCTTAGGTTTAGTACCTTTAGGTGTAAATGGTTTAAGATATTTATCTACTATAGCGTCTAAATCACTTAATTTTTCATCTTCTAAAGTATTAGCAACTGAAATAAAATTATTACCAAACAAACTTTTATAAGCATCATAGTTTTTAGTTACACCAGCCCAAGTACGCATTACAATAGCAGGTGCTAAACTTCTATCTTCACCTCCTGATTTTTCAAATCTATCTTGGTTTTGTTTAAGTGAACGTTCTAAATCAGTATAAACATAAAGCATAAATACATCATATCCTGCTTCTTCTAATTCTGATTTTAAGGTTGTTGTTGCTTTAACTGAAGCCGCTGTGCCATCTAGTATAAATGATTCTTTTCCTTCTATAGTAGCTGCTATATTTCCTTTAAATTCTTTATTTGCAGCCGCCATTTGTATAGCTTGCTGACTTCTTTCTTCAGGTGTAGCGTTTTTTAAATCTAAACTAACATTTGCTTTTTTAAGCATATTAATATAAATGTTATCTATATTCATTACTTTCAGACCTCCTAAGTCTAAACCACGTAAAATGTATCCTTTACCTGCTCCAGGTGCTCCCGCTAAAATAATCGCTTTTGGATTACCTTGTGCTTCTCTTAATAATTGTACTAAACTTATCATACTGTTGGTTTTCCCATTAATGCTTTGGTAAATACTTTACCACCAATTTCTCTTTTATATTCGCCATTACCTAACCACTCAATTTCTTTTCCCTTAAGTACTTTACGTACCAATTCTTCATCGTTAATTGGTTCTACACCTTTAGCTTTGAATATATCTTTTATCTTACCTGATACTTCAACAAAATATCCTCCTGATTTTAATTTATCAGCTTTATAGTTTACTACTTTGGATTTAGCCGCACTAGAACCGTCATGTCCGGTTGCTGTAAACTTTTTACCTGCTGATTTAGGTTTAGCAGCTGATATAGCATCAATTTCTGGGTCATCGTCTAAATCAATTATTTCATATTCTGCATCTGCTTCCCTACCAGTTACATTGTCTGCTGATTTATAGTTAGGATGACCGCCTATTTGTGCATAAGCGTTATCAATTAATTTATAAATTTCTTCACTGTAATCCTTTAATTCGGAAGCAGGTATAGTAACCCATTTATTTTTAGGAATATCTATTTCGTTTAATAGATCTATTAATTTGATCATAATTAAGCATGTTTATTATACATATTGATAAAAACATCAAGTGGCGTTCTATGCCCCATACCTTCTATTTCATCAAATGTTGCTTCATTATCCCATTTTGGTCTGAGGTTTTTAGTAATTTCGGGATTGATAATATTATCTTCAGTACCTAAAACAATTGTACGTTTATATTTTTCATTTCCATAATCTTCATTAAATTCTCTTATCATTGTTCTATTGTGTAAAGCAGGATTAAATAATAAAACATCAACTCCTAATTGGGAACCAATAATATCAGCAACATAACCACCAATACTAGAGCCTATAATCAAATCAGGCATACCTAAAGTAAGGATAAATTCCTGTAGATCTAATGTCACATAATCCATATTAGGTGCATAAACCATCCCTTTTTCTGCTAAGAAAGACACTTTTGGACCCCCTGATTCGCTTTCTAAACCGTGTAAATATACTATTTTTTTCATAACCTTTATTTTATAATTGTAAGTTCATTTAATGCTTCTAATGTTCCTTCAAAACCTGGAATGTCTTTAGTTTTAATGGTAATTTTATTTATAGACATTTTATAAGATGAACGTTGAGACATCATATTAAAATCATACAATGTAATATACTTAGAAGTGATTTTTTCAACATTCATACCTTGAAATCCTTGAGCAGACCAAATAGAATATTCTACTTTATCTTTATAACCAGGATATGCTCTTAATTCATATTCTTTATCATTATAAAAAATATTAATTTTTTCTTCTGGTTTTAAGTTTTTGATTGTTTTTAATACGTTTGACATAACCTTTATTTTATTATTTGTTTCTTATACCTAAATATACGAAAGATTTATTGGGTATCCAAATTAATTGGTGTGGGATACCCATCGTTGTAAACAATTAAGTTGTCATTGTGTTACCACAGTAATTGCATACATAATAGTTATCACCTTTTTTTTTAAGGTCAGTTCCTTTACAAGAGCCACAACTTAACAGTTCGCCTTGCTTTACAACAACGTGTATATCACATTGCTTTTTATTTACCTTTCTACTCATTATTCTTCTAAACCAATTCTTTTTCATATTTATTTGTTTTTATTATTTTAAATCTTGTGCTATTCTTTTATCTTTTTTTCTCCAATTACCGTTAACATCTTTGTATTTTATAGTTATTGAATCTGAAGTGTATTTTCTATCATAGGGGTTTATAAATGGCTTTACATCTAAAACTATAGCTTCTTTATTGTTGTAAGTTACCTTATCTCCTACTTTAAACTTTGTAAAGTTATTTGGATCAACATTTAAATCTTTATTGTACATAACCTTTATTGTTTTAATTATTAATACCCTATGAATATACGAACCCTATCCCGGGAAGCCAAGCCTCCCGTGCATTACTTTAACCACCAATTTCCATTTCATATTCACGCTTCTCATGATCGTGTTCTGTATAAACATTAAGGTTTAAGTACTTACCACTACCTATAGAAGTGGTTTCTTTTCTAATATCCTTATCATACCCGAAACAAAAATCATACTCCTCTTGGGTAAGGATTTCTTTTGTATTCATAATTTCTTCAAACCTAAAATATTCCTGTTCTGCAATGTAAAGACTTTCTGGACTCATCATAACCTTAATTATTTAATGCATTGACTTAATTATCAATACATGGTAAATATACGAAGGATAGCCCGGGTAGCCAAATTTTATCGCATAAAAAGCCCGGAACGTCTTCCGGGCTTATGTTGTTAAGTTGTAGATTGAAACCGCATGCATTTAAGATTAGCGGATGGTG
>Ga0209534_10006132_pt1 | contig 10505 bp, 8 predicted proteins | sample COG_07_FD_184751 | JGI IMG/M metagenome (GOLD analysis project Ga0209534, IMG submission 184751) | Pelagic Microbial community sample from North Sea - COGITO 998_met_07 (SPAdes) (version 2) | ecosystem: Environmental > Aquatic > Marine > Neritic zone/Coastal water | place: Helgoland, sampling... | reverse complement strand
CAGAGGATGTCGCCCGCCAGATCGGGGCTGCGTTGCGCGACAAACGCTCTCGTCGCCGCGTTGCTGCGCGCAAAGGCGATAGGTTGCATTTTCGCAAAACTATTCGCAGTAGCCTTGCCACGGGTGGCGAACCCCTGCGCCTTTTGCGCAAGCGTCGCCCCGATCGCACGCGCAAGATTGTGGCCTTGTGCGACGTATCCGGGTCTATGTCTGTTTATGCCCAAGTGTTTCTTGCCTTTTTGGCGGGGTTGATGCGGGCGGACAAGGCGGCTGATGCATATCTTTTTCACACGCGACTAGTGCGTATAACCGAGGCGTTTCGCGACAAAGATGCAATGCGCGCCATTGGGCGCCTGTCCTTGATGGCGGACGGTTTCGGCGGCGGATCTAAGATTGGGCCATCTCTGATGCGCTTTGCGGATACCTATGCCAAGCGGTTTGTCGATAGCCGCAGTGTCGTGCTGATCCTCTCGGATGGTTATGATACTGAGACGCCGGCAATGATTGCTACCGCTCTGGAAAAACTGCGACAGCGGGGCTGCAAAGTGATCTGGCTGAACCCTTTGAAAGGTTGGGCGGATTATGCGCCCGTCGCAGAGGGAATGGCCGCCGCGCTTCCCTATTTGGACGTCTTCAAAGCCGCAAACACCCTCGCTGATTTGGCAGCTCTTGAGCAGGATCTGGCCCTCATATGACACCAGCTGAATTCCTCTCAACTGATTTGGCCGAGGCCGCGCAGCAATTGCGCGACCAGGATGAACCATTTGCCTTTGCAACGATTGTACGCACGGCTGGATCAACGGCGGCTAAACCAGGCGCGAAGGCACTACTCAGCGCCGGTGGAACGATCTTGCAAGGTTGGCTGGGCGGGGGCTGCACCCGTGGCGCTATCAAAAGCGCGGCCTTGCAGGCTTTAAAAAATGGTACGCCGCAGCTGGTTTCCGTCGCGCCCGAAGACCTGCTGGCCGAAAAGGGCGTGGCAGCTGGCGACGAGATCGACGGGAAGAAGTTCGCTCGCAATGGCTGCCCTTCTCGTGGGACCGTCGACATATTTATCGAGCCCTGTCTACCCGCACCGCGGCTTGTGGTTCTCGGTGCGTCACCCGTTGCAAAGGCACTTAGCGCCTTTGCACCACAATTTCATTGGTCAGTCTCCGCAACTCTCGCGCGGAAGAAATCTCATCAACAGCAATTTGTCGTTATTGCCACCCAAGGGCAGGGCGATCTTGATGCATTGAAATCCGCACTAAGCGAAAAGCACGATCAAGTGGCGTTCGTTGGAAGTCGCCGCAAATACGCAGTACTCGCCAAAAAACTTGCGGCAGCGGGTGTCAATCAGTCCCTTATTGAGAGCGTTAAAGCACCCGCAGGCCTGGATCTGGGGGCTGTGACACCTGAGGAAATCGCTTTGTCAATCCTTGCACATTTCATACAAATCAGGCGTCATGCGGTGAAACCCACCCATGAGTGATGTGAGCGCGATCATATTGGCGGCTGGTCTGTCACGGCGCATGGGCGAACAAAATAAGCTGCTTCTGCCAGTGAATGGCGTACCGATGATCCGGCACATGGTGGAAATTTATGCATCCATCTCGACCCGTATCATCGTGGTCACAGGGCATGAGGCTGGCAAAATCGAGACCGCCCTTTTTGGCACAAATGTTATGTTCGCCTTTAATCCGGACTTCACCGATGGACAAGCTTCCTCAGTCGCCTGCGGATTACGGGCAAGCGGCTCGGAGGGCCCAGTGTTGATGGGCCTGGGCGACCAGCCCAGGCTAGAGTTGGATGATTTGCATACTTTGCTTGAGGCACATATGGAGGCTGATCCTGCGCGCATTTCTATCCCGGTTGCACACGGGAAAAGGGGCAATCCGATAGTGATCCCTGCTCATTTGCGGGGGGCCCTCTTGGCAGACTCACGGTCACCCGGTTGCAAGACATTTACCCGCGCGCATCCCCAGCATGTTCAGTTCCACGAACTGAAAGCGGTGGGCTTTTACACGGATGTCGACAATCTCAAGGAATACCGCGCCATATCGGCTGAACAATTTGAGGAGACGAGATGAAAACGCTCAAACAGATTATGACCTGCTTTTGTAGAAAAATAGCGCTCACTACTGAGCAGTCCAAGCTTTTGGCTACAATAAAATTCCCCTGCTGCTAACCAAGGATACTTTATGGAACTTGCTGACGAAATCACGATCAATGCACCAATGGACAAGGTTTATGCGGCCTTGAATGACCCAGAAATATTGCAACAATGTATTCCTGGCTGTGAAGGGTTGATCAAACATTCTGATACCGAGCTTGAGGCCAAAGTGGTTCTGAAGATTGGCCCTGTTAAGGCCAAGTTTACCGGTGATGTCCAACTTGATACCGCGGGCGCACCGGATGCATTTTCACTCACTGGCCAAGGAAATGGAGGTGCGGCAGGACATGCCAAAGGGGGAGCCGACGTCACATTGATGGCCGATGGTCCAGACAAGACGATCTTGCGTTACGAGGCCAAAGCAGCGATTGGCGGCAAGCTCGCGCAACTGGGCAGCCGCCTGATCCAAAGTACTGCGAAAAAACTGGCGGCTAAGTTCTTCAAGTCTTTCGCTGAGGTGCTCAATGAAGACGCCACTGAATAGCGAGATGATTTACGCAGAACACGCATCCGAAATCATTGCAAAGGGAGCGGCGCTTATATCAGCGTCGCGCCCGTTTGCCTTGATAAACTCAATGGAGATCGAAGGTGGCGCGGCCCGCGAAGTCGGCTCACTCGCACTTGTCGATGATGCTGGAGAAATGACGGGGTATCTGTCCAACGGGTGCATCGATCGCGACATTCAGCATCATGCTCAAAATGCCATACAGACCAAACGCAAGAAATTGATCCGCTATGGCGAGGGCTCACGATACGCGGATCTGAAACTACCCTGCGGTGGGGCACTGACCGTATTGATTGACCCAAACCCAGATACTGACGCGATTTGTATTGCAGCGGAGTGTTTTGCAAAACGACAGTCCGCTCGTTTGACATTTCAAAGCCCGGAGGACGCTGAAGGCGCTGTGTCGCGAGTATTTACCTATGATCCTCGCCATCGACTTGTTCTGGCGGGGCGCGGTGCGATCTTTCGATCAATGGCCCAGATTGGCGACGCAACAGGCTATGAGGTGCATCTTCTTTCGCCAGACGCTGCAGACCTTTCCGCTGTTGGGCATTTGTCAGCATCGCCGCCGCTATATTTGACGACCCCAAACAGAGAGTACGTCTTTGACATACTCGATGCCCATTCCGCTTTTCTCACGCTCTTTCATGATCACGACTGGGAGCCGCATTTGCTCCGTTCAGCTTTGACCAAGCCCGTGCGTTTCATTGGCAGCCTTGGAAGCCATCGCACCCATGATATGCGGTGCGAAACATTGCGGCATATGGGCGTTTCAGATATTTCACTTGCGCGTTTGCGCGGCCCAATAGGCTTGGTGCCATCCCTGCGCGATGCATCGTCCATTGCTATATCCGCGCTGGCAGAAATCGTAGCGACATTTCAAAACGCCGATGTGTGACTTTCTAAACTGCCGTCAGAGCCAAGTTGATATTCAACTTAAGCAAAATGAAGCAGTCTGATATTAAACTTGGTTGAAGTGGGCAAGTGGGTACTGTCAGATTAAACTCGGTTGAAGCGAGCAGGGTGTATTTGTAGAATCTGCAAATGACAGAACATCCTCCATTCGGCTATTTCAAAATAAGCCCAGAGATTATCCGCTTTGCTGTAATGCTGTTTGCCTGCTGAGACGGCTATTTCGTTTCAGGCGCTACAAGGGCAAGGTTGGGGTTAGGTTGACTGTGAGGCTGTTGCAACGCCCCCTTTACTCACGCCTCAATTTCAAGCTGAACCGCGCCGCTATTCTCACTGAGTGGCGCCGATTATTGAGCGCATAGAATCAGGCTGCGCCAGTAATCCGATGCAATTTCTCATTCGTCTGACAGCACCTCATGCACAGTTTCATGGGATTGGGCACAAGACACTAACTTTGGAGCAAGCATTGTGTTACTAAAAGCATATCTTAATCAAGCTGACCAGAATGACTGATATTATGAACAGAATGAAGACGAAGATCATTAGGGAATTTGGTACACCCTGCCTAGTTATTGATCTTGATGTAGTTGAGCGCAATATCCAGCGTGCTCAAAAATTATGCGATGAAGCCGGGGTGGCAAATCGTCCGCACATCAAAACCCATAAATCACCACTTTTGGCAAAGATGCAGCTTGAGGCTGGCGCGCGTGGGATTACCTGCCAAAAACTAGGTGAGGCTGAAGTGATGGCGGATGCAGGCATCACCGATATCATTATTGCAACCAACCTGTTGGGAGCGGCGCGTTCGGGTCGGTTGGCAGCTTTACAACGGCGTATTGCTCTAAAGGTTTGCGCTGATAATCCGGTTGTACTTGAAGCCTATTCTAATGCTGCGCGTGAGTCTGGTAGACCTGTGGATGTGATGATCGAGTGTGACACAGGGCAAAAACGTGCGGGGGTTGAAACGCCAGGTGAAGCACTCGCATTGGCCCAAATCATCAACAATGATCCAATGCTCAACTTTGCTGGCCTACTATTTTATCCGGCGCTGGATACTTGGCTGGAGACACAGATATTTCTTGACAAGATGACTAAAGGGTTTGCGGTGCTCGGTATGAGGCATGGAATTATTTCTACTGGAGGTACCCCAAATTTTGCCAATATTGGCAAGCTGTTTGGCGCAACTGAACATCGGGCTGGTACCTGCATTTTCAACGATCGCATGATGATCGAAGCTGGGTTTGCGCAGCAAGGCGATTGCGCACTCCACGTATTTACCAGTTTGGTAAGTCGCGGGGGCGAGGATCGTGGCATTTTGGATGCAGGCTCCAAAACATTGACATCTGACACTGGTGGTCTTGATGGGTATGGATTTATCCTTGAGCATCCGAAGGCGCGCATCCATAAATTTGCTGAAGAGCACGGGTTCCTTGATCTGTCACGTTGTCATACCAAGCCAGAGGTTGGCGACGTCTTACGTGTTATACCGAACCACGTCTGCGTCACTGTGAATATGGTTGATCAACTTGTGGCGGTTAGAGGTGATACCATTATAGAAACGATTCCAGTGTCTGCACGAGGTAGGTTGGTTTAAGGTGACAGGGCCTCCTGTATTTTCAAGTAAGCTCCTGTTCGTTGAACGGCACTCTAAACTTTGTTCCTTTCTTCTCGCCAAAGAATTGTTAGTCCTGAAAGAGTAATTAAAATCACGCCTGGAAATAATTTGTCTAGTGGCAGTTCATCGAAAATTACCCAGCCCAAGCCGAATGCCGTTAAAATCCCGAAGTAGCTAAACGGGGCGAGCATAGATGCAGGCGCCTGTCGAAAGGCATACATCAAAAAAACGACACCAAAACCTCCACATAGAGACATACTAAATATTAAAAATAAATCACTTTTTGATTGGATTGTGCTGAAATCAGTTGTTCCGCTAGCCAAAACAATCGCTCCAAGTGCAGCGGCTATCGATGAGTAAAAATAAATTATTCCACTTGAAATTGATTTATCAAAACTGCGAAGTGTGACCGTGGAGGCTGCATAGAAAATTGCTGCGCTGACAGGTAAAGCCGCTGTCCAAATAAATACATTAGATCCTGGTTGCATGATCCAAATTGCTCCACCAAATCCTATAATCACCGCGCCCCACCGCCATGCTCTAACCTTTTCTCCATAAAATACGACGGCTATTAAAACGATAAAAATTGCGTTTGTTTGGCGGAGGGCCGATACTGTAGCTAATTCTAGGTCTACCAAAGCAGTGTAAAATAATAGCTGAGCTACAGCGACTAATAGGCCGCGTCCAAAAGCTAATTTACATTGTTTTATTTTGTAGTCTTGGAAATTAAAACTTAACCTTCGATTGTAAATGAGTAGAAAAATTGATGGCAAGACACCCAAAATGTTCCGATAAACGGATAACTCTTGGGGAGAATATCTTTGTGATAAAAGCCGAACGTGGACGCTCATGAGATCAAAGCAAAGATAGGCGAGTAAGCAAACAAGAATTGCGCGAATATTGTTTGTCATTAAACTTCATAACCAAAGGCGATTACGCCTCCATTGAGAAAACAGTCTGCCCGTGATTGAGCTTAGTCAAGATCAATATCCGCTGTGTCAGCGTTAGATTAAACTTGGTTGAAGCGGGGAGGGCTGTTTCGGAGCCTCGCCGTATGACAAAACACTCCCCATTCAGGTACTTTAAAACGAGCCCTGAGATCATCCGCTTGGCTGTGATGCTGTACGTCCGGTTTCCGCTCTCACTCCGTAACGTGGAGGATCTTCTGCACGAACGAGGCATTGAGATCAGCCACGAAACAGTTCGGTTTTGGTGGAATAGATTTGGTCCGATGTTTGCTGGTGAGATATGACGAAACCGTGTCAGTCGGATGCGATCGCATTCGAACTGGCAGTTGCGCCTGGACGAGGTCTTCGTGAAGATCAACGGAGAGACGCATTAACTCTGGCGGGCAGTAGATCACGAAGGTGAGGTGCTGGAAAGTTATGTTACCAAGCGCCGAGACCGCAAAGCGGCATTGAAATTCTTCAAAAAAGCAATGAAGCGCTATGGCGGACCAGAAGTAGTTGTGACGGACAAACTACGTTCCTATGGCGCTGCAATGAAAGTTGTTGGCAACGCGGATCGGCAGGAAACGGACCGCTGGGTAAATAATCGGGCTGAGAATTCTCACTTGCCGTTTCGACGACGAGAACGCGCCATGCTCCGCTTTCGACGGATGCGATGTTTGCAAAAGTTCGCTGCCGTCCGCTCTTCGGTCCACAACCATTTCAATCAGGAGCGCCACTTCTACTCACGAGACAATTCCAAGTTCAATCGAACCGCCGCTCTTACTGAGTGGCGCCAACTATTGAGCGCATAGGTTCAGGCTGCACCAGCAATCTGATGCGAGTTCTCATTCGTCTGACAGCACCTAAATCTGTTTTTGACAATACTATTTCATGCGGTTTTAGCATTTTTAATTTTACCTAGTTTAGCCGATATTAATTGTTACTGCTTGACAGCTGACCGCAAACGATTGTCCAAGAGTGGCGCACGCTGCATGAAATGGTAAACTATAAAAGTTAAGGAGAGCTGCAATGGCTTGTCGAATTTTGATCCTTGGTGGAGGATTTTCCGGGTTCTACGCAGCGCGTAATATTCAGAAACTAATGGGTCGAAAGAGCAAAATAGAAATTGTGAGCCGCGACAATTATTTTGTATTTCAACCTCTTTTGCCGGAAATTGCCGGAGGGGCAATTTCCGCAATCAATGCTGTGTCGCCACTGCGGTTTTTGACTAAAGGTATTTCAATGCGAAAGGCCGAGATTGACAGCATAGATCCGATATTACAGCAGGTAACGGTCTTTCAGGGAGTGCAGCGTCGCCCAACGATATTAGAGTATGATCATCTTGTGATTGCACTCGGATCGGGGAGTGATTTGTCTAAGACGCCGGGATTGAGTGAACATGCTTTTACAATGAAAACTCTTAGTGATGCACAGCGTTTGCGCGCACATATTATTGAACGCCTCGAACACGCGGATATCACACGGCTCCCGGAAGTTAAAAAAGGAGCTTTGACGTTTAGCGTGATTGGTGGTGGTTTCTCAGGGGTTGAAACGGTTGGTGAAATCAAGGAGTTGATTGATAGATCTTTGGTTGAATATCCTAACATTCACCCATCAGAGATACGAGTCGTTTTACTAGAGTTTTCCAAGAGAATTTTAAATGAGATGCCTGAAAGTTTGGCTAATTATGCATATGCCAATTTAGAAAAACGTGGAATTGAAATTCAGCTGGGCGTTGGTGTGGCCAAAGCGACAGGCACTCAGCTTGTAACGAGTGAAAATGAGGTGATCGATACGCGCACCATAGTCGCAACCATAGGCAACACCCCCTCTGCTATTGTCGCAAATATGCCGCTTAGCTTGCAGGATGGTCGTGTTTTGGTTGGACGTGACTTTAAAGCTGAAGGGCATGATAATATTTGGGCTATTGGTGATTGCGCACTTATACCGCTCAATGAAAATGCATCCAAAAGAGAAGATTTTGCTCCACCGACCGCACAGTTTGCAGTTCGCGAAGCGGCCCATCTTTCTCTGAATATCAAAAATGTCATCGAGAAAAAAAATACGAAGCCTTTCAAATATAAATCAAAAGGTGCATTGGCTTCTCTAGGCGCTGGCCGTGGAGTTGCAGAGGTTTTAGGTTTGAGACTTACTGGTAGGGTGGCCTGGTTACTTTGGCGGATTTATTATATTTCCTTTCTTCCAGGGACGCAGGCTCGTGTTTCTGTTTTGTGGAATTGGCTAATGGATGGTTTATCTCGACGGTCGGTTGCGCAAATCATTTCACAAAATGACCCTGGAACGCGATACGTGTGCTATCATGCGGGTGATCGAATTTACGAAAACGGTTCCCGCGCAGATGGGCTTTATACAATAGTTTCGGGAACAATACGCATTACAAGTACTAACGGCGAGACTGGATTGGAAGAGAGCCGTATTTTGAGGAGAGGTGAGCATTTTGGAGAGCTCATACTTTTAGGTGCAAGTCGTCGTATCGCTACAGCGGTTGCAGTTGAGGACGCGCAGGTTTTGGTTGTTACGCGGCAAGAGTTTTTGAAATTAGCCGAGGGCCTGCCATTTTTTAATAACTATTTTTCGGAGCATCTAAAGGCCTCGGGTCTTGGAGATAAAATAGTGTTTACGAAATGAGACTTACTGTATGGTGCTTTGGGTTAAATCACCCTGAGTAGCCTCATCTGACTTCGCCAATAATCCGCCGCCAATTCTCATTCGTCTGACAGCACCCTTTGGATCTTTACTGTCAGCTTAAACTCGGTTGAAGCAAGCAGGGTGTATTCGTAAAATCGGCAAATGACAAAACACTCCCCATTCAGGTACTTTAAAACGAGCCCTTAGATCATCCGCTTGGCTGAGATTCGTTATGTTCGGTTTCCGCTCTCACTTCGTAACGCGGAAGATCTTCTGCACGAACGACGCATTGAGATCAGCCACGAAACAATTCGGTTTTGGAGGAACAGATTTGGCCCGATGTTCGCGGCTGAGATACGACGAAACCGGGTTGGTCGGATGCGATCGTATTCGAACTAACAGTGGCACCTCTTTTAAACCTGTTCCCAGAGTTTGCTGCCTGACGCACGGTTTGAATTCACAACAGTACTTACCCTTTGCAAATCCAAAATATGTTCCTCCACCGGCCGCATTAAGATAGCCGCGCCTTTTCCAGCCTCACCCAACCAAAGCGGCCAATTTTCTTGACCAAGAATAACGGGAAGCCTGTGGTGAATTTTACCCATAGTTTTGTTGGCATATGTAGTCACAATTGCACAGGTAGTTATGATTGATCCGTTAATTTCATAGTTCTGCCAAATGCCAGCCATAGCCATTGGTTGTCCATCTGATCTTAATGCTCGGTATGGGCTAGGCTTTTCTCCCTCGTTACGTGCCCATTCATAAAACCCATCCGCCGGTATTAAGCATCTGCGATTTCTGCAAGCATCTCGAAATGCTGGTTTTTTGGCAATGGTTTCTGACCGGGCATTTATCAGAAGGGGTCCTCCAGATAAGGTGGCATACCAACTCGGGACAAATCCCCACCGCATTGCTCTTAAATGCCGTATGCCTTTATCCGATGTAACGGTATGAATATTGTTGGTAGGGCATACATTGTAGTTTGGAGTTTTTGGTAAGTCATTTGCAGGAGTTGCCGTAAACAAGTCCGTCATAGCCTCTTTAGGCAGTGATATAGCAAAACGTCCGCACATAGGGTGCAGTATTGCTATTTGTTTGAAAAGTTAAAGGTCGCCATGAAGCGCCGGGAAATAAAGCTCGGATTTTCTCCAAAACCGTTTTAGGCTTTCTGCATCAATAGATAGCAATCGAAACTAAAAACAATTGTTTGGTAACCACAATGCAATTTCCTAAATTCAATCTTCAAGAATTTGAAAAATCGGAAGGCGTACAGCGCCAAAAGCTGAGTGTCCAATTAGATAATATTTGTAGGAATACTGGCTTTCTTGTTTTGGATGGACATGGAGTTCCAAACGAAATTATTGCGACACAGTGGAAAGTTGTTTCAGATTTTTTTGCGTTTCCAAATGCAAAGAAACAAGAGGTAGTGGTTCCCTACGCTGGTTACCCTTATGGTTGGATTGGGCCAAACAAGGAGGCCCTGGCAGCTTCTAAAGGTGAAAAAACTCCGCCGGATTTGAAAGAAAGCTTCAATGGTGGGCCTTTAACGATACCAGTTGGTATTAAAGACGCTCGAGCCTATGATTTTTGCTATAAGCCGACTATTTGGCCGCAAATGGATGGCTTCAAAGAGGCTTGGTGTGAATATTATCGTGAAATGGAGGGCCTTGCTAAGCGAGTTATGTCGGCATTTGCTGAAGCTTTAGACTTACAGCCTAACTT
>Ga0209534_10006128_pt1 | contig 10509 bp, 10 predicted proteins | sample COG_07_FD_184751 | JGI IMG/M metagenome (GOLD analysis project Ga0209534, IMG submission 184751) | Pelagic Microbial community sample from North Sea - COGITO 998_met_07 (SPAdes) (version 2) | ecosystem: Environmental > Aquatic > Marine > Neritic zone/Coastal water | place: Helgoland, sampling... | reverse complement strand
AATTGCCTGCAAATGAGGAGGCAGTGTGTCCCAAGCATCAATGTTAATAGTAAATTCAAGCATGGAGCCAGGCTCGTGCCAACCAGGATAATAGTAATATTTTGCTACTTGCTGAAAACCAAAAGCTAAATCGTTGTACGGGCCTACCCATTCAACCGCGTCAATGGTCCCAGTTTGCATTGCGGTGTAAAGCTCTCCACCAGGAATATTAACTGGTATGCCACCAGCTCTTTTGAAGACCTCTCCACCAAAACCAGGAAAACGCATTTTTAGTCCTTTAATATCTTCTAGGGAATTAATTTCTTTGTTAAACCAACCAAACATTTGAGTGCCGGTGTTGCCGCCAGGCAATGGCTTTAAGTTAAATGGGCGGTACAGATCTTCCCAAAGCTCTAATCCTCCACCTCTGTTTACCCAGGCATTGATCTCATCGGCCGTAAAACCAAAGGGCACGCCAGCAAAAAATTGTGCTGCTGGAACCTTCCCCTTCCAGTAATAAGCTCCGCCATGACCCATCTCTACTGAGCCGCCAGACACTGCATCAAATACACCCATGGCAGGAACCAATTCACCTGCTCCATAAACAGTAACTTTTAATTGACCTTGTGACATCTCTTTAACTAACTGACTGAATCGCTCAGGTGCCATGCCTAAACCTGGATAATTTTTTGGCCAAGTTGTCACCATGGACCAAGAATAATTTTTAGCAGGAGCGACTCCAGCGGCAGACTCTTCTGGAGCTCCGCAGCTACTTAAGAAACAAAGTGCCAGCCCTGAAAGTAAATAATGTTTCATCCCAATGTCTCCAGTTTTGCAAATGCCAGAACCAGCCACTTGCTGCCGGCTTTCTCAAAATTAATTTGAACCCTTGCAGATTCACCCGATCCCTCATAGTTTAGAACGACTCCTAGCCCAAAGGTAGGGTGTACTACTTTTTGTCCTAGGCCTATTCCAACCTCATCCTTAAAATCCATTTTAGATTTTTTAGCAGTCCGAACATAAGGCGTGCTCACCGAGGCCCTGGGTCTGACCTCCTCGATAAAGACAGCAGGAATCTCTTTTAAAAATCGTGACGGCGGATTAAATACATCTGAACCATGGAGTCGCCTGGATTCTGCGTGAGTCAGGTAAAGTTTTTTCATGGCTCGCGTAATGCCAACATAGCAAAGCCTTCTCTCTTCTTCTAATTGAGAAGGAGATTCAATAGATCGACCATGCGGGAACAAACTTTCTTCCAGACCTGTAATAAACACCAAAGGAAACTCTAAGCCTTTAGCAGAATGCAGAGTCATGAGCTGCACCGCATCTTGAAATTCATCGGCTTGAGTATCGCCAGAATCAAGAGAGACAGTATCGAGAAAGATTTCAGCAATTTCTTTGTGAGATTTTTCACTTTCAAAAGATTGCTCAAAGTTTTTTGCCGAAGTTACCAGTTCTTCTAAATTTTCTATTCTAGTCTTGCCCTTCTCGCCAGCTTCTTTTTTGTGGTATTGGTACAGCCCAGATTTTTGAATAATCATGTCCATCAACTCAGAGAGCGGCATGGTGTCCAGCAGCCCAATGCATTCGCTGATAAGAGCCAAATATGCATTGAGGCCTTGGCCAGCTTTACCGCCCATCTTGCCTTCGTCGTGTAGTTTGGCTGCTGCTTTAATGTAAGAAAGATTGTAAGCCTTAGCGGTATCTCGAATTTTTGCTTGTGACTTAACACCAATCCCTCGAGTGGGATTTGCAATAGAGCGCTCAAAGGCAGGATTATCGTGTGGGTTAAAAATAACTTTTAGGTAGCTCATAGCATTTTTAATTTCCATGCGCTCGTAGAAACGCAGACCGCCATAGATTCGATAAGGAATATTCACTCTAAGCAGTGCTTCCTCGAGAGCCCTTGATTGGGCATTAGATCGGTAAACAATTCCTGCATCACTAAACAGCTCTCCGCCTTCCATCCAGCTTTTAAGAACTCCTGCTATAAATCTTGCCTCGTCTTGTTCGTTGTAGGCTTGGTAAAGAGTGATGCGCTCACCTTCTAATGAATCAGTCCATAAGTTTTTGCCTAGGCGAGTTTGATTGTTATCTATCAAGGCATTGGCTGCACCCAAGATCACGCTGGTTGAGCGATAATTCTGTTCAAGGCGAATGACTTTTGAGCCTTCAAAGCTTGATTCAAAAGATGAAATGTTTTCTACCTTGGCGCCCCTCCATCCATAAATAGACTGATCATCATCACCCACGGCTGTAATCGTTGCAGCGTCTGATGCAATTTCTTTGAGCCAGTTGTACTGAATGGTATTGGTGTCCTGAAACTCATCCACCAACACTGCTTTAAATCGATTGTGAAAAAACTCTTTCACTGTTTTATTGGATTTAACCAACTCATAGGCTCTGAGCAGCAACTCTGCAAAATCTACCAAACTGTCGTTGGCGCAAGCTTCTTCGTAATGCTTGTAAATGCCCTTGACTGTCTGAGCATAAAAATCACCCTTGTCAGAAACATCGTCGGCTCTGATGCCCTCATCTTTCCATCCATTAATTTGCCATTGAATCTGTTTGGGTGGCCAGGCCGCATCATCAAGACCGGCTTCTTTGGTTAAGCGCTTAACAATACGCAATTGATCATCGCTGTCTAAGATGGTGAAGCCAGAAATTAAACCTGCTTCTTTGTAAAACCTTTTTAAGGTTCTGTGTGCTAAACCGTGAAAGGTTCCGCACCACATGTCTCCACCAGGAGACTGCAGTAATTCTTGAATGCGTGATTGCATTTCTTTGGCTGCTTTGTTTGTAAAGGTTACTGCGATAATCGATGATGGATTAATGCCCATGGCTTCAACATTCCAAGCAATCCGATGAACCAATACCCGAGTTTTACCGGACCCAGCCCCTGCCAATACAAGCAAACTTTTATCTTCAGATGTTACGGCCTCACGCTGAGGATCGTTTAAATTTTCTAATATGTGAGAAACATCCATGGGGGGTTCATTTTTTAATCTAAGAAGCCTATTCTAACCCTTATGCAAACTAAATTATTGAGAGAAATTAAAAAGGCTTTGCCTGAATTAAGAAAATCTGAGGTAAAGGTCGCAGAGTTTGTTTTAAACAAGCCTGAGGATATTATTGAATTGACCACTGCTCAGGCCTCAACTGCGGTCGGTGTTAGCGAGCCAACATTAATTAGGTTTTGTCAGGCCGTCGGGTTTAATGGATTTCAGAAATTTAAATTGACACTAGCCCAACAGTTAGCAGCAGATAATTATTTCAATTCATATGAAATCGATCCGAATGATAGTATTCAGGAGGTTACTGAGAAAGTATTCGATAGCACTATTAGTGAGATATTAAATGTGCGATCTCAGTTAAACCAAGAGGTAGTAGAAGAAGCCATTGAGACTTTGGCTAATGCCAAGAGGGTTGAGTTTTATGCCTTTGGTGGCTCAGTGCCTGTAGCCATGGATGCGCAACACAAATTTTTTAGGCTCAAGATTCCCTCCTCTTGTATTTCAGATCCACATATTCAATTCATGTCTGCTAATTCTCTTAATGAAAGGGATGTGGTGGTCGCCATCTCTCAATCAGGAAATACTGCTGCTTTGGTAGAAAGCATTAAAACAGTGAAAAGTTTTGGGGTAATAGTGATTGGTTTAATGCCTTCTGGAACCCCTCTTTCAAGAATTTGTGACATAGCTCTGGACATAGATGTTGGTGAGAATGCTCGTTTAACGAGGCCGCTAACTTCAAGGCTAGCTTACATGGCAATTATTGATGTGTTGGCCGTGGGTGTGGCCCAGCTAAAGCCTGAGGCACAAGATCACCTTTTCAACATTGTTACCAGCCAGAATTCTCTAAAAATTAAATAGCTAGTAACGAAGGTTCTCTCTGAACCATAAATTGGCTGCCCATTTTTCACCGCTACTAACCGGCATTCCTGCATGCAGTGAGCGTGGGTTAATGTTAGTGGTCTCAGAGATAGTGTTATGGAAAACCAATACATTGCCTTTTTTTGGATTAATGGATATGTTGAGTTCAGGAAAATAAGTTGCTCCCCCGTCCTCGACATCATTGAGATAAATTAATGCAGTGATCATGCGCTGACCGCCTGGCTCCCAATACTTCTTCCCCAGCTCAGTGGATTGATCAAAGGAATCAAAGTGTGGTTTATATTCTGTGCCTCTCTCGTAATGCACGACTTGGAACATTTCAGCATTTCGAATGGGCATCTGGACCAAAATGGATAGCCGCTTACTCACCTCATGTATTGACTCGTTAGCATGATGCTCTAACCAAGCAAATTCATTGGTTCTGCCTTTTAGTTTCTGCTCCTTGTTCAATCCTACCACGGTGGCAGGTTGTAATTTATCTTTTGAACAATTAATAAATTCCTGGCATTCATCCTCTGAAATAAAATCATCCACGACATAGATAATTGGATCTGATGAAAACAAAGTAACATTGTCTGCAATTTTTTTTGGAAATTCGGTATTCATTTAAAAAATAATTGTATGCTATAAATTAACTAAGCGAGTATTTTACATGAGTATTTTTATTTCTATTGCCTCCTATCAAGACCCTTTGTTGGTTGCTACTATTTTTAGTGCTTACAATAATGCAGAGATGAAAGATGCATTAGTTTTTGGAGTTTGTGATCAAGCAGAAGAGCCAATTAAGGTGAACGAATTCCCTTTTGCAAACCAGATTCGACACGAACACATTGATCCTTTGATGGCAAAGGGCCCTTGTTGGGCAAGACACAGAGTGCAGAATTTTTATCAAGGAGAAGATTACTTTTTACAAATTGACTCTCATACTCAGTTTGCTCCAGGCTGGGATAAAAAGTTCATGGATGCATTTGAAGCCATTGCTTCAAACTCAAAGCGAGATGCATATTATCTAAAGCCTGTGATTACCTCCTACCCTCGCAGCTTTAAAGTGAAAGATTTTGCTGCAGGAATTTTTGAGCTCAACACTGGAGACCAAAACACACAAATCATGACATACATGAAAGATGCCTTGTTTTGTCAAAGTTCCTTTTCTAGACAAATTGGAGTGCCAACACAGTCTAATTCAATAACGCATGCCTTTGTGATGGCGGCTGGCTGTATTTTTACAAGAGGTAGTTTCATCAAAGAAGTCCCATATGATCCAAACTATTATTTTTACGGTGAAGAGCTATCAATGATGTTGAGATCTTTTACTAGAGGGTATTCTTTTTTTCATGTGCCTGATGTACCAATATTCCACTTGTATACAGATGTAGAAAATTTACCCCGAAAACTTCACTGGGATCCTGCAGACGATGCGAATAGGGTCACAAAATGGCAAGAGCTTGATAGAAGAAGTATACAAAGGCTAGATGATTTAGTGGCCGGTAAATTAGACGGATTAATGGGGCTGGGCTCTTCCAGAACATTAGCTGAATATGCATTATTTAGCGGAATGGATATTCAAAATAAACAAATCTTAGATTTAACCAAGGCTACTGAGCCAGCGTTCTTAGAATCATTGGACTGGACAAAAAACCCAATAGAATTAAAACAACAATAGGAGAATATGATGAGTGAGGAAGCAAGAAATTTTTTAAACAGTTATGGGGACTTTGTAACCAAAGTCACCAGTGAGCCCAGTCTCAATCAATCAAGCTTAGATGCGAGAATGAAAGAAATTGATTCTTCATCGCCAATTGAGTCTGCTAGACTTCTTACCGCCGCCCTTGGCCTGGGAAGTGAAACGGGGGAGTTTGTTGAAATAGTTAAAAAAATGTTTCTCCAAGGAAAGCCTGCAAATGAAGATAATATTTATCATATGAAACGAGAGTTGGGCGACATCATGTGGTACTGGGCTACTGCCTGTATGGCTTTAAAGCTAGACCCTTATGAGGTGATCAAAGAGAATCAAGATAAGCTTGAAGCAAGGTATGGTGAAAAGTTTGAGGTCGATAGAAGCGAGCATCGTAAAGACGGAGACCTGTAAATATCAATTAAGTTAATAAACTGATTTTGCTTTAAAGTCTTCGGTCGCCGCTAGATACTCCTGCTTGAGTTGGTCAACAAGGACTTGAACAGTTGGCGAGTCTTTTATAGAGCCTATCCCTTGACCAGAGCCCCAAATATCTTTCCAAGCTTTGGCTTCAGTGTTTCCGCCTGAACCAAAATTCATAGAAGATTTATCTGCCTCTGGAAGATTAACTGGATCAAGTCCAGCCTTTTCAATGGATGGCCCAAGATAGTTTCCGTGAACTCCGGTAAATAAAGAGGAGTAGACGATGTCATGCGCCGCACTTTCTACCAACATGTCTTTATATTCCTTATCTGCATTGGCTTCTTCGGTTGCGATAAATCGCGTGCCCATATAAGCCAGGTCAGCTCCCAGTGCTAAGCTAGATGCCACAGCACTGCCTGAGCTGATAGCTCCAGATAGAATGATGGTGCCATCGAAGAATTCTCTTACCTCTCTAACCAATGCAAAAGGTGACAAAGTTCCAGCATGTCCACCTGCACCAGAGCAAACTAAGATAAGCCCGTCAACGCCTTGTTCCGCTGCTTTTTTTGCATGTCTCACGCTTATCACGTCGTGATAAACAAGACCGCCATATGAATGAGCTGCTGTAACAATTTCTTCGGGTGGTCTTAGGGAAGTGATAATAATTGGTACTTCGTGTCTAACACACGATTCCATGTCTGCCATCAGTCGATCGTTTGAAGCGTGACAAATTTGATTCACTGCAAAAGGTGCAATCGGAAGCTCGGGGTTGTCTAGTTTCGCTTGAGCAAGCTCTTGCTTGATCCTAATGATCCACTCATCAAGAACCGGTTGAGGTCTTGCATTCAATGCAGGAAAAGATCCGACTATTCCAGCCTTGCATTGAGCAATGACTAGCTCGGGTCCGGAACATAAAAAAAGAGGCGATCCAATGACTGGAATTGAAAGATTGTTTTGTAAGATTTTAGGTAATGACATGCTATGTTTTAGTTTTTTTGTAGAGCTTACAGGAAGACTAAAGGATATTAAATAGAAGTTTTAAGGTTTGCTTAATTGATCTGCTACCCAGCTGATCGACCAGTTGTGTCCGAGTCGATGGCCCCTGTATGTGTCGGGCAAAACTGTGACAAAGCTTCCCGGAATTTCAATGTCTTGAGGATTTTTTGGAAGGTCTTTAAATGCGCTATCTAGATCTTGTTGAGTTCTCCACTCAAATAAATTAGCCATAGGCTTTAAATTAACCTCAGGCTTATAGCCACATAATGTATTCAAAGAGGCGTTGCCTTGAAGTGGCGATGCAATAATGTGTGCATCAAGCGTAACTGTATTTTTCCAATTGTTTAAGAGGTGAGTTACCAAAATACCTCCATAACTATGGCCAATCAGAGTAACTTTTTTAATTTGAATATTTTGATTTAAAAGATTTTCTAATTCTTTGATTAGCCTGTCCCCAGAATCTTTGTAACACCCATTGTCTGGCCATCTGTAAAAAAATACTTCATTCGTTGGTGTGTCTAAGGTCTTCAGCGGATACACCCACTCATAACCTTCACTGGAACCCCCATGAGCCCCTACTGTAATTTCATTGGCATTAAGCAGATTTGATTCCAAGGGTTGCATCCCCATTGGTAAGCTAATGAGGCGTGCGCCTGATATTTTTACTGAAACGCTGTCTTGAAAATCACTTAACTTCACTTTTGATGGCGTAGGTCCGCTGCAAGCCCCTAAGGTTAATAAAAGGATTGGAAGATATTTTAAAAATTTCATAAAAGCTATTTTATAAAATAAGCAACGCTATGATCATCAAAGTCTTTCGCTCCAACTTGATTAAAGCCCATCTTCTGATGAAAATCTAAAGATGGTTGATTGATGGGTTGAGTATTTACCTCTAGCGCAATCGGCAGGCTCTCCCTTTTAGCTTGGATAAAAATATCATCATAAATAGCCTTACCAAGACCCTCTCTTCTATATTTTTTGTCGATGGCCACTCTGTCTACATACAAAAATTTCTTAAGTTTTTTGCTAAAAAATTTATAGTTTTCAGATCCATAGGCTGAACCCTCTCTCATGCAAATAATAAATCCTGCAACCTCATCGCTTTTTAATATCAATAAATTGTATGCGCTGAGTGCAATTAATTTACTTAAATACTCTTTGGATTCTAAAGATCCAACTTCTGGAGTATTGGCTTGATTGAGCTCGTAAATTTTTTGAAGCTGGTCATCATGGACGCTGTCATGAATGAAAGCTGAAATTTTAAATTTTGAATTAATTGCCATAAAAAATACTAGCTATTGCCCATTGCTTCCGAACTAATTAGTTACTAGATCCTTCATTGATAATATCAACATAGGTTTCTATGCCGGCAACAAAACTATCTACAGTAATGCTTTCGTTTGTTCCATGAAATCCAGTCATATCTTCTGGAACGATGCTAAATGGATTAAATCTAAAAGAATTGTCTGCAACTTTTGAATAGTGGCGCGAATCAGAGGCTGCAATCATAATGCCTGGGACTGATACAACCTCGCCGTAAACTTTGCTCAAAGAAGATGAGATGATTTCATAGCCAGGCGATTCCCAAGAAGAAACGCCCGATGCCTCCATGCCTCCCAGAGTCCGAACTTCTACTTGATCAGATCCAACGACTCTTCTTACATGCTCGGTGACGCTCTCAATAGAGTCTCTGGGATGAAGTCTAAAATTAATAAGTGCTGTGGCTTCAATTGGTAGAACATTGCTTTTGATGCTTCCGCTTAGCATGGTTGGCGCTGTGGTTGTTCTAATCATTGCGTTGATAACCGGAGTAGAAGACATCTGACTGTCTAGCAAGCCTCCAAAAAGCCATCTGTTTGCAAAAAGAAAACGGTATCCAAATGGCATGTGTTTGCTGACTTCATCAAACATGACTGCGCTTAAGCCTTCTAGGCTTCCAGGAAGTGGCTCATTTTCTAGCTTAATCAAAGCGTCGGCAAGTATGGTCACGGCTGTTTTCTTCGGCGGTGTCGAAGAATGTCCGCCCTTTGCTTTTGCAACAATTAATAGGTTCATAATTCCCTTTTCAGCTACGTTAATAGGCGCAACTAACTTATCCACGCCTGGAAAAAATCCTCTATTTACGAACGAGCCCTCATCAAGAGACCATTGAAGTTGCACTCCCTCTTGTTTAAGTTTTTCTGTAACCTGGGCCGCTCCACCACCACCAATCTCTTCATCATGGCCAAAGCTAAAGTAAACAGTCCTGATGGGCTGGAAGTTATTTTTAATTAAATAAGTTGCTGCTTCCATCATCCCAATGACACCGCTTTTGTCATCCAACGCCCCCCTGCCCCAGATTCTATTGTTTGAAATTACTCCAGCAAAAGGCTCTTCTTCCCAAATACTCTCTGTGCCTGGAATAACAGGAACTACATCGTAATGTGCAGTCAATAGAATGGGTGCAAGGCTGTTGTCGCTGCCCTCCCATTTAAAAAGCAAAGTGTATTCAAGCATCTCGAGCTGCATTGCTGAGTGAAATTCAGGATAAGTATCGGCAGCCCATTTAATAAAGCCTTCAAATTCTTGGGGTGAAAATTTCTCTTTATCTTGATGAGAAATTGTCTTAAATCTAATGGATGCTGCCAAATTATTGGTTGCAGCTTCGCCATCAATGCCAGCGGTTAAACCCACATTGACTGTTGGCTCTGGGGCAGAATGCATGAGAGTTCTAACAAAGGCTATTGAAAGCAGAGCAACAATAATAAAAATGGATGAAAGTAATAATTTTTTTAACATCTCTTTACCCCCAAGCTTTGCTTTCTTTAAAAAAGCTCAGGTCTTTTACCTGCAAACTGTCCAAAGTAATCCTTAATACTTTCCAGATCTTGCTCGACGTTGCCAGTTTGGCTAAAAAAATCACCAAGCTGAATAGTCTTATTTGAGAAATCAACTCCAGCCATCATAATTTGACTATTCGTTTCATTCGCAATCCTGAGGAATCCTGATTTGAGTCTTTTAACTTTTTGCCTTGTCCCCTCAGGAGCTATAACAATTAGAAAGCCTTTATATTTATCAGTCACATTCTGTATTTCTTGCTTAAGAGCAGCAGGGTTAGCCCTGTTAACAGGAATGCCTCCCATTTTTCTTAGCAATCTTCTGAAGCCTTTCTTAAAAACAGAATGTTTGCCAATCCAATGGAAATTAACATCAAGACTGAGGATAAGGGACATCGCAAGAACAAAATCCCAATTTGAAGTGTGAGGCCCAGCCACCAATAACACCCTTTCATCTTTTGGGAAATCACCAACTGTTTTCCAGCCAGTAACCTTCATGGCTAATTTACCAATCAGCTTTAAAACCTTTGGTCTATTTGCAATCAAGTGATCTGGGATAAATGTTTTATTTGTCTTCATTAAAGTTAGTTTAAAGGAATTTTAGCTTGTCGTTAATTTTTCGTATTTCTCAATGGCATCTGCTATCGTTTGCATTACGTCCCCTTGAGCAAAATGTTTGGTCTTGACATAAAAAGGATGTGGAAGAGTGGATAGTTCAACGGCCTTC
>Ga0209534_10006119_pt1 | contig 10524 bp, 3 predicted proteins | sample COG_07_FD_184751 | JGI IMG/M metagenome (GOLD analysis project Ga0209534, IMG submission 184751) | Pelagic Microbial community sample from North Sea - COGITO 998_met_07 (SPAdes) (version 2) | ecosystem: Environmental > Aquatic > Marine > Neritic zone/Coastal water | place: Helgoland, sampling... | reverse complement strand
ATCCAGCTTTAGAAATTAGTACAGCAAATAAAGCAATAAAGTTAAAAACAGATAGTTCTTTTAGTGGTATCGTAGACGATAATTGTAGTGAAACATATTTATTAAAAGGTGTACAAGGTGTTGGTGAGGCAGAAAAAGACTTTACAATATCTTTAGATGATTCATCTACCTATTTTATTAGATCTTTTATTGTTGGAAGATATAAAAGTCCTTCTGGATCTATAAAATCAGCAACTTATACAATAGATGGTTATTTAGATAGAGCGGGTGGAAATTTAACAATAGATTACACTATGAATACTATTAAAGAAACTGATACTAGTTGGGATATTGAATTACAAAATTCAAATGGTAACTTAATAATAAGATGTAAAGGAACAGGAAATTCTACTAGATGGTTAGTTAAACTAGAATTAGTAAAAATAACATTTTAATTACGTATTTATTTAATTTAAAAAATATTTTCAATTAAATAAATGTCTAACGTCACAAAGAGACAAAATATATTTATTTTTGATGGTGATAATATTATTGTTAGAAAAAGTAGTGAAACTAATATAGATAGTATTAATTTTATATTTGAAAAAAGTAATACTAATGTTGATGGAGGTCATGGAAATGTCAATAATGATGATTTACTTGGTCAAATTCTTTTTAAAGGATCAAATGGATCTGATTATGTAGAAAAATCAAATATAAATGTTTTAGGTAATGGTGATTTAACTTTAGATACAGATGGTGATATTATTTTAGATGCTAATGGAGGAAATATAATATTTAAAGATGATAATACAAACATGTTAAATTTTAGTAATAGTTCAGGGAGTTGGAAAATTAAAAACAAAACTGATGGATGTAATTTTACTTTATCAAATACAGGAAATGGATCTAAATTAATTTTAAATTCAAATGGAATAGCAATCGATGCTTTACAATTAAAATCATCTGGAGGTATTGATATTACATCCTCAGGAGTATTAGATATTATAACTAATAATAATTCAAATATTAATATTAAACCTAATAATACTGGATCACTTGCTTTAGGAAATAGTACTAATACTTCTACCATAATAAATTCTAAAGCTATAACTTTAACTTCAACAGATGTATTAACTTTAACAGATGGAAGTGCATCATTATCTTTGGGAGGTACTGGGGCATTTTCTTTAAGTAATGCAACAACTTTGGCTTTAAATAGTACTGATACATCTAACTTTACAGTTAATGGATCTGGAAAAAATTTAACTATGTCAGTTTCAGGAGGTGGAAGTCAACAAGTAATTGTTTCTTCAGCAGGAACGGGTTCCGATGCAATAAAAATAAATACAACAGATACATCTGGAGGTGGAGGTATTGATATTGATGCTAAAGGTGGAATAACAATTGATTCTGAAGATACAGTAAATGGTATTAAAATAGGTACAAATACTTCAGTTCCTATAGTAATAGGTACAACAAATTCAACTGTAACTATTAATGAAAATTTAACTGTTAGTGGAAATTTAACAGTTAGTGGAACTAGAACAGAAATAAATTCTACTGTTAAAACTATAAAAGATCCCGTAATTACTTTAGGTGATGTTGCTGCACCAACTGATAGTATGGATAGAGGTATTGAGTTTAAATGGTATAATGGAACAGCTACTAAACTTGGATTTTTCGGTTATGATCATGATAAATCATTATTTACATTTATTCCAGATGCAACAAATACTACTGAAGTTTTTGAACCAACAGCTTCAACTTCATATGGGGATGCTTTATTCAAGAAAGTTTATTTTTATGATAATGATGGTGAATATATTTCAGGTGATGGTACTAATTTAAGTATTGTTTCTGGAGGTGCTACTAATATAACTTCTGGTGCTGCATCTAGTATTACTACAACTACTGGATCATTATCACTTCATGGTGCTGGTGGTATTAATATTGGAACAACTATATCATCAGTAACAACTATAAATAATAAATTTAAAGTTAAAAGTTCATTAATTGAACTTGCTAATGGGGCATCCTCTGCTTCTAATGATGTTGGGATTATAATTGAAAGAGGTTCTACCGGTAATAATGCATTCATAGGTTGGGATGAAATTGCTGATAAATTTACTATGGGAACAACAGTAGCTACTGGTGATAGTACAGGTAATTTATCCATCACTGCTGGAACATTAGTAGTAAGTTTATTAGAAGGTAATGTTACAGGTACAACATTAACAGGTACGACTATTACTGATGGAACTGCTACTATTAATAGTGGTGCTATTACTTGTAATAGTATTACAAAACAAACAGCTGCCACCGGTTTAGACCTTCAATTTAGTGGAAATAATGGCACAAATAAAATTACATTAACCGATAATCTTGCTAATGCTCTTGATATTAATCAAGGTGGAACATCATACTTAAAGTTTAATACTGATAGTGAGCAAATTGTATTCGGAAAGAATGCTACTTTTGCTGCTGCTGCTACTGTAACAACATTATCTGTAACAGCTGCTGGTGGTATTACTTTACAAAATAGTGAAACTATTACTAATGCTACAGATGGAACTGTATTAATTAATGGTATAGTTTCTGCTGGAACTGGAAGTGCTTCTGGTGTTTTCCAATCTAATGGAGATAACGATTTAATACTTCAAACTGGTAATAGCACTACAGGAAATATTACTATTATAGATGGAGCAAATGGTAATATTACTTTAACTCCTAATGGATCTGGAAAAGTAATTGTAGCAAAAGATTTAACTGTTACTGGTAATAATATTACTTTTGGAAATGGAGCTACAATTGTCAACACTAATGCTAATACTTTAACTATTACAGAAGAAAATACAGTATTAAGTGATAATCTTCAAGTAGGTGATAATTTATCTCTTACTAGTGATGCTGCTATCTTAAATTTTGGTGCTGATAGTGATGTAAATTTAACTCATATTCATAATACTGGTTTATTACTTAACAGTTCTAGCCAATTACAATTTGGTGATAATGGTACTCACATTAGTCAATCTGCTGATGGTATTTTAGCACTGACTGCTGATACAAAAATCGATATTACTAGTAACTTAGCTATTAGTGGAAATTTAACAGTAAATGGTACAACAACTCTAGTTGATCCAATTATTACAATTGGTGGCAATGCTCCTGATGATGATAAAGATAGAGGTCTTGAATTTAAATATCACGATGGTACTAATGCATTAATAGGTTTTATGGGTTATGATTATAGTACAAGTAAATTTACAATGCTTACTCATGCTAATAATAATGGTTTGGAAAAATTTACTGGTACTACTGGTACATTAGTTGCTAACATTGAAGGTAACTTAACTGGAACAATTACAGGTGGTACAGTTAATGCTACAACTCTACAAATTGGTGGTAATTCTATTACTTCTACTGCTACCGAATTAAACTTAGTTGATGGATCATTAGCAGGAAATATTGTAAACAGTAAAGCAGTTATTTACGGTACTAATGGTGAAGTTAATGCTACTACTCTACAAATTGGTGGTAATTCTATTAATTCTACAGCAGCTGAACTTAATTTATTATCTGGAAAAACAGTTTTCGTATCATCATTAAATGATTTAAGTGATGTAAAAATAATACAAAAATCAATATTTGCAGGAACAATTCCATCCAATTTAAAAACAACAGCAGAAGCTAATGTTGGCTATGGTGTAAATTCATTAGATTCAATAACTACAGGTAATGATAATACAGCATTAGGTAATAAAGCATTAAAAAGTTTAACTGATGCAAATAATTGTACAGCTGTTGGTAAAAACTCACTTAATAATGTTACTACAGGTGATTCTAATTCTTCTTTAGGAAATAATTCAGGAAATATTATAACAACAGGTAGTGGTAATACTTGTTTAGGATCTGAATCTAATACATCTTCAGCTACTGGAATAAATCAAACAGTATTAGGTTATAATGCAATAGGTCAAGCAGATAACTCGGTAACATTAGGTAATAGTGATGTATCAGCTATATATATGGCACAAAATAAGGGAGCTACAGTATACTGTGGAGGTTTAAATATAAATAGTAATACAATTACCACAAATTCAAGTAATTTATTATTAGATTCAAGTGCAGATATCATATTTAAAAAAAGTAATATTGAAACTTTTAGATTTGTATCAAATGTTAATAATGGTACCACCGATGATGTTACTTTTAAATCTAAAGGTGATATTAAATTTGATGCCAAAGCTTATAGTTATATTTTCAATCCGGAGGGTAATGAATGTATGAAAATTGATATAGACACAACATCAAAAGATATAACATTTCATGCTCAAAAAAATATAACATATAAAAGTTTTGATGAACAAACAAGTACTAATGGTACTATAAATTTTAAAGGCGGTATACAATTTAATGATGAAGCTCTAACAGCTACAGCTGCTGAACTTAATACTTATATTTTAAATGTTGAGCTAAGTGATATATCAAACGCTTCTTCATGTTATGTAGTAGTTCCTAAAGCTGGTAATATTATCAAAGTAAGTTCTATTATTGATGGTGCTACTGGTAGCTTAAGTACAATAGATTTGTACATAAACAATTCTAATAGTAGTTTTGGTCAAATATCAATTCCAAAAATTACTAATAATAGTGGGGTACCTATAAAAAATAGTTCTTCTCCAAATGCTAATAATTCAGTATCTCCGGATGATTATATTAAGATATCATGTGACGGCAGTGCTACTAATTCAGTAAAGGCTGTTTTTACAATTGAAATACAATATTAAGATTTACTACTGACAGAATCCTACCTAGTTTTTATTAAAATCGTTTATAGAATTTAATAATGACTGATTTAATTATTCAAAAAAAAGGATCAGAAATGATTTTCTCTCAAAATAAAAATGAATTATTAAAATTATCAGGAAAACCCATTATCATTAAATCATCAAAAAGTAATAATGTACTTGAATTAGAAAAATCTTTAAAAGTTACAGGTAATGATTTTATTATTGAATCTCAAAAGAAAAATAGTAAAATTTCAATTTTTGGATCTCTAAATATTAATAATTCCGGTTCTGGAGATCTTACCTTTGAAACTAATAATAGAAAAACAAATATTAAATTTGATAATGATAAATTATTATTTAATCAAAATTTAGATACCAAATCATCTCCTGAATTCATAGGTTTAGATCTAAATAATGGTAGATTAACTAATTTAGGATCAGCAAAACATAAATATGATGCAGTTAATTTTGAATTTATGACAGAATATGTTGAAGATAGATTTACTCAATTTGAAAACAAACCTATAGAAAAAGATCTAAATCTAAAAGCAAAAAAAAATATTATATTTGACACCAAAATAATAAATTTTAATAATTCAGATATAATAAATTTAAAGGATCCTGAAAAAGGAGGTAGTATTATTACAACAAAGTTTTTTGAAAAAATAATAAAGAAAAATAAAAAATCATTGGATATTATTAATGATAATGGTTCAATAGATTTATATTCTAATATTTCTGAATTTAACTTTAATTCTAAAAATAATTCATTTTTAAATATAAGTCAAAAAAGAAGTAATGTAATATTTGACAATCAGAGAAATACAAGATTTACATTTATTAACTCCAAAGAAGTTATTCTTACATTAGATGAAAAACATGTTTTATTTAATAAAAAAATATTATTTCCTGAGAAATCATTTATAGATGAGAATGATGGAGATTTGGAATTATCAACTGAAAAAGATATTCTATTTAATACTGAAAAAAATATTAAAATTCATGAAGATGCTACTCTTAGATTTGGAAATGACAGTTATTTATTTTCAAAAGCTGATAGATATTTTGATATTTTTAGTAAACAAGATCTTAGATTAAAATCAGATAAAGATATTTATATTGATACTTCAGATAATTTATTTTTAAAAAGTGAAAAAGGTATTATTATTGATTCTTTAGATGAATTAATAGTTAATGCAAATAATAGAATAAATTTTGAATCTTTGGATACAATTACTTTAAAAACAGCTGATAATATCTTTCTAGACTCTAATGTTACTATTACAGGAACTTTAAATGTTGAATTAGATATTGATTCTCAAGAAAAAATAACTAATTTAGGTATTTTAAGAGGTTTAGTAATTGATACTTTACAGAATATTGACATGGGTGGTAATAAAGTAAAGAATATTGGTGAACCAATAATATCTTCTGATGCTGCTACTAAACATTATATAGATTCAGAGGTTCAAAAAATTAAGCTTAAAGATTCTGCTAAAGTTGTTCAATTTGATATTTTAAATGCTTATTATATAGAAACTACAAAAAAATTAATTAGTAATAACGCAGGAGCTTTAATTATTGATGGTTATTCAGTTTTAGAAAATGATCGTGTTGTAATAGCTGGACAAAAAGATAAGGATCAAAATGGTATTTATACTGTTATAAAACTAGGTAGTAATACAACTAAGTGGGAATTAACTAGATCCCCAGATTTTAATGATTTAATAGAAATAAATCCAAATGTTTTAATAAGTATAGAGAGAGGAACTTTGCATAAAGATTCTTTATTATCTTTTAGATCTGATAAAATTGAGGGTATTTCAGGTAATAATAATCCTAACAATTTTATAGAATTTGTCAAGTATTCAGGTTTAGGAGCATCCGCTGTTGATAATGTGTTAAGTTTAAAAAAAGTATTAAAAACACCAGAACCTATACCTAATTATAGTAAACTTTATATTAGAGATGATGGAAAAGTTTATATCTTAGATAGTAAAGGAATAGAAACATGTTTACTCGACAATAAAAATAATATCGATGAAGATAATGAGATAAACATATGGAATATGATGAATGACAATATTGGAATATCTTATCCAGATTTAATTTTTAAAGGTGTAATAAAAGAGAAATTTCACATAGATGATCATATTAGTTTCACCTATCAATCTTCTACTCCAATAGCAGAAGAAAATCAAACAAAGCTATTTTCAAAGAATGATGGTAAATTATATATTATAGATCATGAAGGAAATGAATCTAGTTTGATTAAAGAAGATAATTCTACAGCTAATATTTCTGGTAATTTAACTATTGGTTCAACCGAAGCTCAATCTGATTTAAAAATTTATGGTAACTCTGATAATAATTACTTTATGTGGCATGGATCTGAAAATTTATTAGAAATAAATGGAACCCTAGATGTAAATGGAACATCAAAAACGAATATTCATGCTTTTAATTATCAATCTAGTACTCCTTCAGCAGAAACAGATCACTTAAATTTATATTCAAAAAATGATGGTTATTTATATTCAATTGACAGTTCTAGTAGAGAAAAAAAGATTAAATCAATGTTAACAGATGATATTAATCTGAGTACTTTAGAAATTACAATAACAACTAATACTAGTAATTCAATTTATGATTTATATAAAAATACAGAATATGGATTAAAAATTCATAAAATAATAGCTACTACTAATACTGATGTATCTGGTGTTTCAGATATGGATATAATTAATTCTACAACGGGTAATACAATAGTAGATAATACTTACTTTGATCCAACTATTTCTAACTCTTCTTTTTATTATCAATCAAATGGAACATTAACAAATGATTCGGTAAATCAAAATGATCAAATATCAGTAAAATTTAATGCAAATCCTACAAATAGTGTAACTGTTAAATTTATAATTTATTTTGTTTTAACATAAATTCGTTTTATTTAATTAAAATTAATCCTTATAGATTTTAATTAAATGTCAATTAATAATTATAGCTTGAAGGGTTTATCAAGTTCAGTTCAATATGGTAAGAATGGTGGCATATTTAATTGGGATTCAGATAACAATTACTTCAGTTTTAAAAGTAATGGATCACAATATTCAAAAATATTATTAAATAATATATTATTAGAAGAAGATTGTAATCCTCCAAATAGTATTACTGGTTTTGCAACATTATATTCTCTAAATGATTCAAACTTATATGTCAAATTTTCTAATAATACTATTTATTGTTTAACACAACCTAATATGGATTTTGAAGATATTGTTAATAATCCATGGTCTATATCTGGTAATGAAAATGATTGTTATTCTTTTTTAAATGTAGGAATAAATAGAAGTGATGTAACTTCTAATTATAATTTAGATGTTAATGGTGCTATTTTAACAAATAACATTGATGTAAATAATATATTAAAATTAAAAAATGTATGTGAAAATGATCCTCTATTAAATACACAATATTCTCAAATTTATGCTAAAACAGACGGTAAACTATATTTAAAAGATAGTCAAGGAAATACAATTTGTTTAAGTGAAACCTTTAATGATTATACAAATATTATTAATAATAATCCTTGGTCTATACCTGATAATGAAAATGAAACTTTTACTTACCTTAATATTGGTATTAATAAAAGTAATGTTACAACAAATTATCAATTAGATGTTAATGGTTCAATTCTAACTACAAACATAGATGTTGATAATATTTTCAAAATTAAAAATGTAATTGAATCAGATCCAAATATAAATTCAAACTATTCACAAATTTATGGAAAAACTGATGGTAAAGTTTATTTAAAAGACTCTCAAGGATCTGTATTTTGTTTAACAGAACCTACCGTAGATATAGATAATGTAACAAATAATCCATGGTCAATTTCAGGAGATGAAAATGATGTATTTACCAATTTAAATTTAGGAATAGGTAATACTAATCCACAATCTACATTACATGTAACTAATAGTAGTACAGATGCTAATTCTAGTATTTTAAGATTAGAAACAAAATCTACAAGTGATTCAACCACTGAATTTGTTGAATTTTATGATACTAACACCTTACAAGGGAAAATTACAGGTGGTATTGGAAATGCTGTAGTATATTCCACAACTTCAGATAAGAGATTAAAAGAAAATATTCAAGATACAAAAATTAATGGATCTGAAATAATTAATAAAATTAAAGTTAGAGATTTTAAATGGAAAAAAGATCAATCAGATGATATTGGGTTAATTGCTCAAGAATTAAGAGAAATTTATCCAAAAGCTGTTTTTGGAAATGAAGATAATGATTTTTTAACAATAGAAAAACAGTCATTAGTTCCTGTTTTAATTAAAACTTTACAAGAGGTTATTGATAAAAATAATAAATTAACTTTAGAAAATATTAATTTAAATGAAAGATTAAAAAGATTAGAGGAAAAGTTGTTATAACTAATATCTACCATAGTATATTATTTTAACTTATAGATATATAATATATAAATGACTACAATTTTTAGACCTATGAATTCTGCAGAATCCAACTTATATATAATTAGGGCATCTTTTAAAAACCATACAAGTGGTTCTGGAGATTTAGTTCTTACAGAATCTACTACTTATTTAGAAGCTCCAACCTCTAATAATTTACCTAGTGATTTTACAGTTACTTGGGATGATAGTGAAAATAATTATATTATTAGATATGGAAAAACATTTACAAGTACACCTAATGTTTATGTAAATTATAAAACAACAAGTACAACTTATAATAATGACGATGAATTTGATGAAGTATTATTTCCGAATGTTTATTATAAAGATATTACTTCTACAACAAATGCATATGTTACTTTTAGAAAAATGTTTTCAGCTACTAATACTGCTGATGCTGGTGATAAAACTTGTGCTATTAATGGTTTTGATTTATTAATTATTGGTCCTGTAAAATTAGGACAAACAACCGGACAATCTAATAGAGGTTGGTCTTTAGGTACTGATGGATCAGATACTTATACTTATTTAAATGTAGGTGTAGGAACTGGAAATCCTCAAAGAAGTTTTCATTCCAATGTTCATGACTCTACAGCCAATAATATTTCTTATCCATTAAGATTAACACATACTACATCAGGTACTCCTGCAAATAATATTGGTACAGGTATAGAATTTGAAGCTGAAACTTCTAGTTGTAATAATGAAATAGTTGCAAAAATAGATGCTGTTGTTGAAGACGTAACAAGTACAAGTGAAGATTCTTATATATCTTTAAAAACAATGACAGGTGGAAGTGCAGCATCTGAAGTTGCTAAATTTGGTGGTTCTGGTATTAACTTAGGGACAGATATAAGTGGTTTAGCAATTAGTATCGGACATACGACATCTGAAGTAATAATCAATGATAATCTTACTATTAATGGTAATTTAATTGTTTCTGGTACTTTTGGTGATAAAGAATCTTTTACATCAGATTTAACAGTTTACGACGATCAAAATAATGCAAATACTTATATTTCTGTAGGTACATCAGCATCTGAAGCTTTTTATGTTCAAGTCTTGAATGGTTCTTCAAATAAAACAGCAGAAGAAGTAAAATTTATTTCAAAAACAGCTTCCAGTACTGCAAATCATGGAAAATTTACATTCTCTGTTGATGAAACAGATAGATTAGAAATAAATGATACCAGTTTAATACAAAAATATGATTCATCTAATTATGTTACTCATAGTGTTTCATCAGCTGGTGTTTA
>Ga0209534_10006090_pt1 | contig 10558 bp, 9 predicted proteins | sample COG_07_FD_184751 | JGI IMG/M metagenome (GOLD analysis project Ga0209534, IMG submission 184751) | Pelagic Microbial community sample from North Sea - COGITO 998_met_07 (SPAdes) (version 2) | ecosystem: Environmental > Aquatic > Marine > Neritic zone/Coastal water | place: Helgoland, sampling... | reverse complement strand
ATGAACCCCGCAAAGTGGCTATGTATCTGAGCCAGCTGCTGTCAGCAGCTCGGTTGGTGGAAATTATAGATTATTTAAATTTACATCATTATGGCTCCGTTGGCTTTACGACCCACCAAATGCGCCAACGCAAAATGGAAAAACCATCAATTTGAACGTAAATTCAACGACCTAATCAAAGGGCTGATAAAATCTTATAATTGAAGTCATAGCGCGTCAATAACTTACCTTTTTTGAATAGTGTTAATGCTCAAAAGACTTGCCCCGTAATCTCGTTCACAAAAAGCCAGAATAATCTATAGGAAAACTTCCTATAGATTAGTTTTATGAAACTATTTATTATTATGTGTGATTTTTATTCAAGCGCAGTATTAACTATTTTAGGCAGTTATTCTTGGAACACGGAACGGCCAATATCTTCATACCTTTCCGCTTCAAATTAAAAATGCCCTTTATTAAGTTGTAAAAGGAAATTCCATATGTCCCTATTTTTATCTGTTCGTTTGCTCAAAACCTTTGTGCTGTTAAGTTCACTAATTTTTACCGTTAATAGTTTCGCTAATGATGATAATGCTACCTCTGAATTAGTGCTGTTCCAAGATGCAATCAATCCACAATGGCCACTGTGGGATTGTTGTGCAGGCTCAACACCTACAGTAGAAATAGATGATACAGAGCACGGTGCGGTAGCAGAGTTTTCTGTACTAGGTGCACCTGATACCGTTCAAGGATTCTTTGGTCGTGATTCAGGAAGCTTTGATGCATCAGCATTATTAACAACGGGTAATTTCAGCTTTGAAATGAAAATTGTGGCCGCGCCTGCTGATGGCACACCATGGATGTTGAAAATAGAAGCTGACGGTAATACTACTTCCGTAGAAGGTAACCTAAACACCAGTATCGAAGCGCAAGAACCAGTTACTGGTGAATGGCAAACCTATACCTTTGACCTTCTCACGTTATCTGACGCAGGTTTAGACCTTAGCGCTATAGATGTCGTTATGGTATTCCCAGCTTGGGGTGCTGGTTTTGGTGCGGTGTATCGCATTGATAATGTGAAATTTTACAAAGCTAACAACCAGGCTGACACAGATGGTGATGGATATACCGATACTGACGAAACAATTGCAGGTTCAAATCCATTAGATGCTGCAAGCCGACCTGCAGATAATGATGGTGATTTTGTTTCAGATTTTGCCGATGCCGACGATGACAATGACGGTATTACAGACGCGGAAGACGCTTACCCGCTTATTGCCATTGGTGGTTATGTCGATACGGACAATGACGGCGCACCGGACGAGTGTAATGCTGCTTGCATATCACTTGGCATGACCGCTGACTCAGATGATGATAATGATGGTATAGCCGATGTTGATGATGCTTACCCTCTTATTTCCGGTGATGTTGATAATGTTGGCTCTGAATTGGTGGTATTTGGGGATGCAATCAATCCACAATGGCCACTATGGGATTGTTGTGCAGGCTCAACACCTTCAGTAGAAACTGATGATGACGATCATGATCAAGTTGCCGAATTTGATGTATTAGGTGCAGCAGAAACTGTTCAAGGCTTTACTGCTAGAGATGCTGATGGTGCTGTAGGTGGTACTCCTTTTAATGCCTCTGCATATGCAAGCACTGGCACACTCAGTTTTGAAATGAAAGTTGTTACTGCTCCAGCAGCCGGTACGCCATGGATCTTAAAATTAGAATCTGTAGGTGCTGCCACTGATACTGGAGATCTTAATCTAAATAGCAGCAACGAAGGCGCAGAGCCGACCGTAGGCGTATGGCAGACTTATACCTTTAGTTTATCTGCTTTAGCGGCTGCAGGCTTAGACCTAAGCGCTATTGATGTAATTATGGTATTCCCAGCTTGGGGACAGGGCGCAGGCGCGGTTTACCGTGTTGACAATGTCATGATAGTAAACGCTGCAGGTGTGCCAGATCCAGATCCGGATCCAGAACCTAACCCAGTTCCAACTAATAAAGTACTTACAGTTTTTGAAAACATGGCGCTAGGTGAATGGGCATTGTGGGATTGTTGTGCAGGTTCAACGCCTTCAGTGGAAACTGATGATGTTGATCATGATCAGGTTGCAGAATTTGATGTATTAGCTGCAGCTGAAACTGTCCAAGGCTTTACCGCACGCGAAGCCGACGGTGCCATAGGCGGTACTCCTTTTGATGCGTCTGCATTTTCAAGCACTGGCACACTCCAATTTGAGATGAAAGTTGTTACTGCTCCAGCAGCCGGTACGCCATGGATCTTAAAATTAGAATCTGTAGGTGCTGCCACTGATACTGGAGATCTTAATCTAAATAGCAGCAACGAAGGCGCAGAGCCGGTTGTTGGTCAATGGCAAACTTATACATTTAATTTATCTGCTTTAGCGGCTGCAGGTTTAGATCTTAGTGCTATTGATTTAGTCATGATATTCCCAGCTTGGGGACAAGGCGCAGGCGCAGTATATCGTGTTGATAATTTATACGTATACTCTGACGGCGGCGATGTGGTTGATACTGATCCTATAGTCGGCATTACCGATATCGGTAATTACGGTTTTGTTACTAACGGTGGTTTTGAGAGTGGTGATCTTGATAGCTGGCTTGCCGAAGGTGCTGGCGATATTTCTGCCATGCAGGATGACATGGGTACCTGGTTAGCAAAAATAGTGGCAGCAGAAGCGCAAAATCCATCCATTAAGCAATCAAAAATTGGTGAAGCTGTTATCACTAATGGCCAAGCGTTAACCGTTTCATTTGATATGAAGGGTACTGCAGGACCCAGCGGTGAAGTGAAGGCATTACTTTTCACTGAAGCACCAGCAGGTGTCAGTAAAACGGATAACCTTATGACTGTCGTTCCTACTGAGGAATGGAAAAATTATAGTTTTGATGTTACCGCGGGTGATGACACAGAATGGGGGGTAACGTTATTACTACAATCTGTTTGTGGCGCGGTTGAAGGTTGTCAAGTGACAGCTTATTTTGACAATGTCAGTATTACTACTGTGTAATTATATCATGGTACCTAAGCGTACTGAGTAATTAATTTGACTTCAAAAAGGGTTTGCAATGTACATTGCAAACCCTTTTTTGTAGCCGAATCAATGTTATGTCTTGAATATAAGGGTTTATAAATAACTAATTGATGGTAGGCAGAGACGTTGATTTTTCGTTGACTGAGATAGGTGTGTTTTTAAGAACAGGCTCTAATTCGTATGTCGAATTTTATACCATTGATGGTGACATTGGTGTTAATTCTACAAACGCTGGGGCTGGTAAAGAATAATTACAACTGGAACTTAAGCCAGAAGCGCGATTGCTTGGGTTAGAATTGAACCAAGTGGCTCGGTAAGTCAGGCAAGCTGTTTTTGGTATTTTGTTCGCCACGATAATTACGTTGTTTATTGTGCCTTTAAACTACTTGATATTAGAGGGTATAAAGTGATAATTCAGACGTTATTTTCGGGATATGAAATCATTGCGTCCAAGTAAATCTAAGTAAATTTAAATCTGGGCAGACAACAGCTAATATTCTGGTTTGTTCACTTTAAAATTAGCTTTAGCCGGCTTTTAGCAAGTTCCTAACCATTTTTTAGCCATCTTATTAATGTGGTCGATTATTGAAGGTTTTTACCAACCATTCGTTTGACTTGTTCAACAATTAGCTCGCATGAGGGTAACACTTCGAAACTAGCTAACCCAAGTGGGATAAAACTATCATGGGCAGTCAGTCGTTCAATTTTTCGACTGGAATAATCAACATCGTGTTCAATCAATAAGGTGATTAACGCTTCGCTAATAGATCCCGTTTTGCGACATTCATCTACTATCAGCACATTCTTTATATCGCCAATAACCGCAATGATAGCTGTTTCGTTTAATGGCGCCAGCCAGCGTAAGTCAATCACAGTGCTATGAATACCTGACTCAGTGAGTCGTTTTTCAGCCTGGCGACTTAAGTAATAACCATTGCCATAACTGATAATACACACATCTTTACCGGTGCCAAAACACCCTAGTTGCCCTGTTTTAATAGGTTGTGCATCACTGGGTTGGATATAATCAAATGTCCAGAGTGCATCACCTTCTTGATGCAGATCTTTTTTCATATACAGCGCGATAGGCTCAATAAAAATAACTACACGTTGCTCTTCTTGGGCCAACCTGACGGATTCTCTAAGTATGTCGACTGCATCGGCGCCGTTTGAAGGACACGCAATGATTAACCCAGGGATATCACGAAATACTGCAAAGGAATTATCGTTGTGAAAATGTCCACCAAAACCACGCTGGTAAGCTAAGCCTGCGACTCTTATTACCATCGGATTAGTGAATTGTCCATTAGAAAAGAAGGGCAAGGTGGCAGCTTCGCCTCTAATTTGATCTTCGGCATTATGTACGTAAGCTAAAAACTGAATTTCTGGCATAGGTAGAAATCCATTGTGAGCTAAGCCTATTGCCATACCCAAAATCGACTGTTCGTCGAGTAAAGTATTGATGATCCTTTGTGGCCCAAATTTGTCTGCTAATTTACTGGTGACGTTATATACACCGCCTTTTTTGCCAATGTCTTCACCACACATTACAATATTTTGTTGCTGTGCCATTAAATCGAACATGGTCCAATTCAATAATTTAGCGAGATGTTGTTTCTTAGCAAGATTATGTTTTTCATGGCTGAACAGTTGGTCGCGTTCAGTTTTAGTGACTTTACTGAGATAAAGCTTATCTAGCTTAGGGGGGATAATACTGTGTTTAATTACCTCAGCACAAGTGAGCTTGGGTTGAGCGATCACTTGTTGACTGATGTTTTCAACAGACTTTTCTATGCTTTGATATAAATCGATAATTTGCTGGCCATCGAGACAGTTATGTTTCAACAATAACGAGGCACTAAACAGCAAGGGATCATGGGCTTCAGTATCTTCAATATATTCGTTGCTACGGTAAGTAAACTCTGAGTCTGAACCAGCATGTCCCAGTAAACGCACGGTTCTCATATGTAAAAAAACTGGCTTACGTTGTTTTCGGGCAATCTCTACCGCTTGTTGGGTTTTATGGTAGGTGTCGAGTAAATCTAATCCGTCACACTGAATATAATGCAGCCCCGCTCTATGTTCAAAATTGGCCTGCACCCACCCTTTAGGTGTAGCGGTAGAGATACCAATGCCATTATCTTCACATATAAATACAATAGGGATAGGCACTGACTGATACGCAGCCCAAGCCGCAGCATTAATGGCCCCTTGAGCAGTAGAGTGATTTGACGAGGCATCACCAAAATTGCATACCACGATCCCGTCTTTTTCCAAGACATTATCTACGGCTACCTTTCGCGACAGGCTAATGCTGAAAGCCGTACCTACGGCTTTAGGTAAGTGTGACGCTATGGTGCTGGTTTGAGGTGGAATAAATAGGCTCTTGCTGCCTAATACTTTGTGCCGGCCCCCAGAAATGGGATCATCTGAGGACGCAGCAAAACTCAGTAACATGTCGTACACAGGCGTTTGCCCTGGCACTTGTTTAGATCTCTGAATGACAAAAGCCGCGCTTCTGTAATGCAAAAAAGCCATATCATTAGGCCTAAAAGCTAATGCACAAGCCGCGTTACCTTCATGGCCTGCACTACCAATAGTATAAAAACTTTGCCCTTTTTTTTGCATCACCCGTGACTGAAAGTCCAGATGACGACTCATCACTTGTGATTCAAATAAGTCTATTAATTGTGTATCTGACAAACCCACTTCAGCTGGCGTAAATGAAGCACTAACAACAGGTAACGAATCAGACTCTATGGCCTCAATAATCTGTTGTTTAACCTTAATATTACGATCTTGCATCACGCTGTTACGCCTTAAGTAGACTACTAAAAAAATACCAGTAAGCCAGATTTTGCTCGGCCTAAGATCTGATTTTCAAATCATAAGGATTATTTAGCTAAAGGAATAATATTAATAATCTTTATTTGCTATAGTTTTTTCCTATATTTAATATAAGAGCAACCACAGTGGATTTACGTGCATTAGAATATTTTGTGACTATCTACGAAAGTGGAAGTTTGAGCGCGGCGTCAAAAAAGAAATTTATCGCCCAACCATCTATATCAGCCTCGTTGAAACAATTAGAACACAGTCTATCAACCCGCTTATTTGTTCGCCATGCTAGAGGCGTTCAAGTAACCCATGCAGGTGAGCAGCTTTATCCTTTAGCTAAACAGTTAAAGTGTTACAAGCACTAGCAACTCATCATCGAGATGACGAAAACTAGCGGGCTTTTGCTGTTTGATACACTTTAGATATTGTGGATATTGATTTTGAAAGTGTTTCAACACAATTTAGATAATTTAAGATGCTGATATGTCGAGTGTCTCATTTCATAGATATGCAGCACAGCTGCGCACTCAAAGTGTCTGAGTGTTGAAACAATATATGGCATCAGAAATTATTATTACTCAGATTCAATCCATCTTCTTTTGGTTTTTTTTTAGTTTAGCTATAATTCAATCAACTGAATGTTGTTACTCATTATTTTTATTTGTAGCAAATACCTTTTTTAAATAGCGGATTAAAGCGAGTGGTTTATGGACAGAAACTCAAAACTTAGTTTACCAGATAAGGCCATACAAACTGTTTGTGTTGGAGGCGTTTATATCATAGATAAGCGCGTGGGATATGATAGAAGATATAAGCTGTGTAAATACCCAAAACAATATGAACGCAGACTTTATAACTGGACCAAGAATTTCAAGCGCCGTCGTCAGTCTGTTGATATTGTTATTTAAATATAAAACCAATTACTTATGGTGATTGGTTTTATATTTTATTTTTGAATTTGGTAAAATTGCCGTGCCGTATCAATCTGTTCACATAAGATAACCACTTCATCTAGCATACGCGTGGTCATGCGATGTAATTTGTCGGCATTGGGGTGAAAAACAAACCCGTTTTTAGCTGCAGGCACATGGGGCCATTGTTGCCAATTTAGGTTATCGGGATCACCACTTGTGCTTTTGCTGGGTTGGATCACTACTTGCGGTAAGGTGATTAATACTTGTTCTAACCCCACTGAAGGATAGTCGTCTTTGGCATCGGCAAAGGGATTAACACCACCGCACAGAGTTATCTGTTGTTGTGGCCAGGCTTTTTGTGCCACCGTGCGAATTGGCCGTGACCATAATTCATAGAATACTTTAATATTTTCTTGGCTTGCATAGCGCTGTTTTATATCAGTAAGTGACGTTAAGTATTGCTCTGCAAGTTTGCTCGCTTGTTCTGTTCTTCCAGTGATCTCACCTAACAAACGTAATTCTGCAGCAACGTCCTCTAAGGTTTCGGGGTTCGAATAAATCACTTTAATTTGATACTTTTCGAGCCGCGCTAAGTCAACAGTTGGGTTACCTGTGGTCCATGCAATGACGACATCTGGCTTGAGTTGAATGATTTTTTCGATTTGTAAACGTGCATAATTACCTACCACCATAATGTTTTTTGCCGCTGCTGGATAATCGGCATGTGCGGTAGTAGCAATAATTTGATCCCCAGCACCTATGGCATATAACGACTCCACTAGATGAGGTGCCAAGGCAATTATGCGTTTTTTTTGTTTGGCCTCTGCATTATTATCGCGGGCAAGGGCAAAGTTTGGATTAAACACATTCATCAGTATTACCAACCACAAAATGTGTATAAGTGGACTCACCAATCAATCCCTTTTTGCGCCTGAATACCATTGTCAAAAGCATGTTTGATAGACCTGACTTCACTAACGGTATCAGCGATTTCGATAATCGCGCGATGGCAGGCACGGCCAGTGATAACCACATGCTGATCTTTCGGTCTAGAAGATAAAACCTCTAATACTTCGTCTAATTCGATATATTTATAAGTTAGCATATAGGTGATTTCATCTAGTAAAACCACATCTATTGATGGGTCTTGCAGCAATATTTTACTATGCTGCCAAGCTGCTTCTGCAGCCTTGATGTCGGTCTCTTTGTCTTGAGTTTCCCAAGTAAAACCTGTGCCCATTACATGAAAGGTCACGCCGTTCTTTTCTAATAAATTCCGCTCGCCGCAAGCCCAGCCGCCCTTAACATATTGCACCACTGCTGCAGTCAAACCATGGCCAACGGCTCGTGCGACAGTGCCAAAGCCTGAGGTGGATTTACCTTTGCCATTGCCGGTAATCACTAACAACAAACCTTTATCTTGTGTTGCCGCAGCGATACGTTCATCCACTTTGGCTTTTTGATCTTGCATCCGCGCTTTGTGTTTGGCTTTATCGTTGTTTGTATCTGTCATGTTGAATTCCTATTTATATAAATCACTAGTAATAGTAGTAGTGATTAATTGCGCCTTTGGCTCATTGCCATCAGAAAAAATACACTGCCAATAGCGGCGGTAATAATCCCAATAGGGATTTCTTGATTATCTAACGCCACACGCGCTAATACATCTACCCATACCATAAAACAGCCACCTAACAATACTGAACCTATTATCACGACTCGGCTGGTCACCCCCAACCAGTTTCGTACGATATGTGGGATCATCAGCCCAACAAATCCAATGCCTCCACAATAAGATACGATACAAGCGGTTAAAGCGGCACAGATTGCCAATGATAAAATACGCAAGCGGGTGACCTGCACCCCTAATGTTTTGGCGTTTTCATCACCTAGCAGTAATGCGTCCATATGCCGCCCATATAAAAGTAGAATACCGACACTCACTAGCACAACTGGCAACATAATCCATGCATACCAGACTTCTACTCTTGCCAAGCTACCCATCAACCAAAAGATAACCTTATTGGCTGCAAAAGGTTCGCCAATAAAGAGAATGAAGTGGCTTAAGGCACTCAACATAAACGATACCGCCACCCCAGCCAGCAACATGTGTTCGGTTCGACTCCCAAACGTTTTACTGGCTAATAGCTGCACAAAAAACACTGCGAATAGAGCGCCAAGAAATGCTGAAAAAGGCAGTGCTAAAGTAAAAGAAAAATCAGGAAATGCCTGCAGTAAACCCCAACGTTCGCCCATGGAACTATCGAATAATAATGTGGCGATACTTGCGCCTAATCCCGCACCAGATACCACGCCAAATAAATAAGGGTCGGCTAGCCCGTTGCGGGTGATATTTTGTAATGTAGCCCCTGCTACCGCTAAACCTGCGCCCACTAAAAACCCCACCAACACACGTGGCAATCGTATTTCCCAAAAAATAAGGCTGTTAGTGGGATCCTGGCAAGCACCTACTGCGCATCGATATAGTTCACTAGCGGTTAAATCTGCGGCCCCAAAAAACATCGCACCTAATGGCGACAATAGCGCAGCAAAAGACAACAGCCACCACTTATTAGACATTCGTTTCACCTTGCTTGAACAAGGAATACGCGCTTTCATTCTCAGCTGGTGGATAAAAATCCACGCGAAGACCTGAATTTTGATTATTTTGAGTCACTTCACAAGGGGTACGAAAAACCTGCTGCAAAAGTGTCGCCTCTAGCACTACTTTAGGTGTGCCTTGAGCAAGCATATGTCCCTGGTCTAATAAACACAGATGATCGCAATAATTTGCCGCTAAATTCAAATCATGCAAGCTCATCACTACAGTGATATTAAGCTTATGGGCTAAGGACTTAAGTAACTTAAGCACTTGGTGTTGATAATATACATCGAGATGATTAACCGGTTCATCTAACACAATTAATGCTGCTTTTTGCACTAAAGCACGTGCAATTAGACCACGTTGTTGTTCACCACCTGATAACGAACTAAAACTCTGTAAGGTTTTATGCTCAAGACCCACTCGGGTTATAGCATCTTGGATGTGCAGATCGTCTTGTTTGCTGTGTTTCGATAACAAGGTTTTGTGCGGTAACAAACCCATACGCACAATTTGCTCTAGGTTGAGGGCAAATACGCTATCATTAAGTTGATTCACCACGGCAATCTGTTGGGCTAACTCAATGGCCCCATAATTGGCCAAGAGTTTGTTATTCCAGCTCACACTATTGCCACTTTGCAGTTGACCAGAAAGTAATTTGAGTAGACTGGTTTTACCGGCCCCATTGGGTCCCAATACCCCCACTACCTTACCAGCCGTCACGTTCAGACAAATATCAGACAAAATCTGTTGTTGACCTATTTTTAGGTTCACATTGGTGGCAATAAGGGAGCAAGGGCTAGACATGCGCTGGCTCGCACTTACATTTAATAGTCAGAATAACATTCACAATCAAAATGTTGACTCAAATAGTGAGAGCAGGGAAACACATCAAACAACAGCATAAAAACTGTCAAGATAAAATGTTATCCGTGTGTTCCCGCACGAAAATTTAAAGAGTATCTTGAGGTAGATTACCTACTTCACGATGGTATAAGGCTGGTATCTGACTGACGTTTTTTATAAACGTTTACAGTTGCGGGTACAGTTTTGGATTTTCACCAAATTCCCAATTATTTTGGGTGCTTATTGCAAGCAATATCAACCCAAAACCTTATTTACAGGCGGCGAATATAGCAAGTATGTGGATGGGATTC
>Ga0209534_10006077_pt1 | contig 10566 bp, 9 predicted proteins | sample COG_07_FD_184751 | JGI IMG/M metagenome (GOLD analysis project Ga0209534, IMG submission 184751) | Pelagic Microbial community sample from North Sea - COGITO 998_met_07 (SPAdes) (version 2) | ecosystem: Environmental > Aquatic > Marine > Neritic zone/Coastal water | place: Helgoland, sampling... | reverse complement strand
AATTAAAAACAAAACAATTAAACAAAGACGCTTGCAACATCGCAAGATCGTAGCTTAATATTAACACCAATAGGAGATCAAAGCCTCCTTATGAAATAGGCCAATGGATTCTCAAATCATTTGATGAAGGACAATTGGGGCTGGAGATGACAATTTTCCTTAAGTTTCGCGTATATTTAGTGTTTTTAAAAGGGGAAATAAACGGCTTATGATCAAACGGCTTCATTTAATCAGACATGCGAAATCCGATTGGAACCATCCAAAATTAAGCGATGTTGAACGTCCCTTAAACGCAAAAGGACTTCTTGCTACCAAGGTGATGGCACGACATATCCTTGACGCGGGTTGTGACTTTAAAAATGTTTATACGAGCCTCGCGGTACGCGCCTGCACAACCATTGAAAATATCGCAAGCCATTTACCCGGACGGTCCATCGATTGGCATATTGATGATCGGCTTTATACTTTTAGCGCGGGTGATTTGCTTGACTGGTGTCATGACTTACCCGACGACCTAAATGACGTCACCATCGTTGGCCACAACCCGGCGATTACCGAATTCAGCAATAGAATGTGCGGTACTGATATCGTCAATGTGCCAACTTGCGCCTATATCCAAATGGAATATGATGGCGAATGGAAAGACCTAAATCAAAACACCGCCAAACGCACAAAATTCCTCACTCCGAAAATGGTTAGAAACCCATAAAGCAAAACTTAATATTAATAGGTAGATGTAATCTGTAATAAAGTAACATCGTCCCCTTGCTCCTTGATATGTTCCTGTGCTAGCTTATTTTTCAGCAAATTAGGGACTATATAAGGGAACATTCCATGAATAAATTTAATAAATTTCTGCTTAGTGCGGCGCTTTGTACGCTTCCGGCGGCAGCACCACAAGTTGCGCTTGCGACCGGAGTTAATATTGGCGGGAAATATGAAAGCTATGAATTTCGTAATGTTGGGCCAACACGTGGCGGGCGCGTCACGGCGGTTGCAGGGACAGTTGATGAGATTGCCACATTTTATTTAGGGGCATCTGGCGGCGGTTTATGGAAAACGGACGATTACGGCACCACATGGAATAACGTATCCGACGGATATTTCGCCACACCATCAATTGGTGATATCGCGGTTGCGCAAAATGATGTCAATATCGTCTATGTGGGCACCGGGTCAGATGGCCTAAGATCCAATGTGATTGCGGGTAAGGGGGCCTATAAATCCATGGACGGCGGTAAAACATGGACCCACATCGGCCTTGATAATACCGGACAAATTGGCGCGGTTGAAATTGACCCGCGTTCAAATGATACCGTTTATGTTGCGGCGATTGGATCCGCTTTTAGTCCAAATGAGGATCGCGGCCTTTATAAAACAACGGACGGCGGCGCCACATGGGAAAAGGTTCTTTATATTTCCGATAGCGTCGGTATCGTTGACGTTGAATTCCACCCAAGCAATCCGAACATCGTTTACGCATCCGCATGGAAAGCCGACCGTAAACCATGGACCATTATTTCCGGCGGTGAAATGAGCCAAGACGAAGGCGGCATCTATAAATCCATTGATGCCGGTAAAACATGGAAGAAAATCAATAATGGTCTTCCGACGGGGCTTGTGGGTAAAATCGACCTTGCCACCACGGCGGCCAATTCAAGTGTGCTTGGCGCCCTTGTAGAAGCACCAAACCCGGAAGGGGGACTTTATTGGTCCGTCGACATGGGTGAAACATGGACCCATGTGTCAAATGATAAAGGTATTCAAAATCGACCGTTTTATTATACCAATCTTGATATTGATCCCACAAATGAGAAAATCATTTATTCAAACGCCAATCCATTAAGGAAATCCGTCGATGGTGGTAAAACATGGGTGACCATGCCTGTACCGCACGGTGATAACCATGACATGTGGATCAATCCGAATAATCCTGATCTGTTTATTCAAGCCAATGATGGCGGTGCTAATGTCACCCATAATGGTGGTAAAACATGGTCAACACAGTTTAACCAACCCACAACAGAGGTTTATCAAGTTGAAGTTGATGATCAGCATCCATACTGGCTCTACGCAGGAATGCAGGATAACGGCAGCACCATATCGGTGCCCTCAAATGCGCCATTTGGCACACAGCATACCAATGCATTCATTCAATATGCGGGCGGCTGTGAAACAGGGCCGGCGGTGCCAAAACCAGGAAACCACAATATCGTTTATTCGGATTGTAAAGGACGCTTTGGTACATTTGATAAACGCACGGGGACCGAGCGCGCCTATTATGTGGGGGCTACCAATATTTATGGTCATAATCCTGCCGATTTGAAATATCGTTTTCAACGTGTTGCCCCCATTCATGTGTCACCACATGACGCGGATGTGGTTTATCACGGGTCACAATATTTACACAGAACCCGTGATGATGGTGTGACATGGGAACAAATTTCACCGGATTTAACCGCCAATGAAGCGGATAAGCAGGTGATTTCCGGTGCACCAATTACCCGCGACATCACCGGCGAAGAATATTACAGCGTGATTTATTCCATTCAGGAAAGCACCGTTGAAAAAGGTGTGATCTGGATCGGGTCAAACGATGGCCCTGTGCATGTAACCCGTGATGACGGTGCAACATGGCAGAATGTAACACCGCGCATGCCAGAAGGGGGACGAGTTGATAGTGTCGCACCAAGCCGCCATACCGCCGGTAAAGCTTATATCACTGTACTTCGTTATATGTTTGATGATTGGAAACCATATATTTACCGCACCACCGATTACGGTGACAGCTGGGATCTAATCACAGACGGCATTCCAGAGGATTTCCCGGTTCGTGTTGTTCGCGAAAGCCCGGATCATGAAGGATTGCTTATCGCTGGTACCGAATTTGGCATGTTTATGTCCGCCAATGACGGTGAAAGTTGGGAAGCATTCCAACAAAACCTTCCGGTGACACCGATAACCGATATCAAATTCATCCGTGGTGACCTTGCCATTTCAACAATGGGTCGTGGTTTCTGGGTGCTTGATAATGTTCAATCGGCGGCGGCGGCTGCCACAGCAGGCGGCAATATGGTTTCCGTTATGAAGCCAAAGGACACATTCCGTTATCGCCATCCACGTGGTGTACCGCGCGACGGAACATCAGCAGGCGTTCCTGAATTACCACGTCCAAGCGTTTCAATTGATTATTATGTCCCTGAAGGGGAACATTCATCCATTAAGCTTGAAATCCTTGATAGTGCGGGTGATGTGGTGACCACATATGTTAACGACGGCTCTGACGCGAAAGATGATGATTTGGACTCGCCAATGCATATTATTACCGGTGATCTTGAAATGGATGCTGGTCTTAATCGTTTCCGCTGGAACATGCAGCATCTTGGCCCATGGCATCAAAACGCATCCCGCCGTTATAGTGACGGTCCGATTGCGACACCGGGCACATATACTGCTCGTGTCACCATTGATGGTCAAATGTCAGAAGCAAGCTTTGATCTTATTCCTGATCCACGTGTCACGGATCAGGGGATTAATGTGACTGATCTTGCCAATCAAACCCAAATGCAGATGGTGATTTCTGATCTTTTGAGCAAATCAAGAAAGCTTGAAGTTCAATCAAATACAGAACATCGTGCCCTACACCGTCAATACCGCGGCCAAAGCAACGAAGAACGTGGCGCAGATGCAAACGCTGACTTTGACAGAGTTCACGCAACAATCCGCACACTTGGAACCCCGAATATCATTTATCCAAAAGCGGGCCTCGTTGGTATGATCAGCTATCTTTATAACATTAACTCTGACGCGGATCAGGTTCCAGGCAAAGACAGTGTCGATCGCCTAACGGAATTAAGCGCAGAATATGACGCCGTCGAAGCGGCCTATAAAGAAAAATAAACTTAAATTAGAATGACCAAAAGCCCTGCTGTAATAAACGGCGGGGCTTTTTTTGCTTTAAATTGAGAACTTTGTTATCATCTATTTTATCACAAAAAATAAAGGAGCAAAAAATGGGATTTAAGCGAAATATACTTATGTTGGCGGGAGCGGCGCTGCTGAGTACCAGTGCGATGGCGCAGGATACATCAATGAGTTTCTTTATCACGTCAAAAGGTTCAGGCGACGGCGGTAACCTTGGCGGTTTAGCGGGTGCTGATATGATTTGTAAATCGCTAGCGACGGCCGCAGGGCAGGGTGATAAAGACTGGAAGGCCTATTTATCAACCAATGGCGATGGAGGCGTTAATGCCCGTGACCGCATTGGCCAAGGCCCCTGGTATAATGCCAAAGGCGTGATGGTTGCACGTGATATTGATGACCTTCATTCAGATAATAATAAATTATCAAAGGAAAATTCACTTTCTGAAATGGGGATGATGATCAATGGCCGTGACGATAGCCCGAACCAACATGATATTTTAACCGGCAGTGATCTTATGGGGATGATGAGTGAAAACACATGTTCCAATTGGACATCAAGCGTCGAAGACGGCAGCGGTAATGTGGGTCACCATGACCGACAAGGGGGCGGGGTTAACCCAATATCCTGGAATTTTGCCCATCCATCACGCGGATGCAGTCAACAAAACCTTATCGCAACGGGCGGTAATGGCTATTTTTATTGTTTTGCGGCAAAATAAGGACCATTTGTTAGTATGATACGTGTATTAATCGCCGGGGTAGGCCGCATGGGCTTCGCTCACGCAAAAGCAGCCGCCACATTCCCGGATGTTGAAATTTGCGGCCTTGTCGCGCGTAATTTCGAGAAATGGCCCCATGTAACGGCGGAATTTCCAAATGCGCGCCTTTATAACGATTATAAGGCAGCACTCGCCGAAGAAAAACCAGACGCTGTCATCATCAGTAGCTATACGGATACTCACGCCCTATATTCAAGCCTCGCGATGGAGGCAGGTGCCGATGTATTCGTTGAAAAACCGCTTGGTTTAACGCGACGGGAAGCGGGCTATACCATAGCAAAGGCGCGTGAAACTGGTAAAAAGTTGGTGGTTGGCTTAATTCTTCGGCATGATGCTATATGGAAGAAGTTTATCGAACTGGCCCGTGCGCAAGTACCACCAATAACCTTTACCGCAAATTGCAATCAACATAGCACGGGCGAAGAATGGCAGCTTCATCAGGATATCTTAGACGCCGGTCTTTCGCCACTTGTGGATTGTGGCATTCATTATATCGATGTGATGAACCAGATGTGTGACGCTGAAGTTACCGACATTGATACGGTCGGGGAACGTCAATTTGACGATATTCCAACCATCAACAACACAAAAATGACCATGAAATTCTCGGATGGGTCGATTTTTAATTTTGAAAGCGGTTTTGGCCCCAAAATTGATCCAAATAATAAACCTATTCGCAGAATTGAGTCAAAAAGCGGTGTCATTACCATCAATGAGAACAATACCATCAATAATAATGGGTATATCATCCGTTTTTCCGATCAGGAATATGATAAATCAATTCTTGAGCAGCAAAAATACTTCTTTACTGCGATAAAAGAGGACATTAATCTAGAAGGACATTGGATTTCGGTCGCGCTTTGTCATGCGATGGCATTTGTCGCTGAAGAAGATATGAAGATTATTTAATCTATTAAATGAAGTAACCATCGTAAAATCATGAAATTAAACTATTTATTATCATCATCATTAATTATTATAATATTATCATGGACAAATACATCATTTGCCCAAAGCAATACCTATAATCGCATGTTAAATACCGCGTCTAAGGTGGTGCGTGGCAAGATCGTCGGCAGCGAAGAAGTCAGATATGACTACGATGAAGACAATAAAAACATCGTTTGCGGACAAATCCTTGATATTGAAGTCACAGAAAGCTTTAAGGGTGGCAATGAGAGCTTCCGTGTCTTTGCATCCAATAATGACATGCTTATCGGCGAAGAATATGAATATTTCATCATCGCAAGGCGCAATAACAATGCGTCCGATACACCTAAGCTTGCATTTATCAACTGTTTTGATGAAAAATCAACCCGGATGGATGTATCTTATATCCCTTATTTAGCAACAAGTTTACGCCAACAAATTTTCCCAATCGTTAATTACAAACGAGAAGACATCATCGTTGACCCAGACACACGTGTCGCGAAAAAAGGGGAATGGTTATTGCTTGTGGATAGAATTGCCAATAACACGCTGCCTTATACCATTGCAAGGCGTCGTTTTAATAACGGCAACGATGACATTATCGAAGAAATGCGTCTTGCAGACTTTCTTAGGGATTTCAACATTAAATAAGGCGGTAAAGCGCCTAATCTCGGACCATCAACAGCTTTGTTCTGGCTATTTTCTGCTCTAGTGACGATGAAATGGATGTATATTCCGTGCCGATTTCCGATGTATAGAATATTTTTGATCTGATTTCGCTTTCCTTTTCGGAAAAACCCATCTCTTTAAAAAGGCCGATGGCTACATCAAGGCGCGTTCTATCCACACGGGCAAGCGCAGCGTGTGCATTCGGGCACTTTAATGCCATATTACGGATGGCTATTTCATCGGACTTATCGATGTTGTGGATAATTTCTGTCATGGCTAGCACCAAATCTGCAGCGTCGCCCGTCATCTCATCAAGCATATCAATATATTTAAGGGTTTCTTTCTCATACCAATAGTCAAGAAGCGCCTCCATATAGCTCTCCATACCATTATAAAGGCGACTGAACTCTTTTTCTTCCTTCTTAATTTCTTCTGAAATTGATTTACTTGTCAGAGCCTCAACACTCTTTTCACGAAGAATTTTAATACCGGCTTCAATCCAATCTCGATTGGGAAAATCTTCAATCGTATCGGTAAAGTTTTTTTCTGAAGAATTTAATTGAATTACATTGTCTTTCATAGCAAGTCCCAAAATCTTAAATCTGCTATCAAAATATAATATTTTTGATTTTCAGCAAGCATAATGCGACAGTGTAATATATTTTAGAGGTAAAATAAATATTCATCCATTAGGAGAACAAATAATGATGGAATTACGCCCCAACTGTGAACATTGTGATAAGGATCTTCCTTTTGATGCAAGTGACGCAATGATCTGTACATTTGAATGCACATTTTGCGAAAATTGCGTCGATCATCATTATAAAGGAAAATGCCCAAATTGCGGTGGAAACTTTACAAAACGTCCCATAAGGCCCGCCAATTTACTTGAAAAATATCCACCATCAACAAAGCGGGTTAATCGCTAAGTAATTGTTTTGCTGAATGTAATTGCTGTTGTTCTTTTAACATTTTCTCGTTGAAGAATGTGCCAAATGGGATAATAGATGCAATAAGAACCCACAAAAATTGCCAAAAATTAATACGCCGTCTGATTAATATTTCAAAGGCGAGAATTATATATATCACGAAAAGAATACCATGGCCCCAACCAACTATTTTATTCAAAATACCAATGCCCATGTAATATTTCATCGGCATCGTTACAAATAAAATCAAAAGATAAGAAACACCCTCAACGAGGGCTAACATACGAAAGCGATAGAGCGGGTCAATTAAATTACCAAGCATAAAAATTCCTTAAAAAATATGCTGATGATTTAGAGCATTGAACCCCACCTGTAAAGGTTAAAATCATATCACTGAGAATACCGTTAACGCCATTATCATCAGCTGATATAATATTAAATTATTAACTAATTGGATGCACTAGTGGTTTGTTTTAAAATCTTATTGGCACGGAATAAATCATCCGCTTCTTGCAATATTTTCATTTTAAGCTGTTTATTATAATCAGGGCGATCATTTAAAAAATTACGCACCGTTTCAACCGCACTATCGTTTTGATAATATCTAAGGGTTGCCGAAAGCCAGCGTCCAGGGAAAAAGATATCACCGGTCATTTGTATTTCTTGCAATATTTCCAAACTATCCTGGATATATTTTTCGGATTGTTCTGCACGTAAAGGATGATGAAGATAATTAAGCCCGCTTAACACCCATGCTTCTGTATGGCGATTTCTTTCACTTAAAAGTGCATCAAAAAAATCATCACGCGTTTTTTGCCTATCTGACAATGAATATTTTATAAATTCAAATCTTCTCTGATTATCAAGACCATTTACGCGCGGCGTTTGGGCTTCAACAATTTCTTCCGCTTGATCAGGAATTTTTATCGCAAGAATAGCAGCAAGATTTGTATAATCTCTTGTCGCTAAGTTTAGGTTATCGATCTCAAGCGAATTATCCCAAACTTTCCTCGTATTTGAAATGCCATCTTCTGTTAACGCAATATTGGCATAACTTCTAAAAAAAGCACGTTTATTACCGGTATCAACGGATAGGTTAGTAACCTGTACCCATAACGCATTTTCCAGTGAGGCGACAATCTCAAGTCTTTGTTCTTGATTAAGTAATGACCAAAAGATTGAAACCATTTGTCGCAAAAGATGATTGATAATCAATGGATTATCTTCGCGTTCCATAGCCCAAATAATTAAGTTTAGATATTCATTAGGCGTTATGGTGCCATTTCCTTCTAACAGCTGCTCATAAAGGCTAACAAAGCCTGCCGCACGCTCAAGCGGGGAAAGGGTATCCCAATTATATCTAATATAATTTTTTTCAATTGGGAAAAGGCCATAACCAAGACCATCAGAATTAAATAACAGATTATCATTTGCACTGTTGCCAAATTGATCCAGAGCAATTGAATCTGTCATAAAGGAAATTTCATATGGTGCCGCGCCTTTTTTAAAGGCAAATTTTTGTGGCCATTTTCTCGATTGATTTGCAGGATAAATTTGATCTAATTCAGCATTATTATTTACAGTAAATGTTGGGCGTCCTGGTGTATTTACCCATACCTCACTCCAGTTATTAAGATCTACATCAGTGCGCTTATCAAGAATTGCGATTAGATCGGTCCAGGTGGCATTATCAAACGCAAATGCATTTAAATATTCACGGATACCTTCACGGAACTTTTCTTCACCCAGAAGTATTTCCAATTGCTGCATCATAATTGGCGCTTTGTTGTAAATAATACCACCATATAATGTTCCAGCCTCATTCAGATTAGGAAGCTCCTGTCTGATAGGATTTGGCCCTTCGGTGCGGTCAACCGCATAAGCACTTGGGTGGAGCCTTAAATGTGATCTAAGCTGATGATCAATTTCTGGAAAACTTGGATTAACCAATTTCGCGGCAAAAAAGTTTGCAAACACTTCTTTTGTCCACACATCATTAAACCAATCCATTGTTACAAGATCGCCAAACCACATATGCGCTGTTTCATGGCCAATTAGTGCCGCACGACCCAAAAGCTCATTAGGTGAGGGGTTCTTTTCAAGCATCAATGTATTTGCCTGATATTGAATGGCACCAACATGTTCCATGCCGCCGAATTGAAAACTGGGTATCAACGCAAAGCCAAACTTTTTAAAGGGCTGCTTTATACCGGTATATTCTTCCATATAATCAAGAGACGCCTTATGAAGGCGGAAAATTTCATCCTCGTTTCTCTTAACTTTTTCTTTGTCTGGCTCGCGGTGGAGCATTGTTAGCTCAACATCATCAATTTTTTTGGTCACTTTAATGAATCGTCCGGCCACAAATGAAAACAGATAAGTGCTCATTAAATCTGATGTTTCAAATTCGACGCGTTTCTTTTTTCGTCTGATACGCTCGCGCTTTATGGGTGCGCTCGAAATGGTTTCCCATATTTCAGGGATTGTTAATTTCAAATCAAAGGTTGCCTTTAAATTAGGCTGATCAAAGCTTGGAAAGCTTGTGCGCATTCTATCTGGTACAAAAAGAGTATACATAAAACTAGGCGTTCTGTTTAAAGCCCCGTTCCCAGCAAAATATTCAATTTTAATAGTATTTGAACCTACAATAAGGTTCTTTTTGTTAATGATAATATGTTCATTTTTAAAATTGATTTGCCGTTTCTTACCGTTCACCCATAGCCGGGACAATTGTGATCTTTTCTCTTTAAAATCAATCTGTAGGTCTTGTGTTTTTCGCTTAAGGTCAAAATTAATGACTGACGTTGCCGTAATCGGTACATTCGGCATTTCATAAATTTCAAGATCAATATCATAGTTTATGTTAGAAATATTTTCTTTGCGGTAACTTGCAAGTTCCCAAGATACTCCATTCTCGACAGGTAAAGGATCATTAGACGCTGCAGATAAAAACGAAACTGGGGTAAAAACAACAAGAAAAGCTGTGAGCAAGAGTATTTTTTTCATTTAAAAAATCGACCTCATTAATTAACGATGTACCCTTATTTATCTTTTTACGCTATAGTAATACAGCGGATTTCGTTATTGTTTAATTTTCTTATAAGCAGAAGCTATCATTTTCGTATTTTTAGATCAATATACACTTTTGTGAAATCATCGTGAGCATAATTATATTATAGATTGAAAAAACCATATTGAAGAGTGTCCTTCATCAAATGATTTGAGAATCCATTGGCCTATTTCATAAGGAGGCTTTGATCTCCTATTGGTGTTAATATTAAGCTACGATCTTGCGATGTTGCAAGCGTCTTTGTTTAATTGTTTTGTTTTTAATT
>Ga0209534_10006064_pt1 | contig 10585 bp, 4 predicted proteins | sample COG_07_FD_184751 | JGI IMG/M metagenome (GOLD analysis project Ga0209534, IMG submission 184751) | Pelagic Microbial community sample from North Sea - COGITO 998_met_07 (SPAdes) (version 2) | ecosystem: Environmental > Aquatic > Marine > Neritic zone/Coastal water | place: Helgoland, sampling... | reverse complement strand
CTTCTATCAGGTGCGCGTCAGAGAAGTTGCTACGACCGCAGTTTGGAAAGGTAAAAAGGACTCGAAAGAGGGGATCGCAATGGCTGCCCGGCAATCGGCATGGAAGGAGAAACTGTCTGATGATGCGCAAAAGATCCTCGACACACTGGATTGTTACTCCGGCAAGAATCGAACCGGCGATCGCTATGTGCGCACCATCTTCGACTGCCTGCTGATTGCGTATTATGATAAGTTTGGTGAGGACGATATATCGTTGGCGATTGGGAAGATATTTATTTGGGCTTACTCGCTTCGGCTTACGCGTTTTTCAGTGAAGCTTGCCAGTATGGATAATCATGTGGTGCGGGATAATAATCTCTTTCGTAAGCTGCATAGCGCCATTACACCTTCCGATTTCACTCGTTGCCAATTGCCGCAACTGGAAGAGATCGGAAATGCGAGCAAGGTAGAGGAGATTGTAGAAATTTTTGAGGACATGCGTTACTATGAACGACCTAATTGATCCCTTGTCGCTGCTGTCCGTTCGAGGACTGCTGAGCAAAGATGAATATCTGATTCCCATGTATCAGCGGAATTACGCTTGGGGAGAGGGTGAGATTAACCAGCTCATTCAAGACATTGAGGATTTTGCTCGGACAGGAAAACCGTATTACATCGGCACATTAGTGGTGTTTGATCGAGACGAGAATGGAAAGAATGTCTATGAAGTGATTGATGGTCAGCAGCGATTGACCACGCTGTCACTCTTGGCGATGGCGCTTAAACACGAAGGCTACGATCCGAATCAATTGTATGAGCAACCGAATTTGGATTTTGAGAGCCGTGAAAATTCTCGAAAAACCGTCGAAGCGCTTTTCCGGAAGCGGTCTGTAACGCTTTCTTCTGATGCGATGAATGAGGCTTTGCTGACTGGTTATGATTTAATCTGCAAGCGTCTCGGTTTGGGACAGAATACGACCCCGATCGCGAAGGATACCGAAACGATCCCAGTCCCTGAATTTGCGAATTATCTTTTTGAACATGTGAAGATCGTGCGGGTCGAGGTGCCCAAGGATACCGACTTGAATCATTACTTTGAGATAATGAACAATCGTGGCGAGCAGCTCGAAAAGCATGAGATTCTCAAATATCGATTGGTCAAGGCACTGGATGGAATCGACGATAAGACCGAGCGCGATCAGGCGAAGCATGCGTTTCATACCATATGGGAGGCTTGCTCGAATATGGAGAAATATCTCCAAATGTATTTTCCGGCCAAATCACAGCGTGCACAGTTATTTGGTAAAAACTGGGATGAATTCATCCCGTCTAGCTTCGACGATTTCACCAGGATCATTCACGCGGGCGGATCTAGCTCCGAAGCTGAGCCAGAAGGCAGCGCGACAGTCATAGGGGGTGATGCGCGAACACTGGGTCAGTTAATTGCACCCGGTGCTGAGCGGGTGAAACGCGACGATGACTCGTCAAGTGATGACTCGGAACGCTTTAACTCTGTGATAAATTTCCCGAACTTTCTCCTGCAATGCTTGAAGGCAACGGCTGACAGCGGAGTCCGCTTGGATGACAAAGAGCTGATTGGTAGCTTTGAGAAGGTACTGCTAAAGTCGGGATCCGCCATCGAGAGCGTTAAAAAGTTCGGCTTTAATCTATTACGCACAAAATGGTTGTTTGATCGTTACGTTATTAAGCGTGAGTTCGTTCAAGGTGATGACCGGTGGAGTCTAAAGAAAATCTACAAGCCACAGGATAGCCCGACGCTCAGATACCGTAGCACCTTTAGCGTGAAAGATGGTGAAGCGGACGAGGGCAGCGATGAGTATCAAGTCGGGCGTCGCATCTTGATGTTGCTGTCTGCCTTTCACGTTTCGACTCCAACCATGGTCTATAAACATTGGCTGAGCGCTGCACTGACCTATCTTTCCAAGTCCGAGTCCGTCGATCCTTCCGAGTATTTAGAATATCTGGAGACTGTGGCGAAAGCCTTTGTCTTCGACCGACATTTGGCGGAGACGCCATTAGGTTATCAGATTATGATCCATGAGCATGAGGGTAGCTGTCAGTGTGATCCTACCGAGCTTAGGAATGAAGATATAGAGCCACGACTTCGCTTTGGTCAGATTGAAAGCAACTTCGTCTTCAACTATTTGGACTACTTGCTTTGGCGCTATCGCTTTGAGGAGCGCAATCATGACTTCACCTTCCGTAGTTCGGTCGAACATTTCTATCCGCAACATCCAGTGGGTGAGCATCCAAAGCTATCTCCTGAATTCAGCAACTGCTTTGGAAACCTCTGCCTGATCAGTCACAGCAAGAACTCCAAGTTGAGCAATCACTTGCCAACTGCAAAGCGTGAGTATTACGGGACGAGTGACTTCGATAGCTTTAAGCAGAAGCTCATGCTCAATTCTGCAGAGCAGTGGGGGCCGGCTAACGAATCTGAGATCAAGCGGCATCAAGACGACATGCTCGACCTTCTACGGCGTGGCAGCACAGCGACTATTTAATTCATTTTCCTCATGAACGACAAAGCCAACGAACTCACTTTTCAGAATGACATGATCGCGCAGCTAGTCGCGAACGGCTGGCTGCTCGGCACGCCCGATGGCTACAACCGTGAGTTGGCGATCTATGAGGAGGACCTGCTTGGCTTCGTGCAAGAGACGCAGCCGAAGGAGTGGGAGAAGTTTACCAAGCTCTACCCGAGCAACACGGACGCGAAATTTTTAGAGCGGGTGGCGACGCAGCTCAACAAGGTCGATCCGAATGCGGCGGATGGCGCGTTGCGCACTTTCGGCACCTTGGGTGTGTTTCGTCATACGATTAAAGACCGTGGCGCTCGTTTCAAGCTCTGCCAGTTCGAGCCAGAGCATGATCTGAATCCCGACACGTTGCGAATGTATCAAATGAACCGCCTGCGGGTGGTGCCTGAGTTGGTGTATAGCCCATGGGCGACGGAGGAGCATTTGAAAGAGACGGGCGTGAAGGCGAAGAACTGGCGCATCGACTTAGTGCTGTTCGTCAACGGCCTGCCGGTGGCGACGCTGGAACTGAAATCGGAGTTCAAGCAGGCGGTGCAGAATGCGATCAAGCAGTATAAGCTCACCCGTCCCCCGGTGGACCCCGTGGCGAAGAAGCCCGAGCCTCTACTCACCTTCAAGCGCGGCGCGCTCGTGCACTTCGCCGTCAGCCAATACGAGGTCTACATGACCACTAGGCTCGAAGGGCAAGACACTTACTTTCTCCCATTTAACAAAGGCACACTGGACGGCGGCTCGGGCAATGACGTGCCGAAGGATGTTAATCAATACGCCACCGACTATCTATGGAACGAGGTGCTGCTGCCGAAGAATCTGTTAAACATCCTGGCTCGCTACGTGCACTTGCAGATCGAGGAGAAGGAGGACTGGGAAGGTCGCAAATATAAGAAGGAGACGATGATCTTCCCACGCTACCATCAGTGGGACGTGGTCAATCAATTGATAGACGCCTCTCGCGAGGAAGGTCCCGGATCAAAGTATCTGGTGCAACACAGCGCTGGCTCGGGTAAGTCCAACTCTATCGCATGGACGGCGCATCAGCTCTCATCGCTCTATGACGATGCGGGCGAGAAGCAGTTTCACTCGGTGATCGTGGTGACGGACCGCACTGTATTGGATAGTCAACTACAGGACACGATTTCACAGTTCGAGCACGTCGATGGCATCGTCGGAAAAATCAATCGCGACGAGGGCGAAGGCTCGAAATCGGAGAAGTTGGCTAAGGCGCTCGAAGAGTCCACTCCGATCATCATCGTCACTATCCAGACCTTCCCCTTCGTGCTCAAGGCGATCGAGGACAGCGTGAGCCTGAAAGAACGCAACTACGCGATCATCGCCGACGAAGCGCACTCCTCGCAAACCGGAGCCACTGCCCGGCAGCTCAAAGAAGTTCTCATGGTGGAAGCGCGTGACGAGGATGAAGAACTCTCTTCTGACGATATTCTCGATGCCATGGTATCGTCGCGCCGCGCATCGAAAAACCTGAGCTACTTTGCCTTTACCGCCACACCCAAGTCCAAGACGCTGGAGTTGTTTGGTCGTTTGCCGAAGCCGGACGAAGCGCCGTCGAAGAAGAACCTACCCGAGGCCTTTCACGTATATAGCATGCGTCAGGCAATCGAAGAGGGCTTTATTCTAGACGTGCTGAAGAACTACACCAATTACAAGGTGGCTTACAATTTAGCGCTAAAGGTGCAGGCCTCGGATTCCGAGGTGGAGAGCAAGAAGGCCAAGGTGAAGCTCAACCAATGGGTGCGCCTGCATGACTACAACATCGCTCAAAAGGTGCAGGTCGTCGTTGAGCATTTCCGCGACAACGTGATGGGCCTCCTCGGTGGACACGCCAAAGCAATGGTGGTTACCAGCTCCCGCAAGGAGGCGGTGCGCTATAAGCTCGGCTTTGATAAATACATCAAGGAGAAAGGCTACAATAAGCTTTACGGCATGGTGGCTTTTTCGGGCGAGGTCACGTTCAACGCCAGAGACCCGCAGTCCGAAGGGCTGTTGGGTGAGAAATTTACCGAGAACAACATGAACCCGAACTTGAAGAAGCGCGATATGCGCAAGGCCTTCGATTCGGAGGACTATCAGGTAATGATCGTGGCCAATAAGTTTCAAACCGGCTTCGACCAGCCAAAGCTTTGCGCGATGTATGTGGATAAGAAGCTTGGCGGCGTGGAGTGCGTGCAGACCTTGTCTCGGCTCAATCGCACTTATCCCGGCAAAGCCGAGACGGGCACTTTCGTTTTGGACTTCTTCAATGATCCGGAGGACATTCTCGAATCGTTTCTGCCGTATTACAAAACCGCAACGCTGGAAGACGTATCCGATCCCGATCTCGTATTCGATCTCTTCGAAAAGTTACGTGCAGTCGGTATTTTTACATGGAAGGAAGTGGAGCAATTTGCCGATGCGTTTTTCGTCAAAAGCAAGAGCCCCGCAGCCCTCGCCAATATCTGTAAGCCCGCCGTCGAACGCTGGCAGGTGCGTTACAGTGAAGCAGTGAAGGTATTCAAGCAAGGGCGAGACGAATTTGAGCGCACTAAAAAGACCGGCGATGCCGTGTTGATCGCCAATGCCGAGAAACGCTACAAGGAGGCCAAGCAGGTTAAGGACGGGCTCGACATCTTTAAGAAGGATCTCGGCACCTTCGTGCGCTTCTACGAGTTTATGTCCCAGATGGTGGACTATGACGACAAGGACTTAGAGAAGCTCAGCCTTTACGCCCGCAACCTCCGCCCGATGCTCCGCGAAAGCTTCGAGGACGATGACCCCATTGACCTTAGCAACGTCGAGATGAGCCACTACCGCCTGTCTAGACAACGACGGCAGGATTTAATGATGGAGGGCGAGCAAGACGACTACGGCCTCAAAGGCGGGGAGGCAGCAGGCACCGCTAGGGCGAAGGATAAAAATGAAGAACGTCTCTCTCTGATCATCGACCGTCTCAACGAGCTTTTCATTACCGATCAACTCTCCGAAAAGGATCTCCTCAACTATGCTTCCACGATCCGCGATAAGCTCAGCGAGAACCAGAGCATCATGGATCAGATCGCCAACAACAGCCCCGAGCAAGCCATGCTGGGCGACTTCGAAAAAGCCTTGGACGACGCCATTATCGACAGCAGCGACGTCCATCAAAACCAAAAAGCCCAACTCCTCTCCAACCCTGACCGCGCCGCCAAATTTGCCAGGGTCATCTTCGATCTGTTGAGCAAAGCGGCGTGATTTAAATGAAAACTTGGAGCTCAATCTTTAGCAGATCCGCACCTGACGAGGGTGTACCCAGGTTTTACGTCAAAGGGACGAGGGCAAGGAATATAGAAGCAAAACGAAATTAAATATAGATTATGTCCAACATTACATATTTAGTTAAAACCCCAGAAGAAAATCTATTGGTAAAATCATGACCGAGATAACAGATTCAGAGATTTTAGACGAAGCAGTTGAGCTGCTTCATGCAGCTCAAAAAGATTCTGCTAATCACAAACTTGGCTTTGCTATGATGATGTACTTGGGGCAAAAATTGTATGCAGATACATTCAGACTGATTGGTGATCTTTTTCGGGAGGGGGAAGGTTGTAAGCAATCGCTTGGTAGTGCCAGATATTGGTACTGGAAAGGAGAGGTAACCAATGATGAGCGATCTAAAGGACGGCTGACTGATATGGGTGAATATGATTTAGATCTCGTTGATTTTTTAGAAGATGCAGAGAAAACTGGTCGAATAGATTATCAGCAATTAAACGAGCTATTGCTCTGGGCACCTTTGATCTCTGGTCAAATTGTAAATGAAGATGGGTTGCCTCATGGTTTAATGTGCATCGCTGAGAATAAAGGGGAGGCTCATTCTTTAGCCACCAATTTATCAAATGCACTTGAGAATGGAATTGGCGTTTATTTCCGTTCAAAACCACAAGGAGATTGTTTTATTCATATCTTGAGGTACGGCGATCTCTCGATGCTTGAGTTAATGGGTGATGTAAATGCCTATTATCCACATGATCTTAAGTGGTCGGAAGAATCTATCGACGCTTCTCTTACATGTGACAAGGAGTTTGCCGAAAGTATAAAACCCTTTTCTTACCCAGAAAAGTACCAGCCGCTTTTTCCATTTCGGAGTCGAGGACTAATTAAGGAAAGGTTGATCGAGAGTGGCATTGAAGAGCCAAAATTCGGGCTCTTTGATTCCAAATTCGGAAAGTTTATGACTTTCAATTTTGTAAATAAGGCAATGAAAAGCGAAAACCCGGCCCAAGTAATTAATGAGCTTGGAGGCTTGGTTAAGTGGCATCTACCAAGAGGTTATTCGTTGCTGTTTATAGCAGATCAGTTAGCTACCGAAATTCTTTAATTGTAAATTTAGAAAAGAGCTACTTTAAGTATTCTGAAGCTGTATTTGATAAGATAAAAAGGTCAGAGTCAGACGAATAAAAGAAATTAATAGGAATTACTGTTTTGTAAGAATTCTTCTGCTAGGAAAGCACTCAATGGTTCTGCCATATTCCAGACTACATTCATTGGCTCCGCACCGGTGTGGTTTTTGTAAATTACTTTACCAAGGTAGACGAAGGGGGCGGCTTTTTTGCCTGCCATCTTGTGCTTTCTTACAAATAGGTGGACCTCACTTCGGTCTGACTCGTGATTAATGATTCTCTGACCAAAGGAATTGCCTGAGGAGGAGCGATTCTGACTTTGCCAGTGGAATGTTTGTGAATCGATAAAATAGTCGTGGTACCTGTGCTCTTTGCTGTGGTTTCTTTTATTTAAAGTAACGAGGAGTATTTGCTCATCAATAGCTTTAGGGCAGACATGGCCTTGTTGCCAACTTTTGTTGAATTCTAAACCAAATAATGGGGGGATTTCCTCTCGCATAAATCTTTGGTGTAAATGTAGATCAAAGGGGTTTATGATTTCCTTGAAGCGTGCACGGGTACGCATGTTTTCATTTGCCTTAATAGTTTCGTACTCTGGATTGAGGGCGATTAAGTCGTATTGGCCAGGTCCTGTCTTGCTGACTTTGCGGAGTAGGTACTGGTCACCTCCAGATTCGGAGTCCGTTTCTATAGCAACGATTTGATTGTTTAAACTGCCAGCAGATTGGGGGTTGATGTTTTCAAATAATAGGTGGTCGCCATCACAGATTGGGTTGGACCCGCCGTTCATCGAGTTGCCTTTAGCCCGGGCAATGAAGTGGGTGGCTGGGTTGAGCTTGCCATATTTGGTGGGCAAGCGAGTTAGTTCCATCGCTTCACGCTCGTGCGGGCTTTCTGCAAAGAATCCACAGGCAATTTGTAGGTCGGTGAAATAGGGAATTTCTGAGCCTTGTTCTGCTTTGTCAACTTCGGGCGGCGCGGAGCTTGGTTCTTGGTTACTTCGAGATTCGTAATTGAGATAGCGGAGGTTGACTAATTCTTGAGTAAGTTCGTTGAGTGGTTCGACTGCACTTGTTTGTACATTTTGATGATATCGAAATGAATTTCCTTCTTGGGTAAAGTACTTGGGTCTGTTTTCAGAGTGTTTACCCAGCCATGCGTAAACTGGGTTTCGTTTCCAGTAGGATATCCAGGCTTTTTCTGTCTTCGTATCATGGTTAATAGAGGTAAAGAATTCTTGGGGTATATCGCCTGCAAGTTGGGTTCTTCGTTTAAGGGTATGCCAAGACTTGATCGAAAGTGTATCTAGATTGACGGGTGTTGTGAAACCACTGAGGTCGAGGAAGGTCTCCATCAGAACGAGTTTAAAAGATTTTGACAGGGAGGTAACTTCTAGTTCCTGGAGGAATTCTCCGTGCTGGTGAGCGACCAATTCAGTATCGGATTCTAAATCTTTTTCACTGATGAGTAGGTTGATCCAACTTCCATATTCTTTTTTGATTTGCGTGAGGGAACCACCCGCCAGGTAGAACTCGGATGCAGTAGGGCGTCTGCCCAGCGATTCTTTTAATGATCGATAGGTATCGAGGTGAGTATCAATTTTGGTCAGGATTAATTTTTCTAAGAATTCAATCGCTTCTAAATCGTAGTTTACATAGCAACCATCCGCTAATTCGATTGAGCCATCGCGGACCTGTTTGATGAATTGTTTACGGTCTTGATTGGTTACACCGATTTGGAAGAGGGCTTCGGCTTTTTTGAAAAAGCTGATGTGATTGCCGATTAAATCGAGTACAACGAGTTTTTCTTTTCCGCTTTCTTTTGCTTGCCTGAGTCCGCGTCCAAGTTGTTGAAGGAAGATGATTTTGGACTCGGTGGGTCGAAGCATTAAGACGGTGTCAATTTTGGGTAGATCGACACCTTCGTTAAATAGGTCGACGGAAAATATTACTTCAATTTCGCCACGGTTAAGTTGGTCCAGTGCTTCATTTCGGCGGAGTTTTGATTCACTGTGAATGGATGCACATCGAATATTTTTCCGGTTGAAAAAATCTGCCATAAAGTCGGCGTGTTTAATCGAAATGCAAAATGCGAGTGTTCGGCTTTGTTTACGCTCTGTCCAATTTTGGAAAGCGTGTTCAGCACGGGCCTCAGTGGCTAATTGATTTTGGAGTTCTTCAGGGTCAAATTTTCCGTTTCGCCATGAGATTTCTTGGTAATCGACTTCGATATCTGCAATGCCGAAATAAGTAAAGGGGCAGAGGACAGATTGGTTGATCGCTTTGACCATCCCATTTTCAAAAACTAAGTTATTATCGCACAGAGAGAGGATATCAGCTTGGTCAGTACGTTCTGGGGTTGCGGTAAGGCCTAATAAGAATTTTGGAGTGAAGCCAGATAAGAGTCGTTTATAACTAGCAGCACCCGCATGGTGAAATTCATCAACTATAATGTAGTCGAAGTAAGTTTCGTAAAATTTATCCAGGTGAGTTTGTCGACCCAGGGTTTGAATGGATGCAAAGAGTATATCTACATTTTCATCTTTTTGGGTACCGGTATATTTACCAACTTTAGCATCTTCGAATATTCGAACAAAAGTTTCCTCTGCTTGGGAGAGGATTTCCTCGCGGTGGGCGACAAAGAGAACCTTTTTCGCTTTGGTTTCCAAGCAGTCAAAAGCGGCAAGCCAAGTTTTGCCTGTACCGGTTGCCATGACGACTAAACCACGAGCATTTCCTTCAATACGACACTTCTTGAGGGCGAGTAATGCTTCTACCTGAATTGGATTCGGTTTAACGGGAGGAAGGCATTCTTTTTCTACTTCAACTCCACTCTTTATTTTGTCTTGAGGAGTTTTTGATTCGTATTCCTCACGATATACATCGATCCATTCATTAGATAAATGAACGGCTTGTGAATTTTCGAAGAGTACTTTGAACTTTGAACAGATTTCTTGGAATGCACTTTGATTTTCAGATGAAGTAATTCTTAGGTTCCATTCTAATCCATGATTTAATGCGGAATGGCTTATATTGCTAGAGCCTACATAAGCGACGCCATCTTTTGATGATCTGTCTTCACGGTGAACAAAAATATAGGACTTCATATGGAAAGCAGTATTTCCAGATTCATATATTTTAACCTGGGCTCCTTTTTCTTGTAGGATCATTAATACTCTAAGGGCTTTAGGTTCGGTTATGTGAAGGTAGCCACTCGTAATAATTCTGACTTTTACATCTGCTTCTAATGCATCCTCCAGAGCAGGCTTAATCAGTTCTAAACCAGATGATCGAATAAAAGAAACCGCAATATCAATCCGCGTTGCTTGATTAATGGCTGTGATCAGTTTGGGCAGAAAATGATCATCACCCCCAGTAACCAAGCTTTGCTCAGAGATGTTCATGAAAGAAATCGATTAAAAGAGATGTGCGTTAAATTAAACATGCGATCGTATTAAAATAACGACCATGAAAGTTATATAAATCGACTGCAATTCGATTCTAGTTTTCTTCTGAACAAAAACTCCAGCCGTAGGGTAGACCATTAATTCGGTTGCCGAGGAGGCGGAGGTTTTGCCAGTCGGATTGGATGGTCCAGGTTTTTCTTTCTTTAAATGGATAGGGGTAGTGGGGAAGTTGGTGGGTTTTGATTTTCCATAGTTCGGCGACGAAT
>Ga0209534_10006057_pt1 | contig 10593 bp, 5 predicted proteins | sample COG_07_FD_184751 | JGI IMG/M metagenome (GOLD analysis project Ga0209534, IMG submission 184751) | Pelagic Microbial community sample from North Sea - COGITO 998_met_07 (SPAdes) (version 2) | ecosystem: Environmental > Aquatic > Marine > Neritic zone/Coastal water | place: Helgoland, sampling... | reverse complement strand
AAGGCGCTGAGATAGTTTTAACAAATGCGCCTATTGCATTAAGAATGGGTACAATTGACAAGTTAGCTGAGCAGATTGGAGCTAAAGTTATTCCAGCTGACGCAACTTCAATGGAGGATTTAAAAGTATTGTATGAAGGCGCTATGGAAGAGTTAGGAGGAAAGATTGACTTTGTATTGCATTCTATTGGAATGTCGGTAAATGTACGAAAAGGAAAGGCTTATTACGAACAAAATCATGATTGGACAATGAAAGGTTATGATGTTTCTGCTTTGTCATTTCATAAAACTATGCAAGCTGCTTGGGAGTTAGATGCATTTAGTGAGTGGGGTTCAGTTGTTGGGCTTTCTTATATTGCTGCTCAAAGAGTTTTCCATACTTACAATGACATGGCAGATAATAAAGCTGTATTAGAATCTATTGCAAGAAGTTTTGGATATCACTATGGATTAAGAAGAAATGTAAGAGTAAATACTATTTCTCAGTCGCCAACTGATACTACAGCAGGAAGTGGTGTGGCTGGTTTTGATGGTTTTTATAGGTTTGCAAATGATTTATCTCCATTAGGAAATGCCTCAGCTGAAGAATGTGCGGATTACTGTATTTCAATGTTCTCTGATTATACTAGGAAGGTAACTATGCAAAACCTTTTTCATGATGGAGGATTTTCATTTACAGGAATGAGTGAAACAGCAATGGACACTTACATGAAAGTAATGGAAGACGAGAAGAAAGCAAAGTAATATGCTTTATAAAATAGTGTATTTTATTTTCCAGCTTTTTCCTAGTTTGAAAAAGTGGTTTTGGAAAAAATGGTACACAGTTTTGGTAAATAAAGCTGATGATCCTGATTTAAGGTTCATGAATTATGGCTACTTTAGTGAAAAAATAGCTTTAACTTTAAATGAGGAAGATGAGAAGGATAGATATTCAATTCAATTGTATCATCATGTGGTTTCTCAAATTGATTTGACAGGACTAAAGGTTTTAGAAGTGGGTTCTGGTAGAGGCGGTGGATCATCATATATTTCTAGGTATCTTAATGTGAAGGAAATGATAGGGGTTGATATTTCACCTACAGCTGTGGATTTGTGCAATAAAATTTACAACATTAATAATCTAACTTTTAAAGTTGGTGATTCTGAAAAGCTACCTTTTGATAGTAATACTTTTGATGCTGTTATTAATATTGAATCTTCACATTGCTATGCTTCAATGGATAATTTTTTATTGGAAGTAAAGCGAGTATTAAAACCTGGAGGCTCTCTTCTTTTTTGTGATTTAAGAAGAAAGGAATATTTAGATGAAATGTTAGAATCTATCAATTCAAACAGGTTTAATATTATTGAAAAACAGGATATAACCCCTAATATTATTGAAGCTTCAATAAAAATGACAGATGATCGTAAAAAGGATATCAAAAATTTACAAGTTGATGGTTGGTTCAAAAAAATATTAGAATCTTTTGCAGCTACTGATGGAAGTAAGGTGCATCAATCTTTCAAGGATGGTTATATGAAATATTATAGTATTTATTGTCAAGTAGATAAATAAATAATAAAAGGAAGATTAAGTCTTCCTTTTATTTATTTTTAGCTTCATGAATAAGCCAATTTGTTTATGGTCTTGCCCAAGAAATCTTTCAACAGCACTTATGTATGCTTTCGCGCAAAGAGAGGATACAAAAGTTTTTGATGAACCCTTATATGCTCATTACCTTAAAGTGAGTGGAGTAAAGCATCCCGCAAGAGAACAAGTACTGGAAGCTTTAGAAAATGATGGAAACAAGGTGGTGAAAGAAGTAATCCTTCAGGAAAGCGATAAGCTATTATTTCATAAATTAATGACTCATTTTTTAATTGGAATTGATACTGAGTTTTTATCAGAAGTGATTAATATTATTTTCATTAGAAACCCTGAGGAAATTATTACTTCTTATTCCAAAGTAATTCCAAACCCTAGTATGAATGATATTGGTGTAAAACAACAATATGAGTTGTTTTTAGATTTAGAAAGAAGAGGGATAGAGCCGATAGTTTTTGACTCAAAATATTTACTTAAAAATCCTGAATTGATGTTGAGTAGATTATGTAAGATTTTAGATGTTTCATTTGATAAAAAAATGTTGGAATGGAAAAAGGGGGCAAGAATAGAAGATGGTGTTTGGGCTAAATATTGGTATGAAAACATCCATAATTCTACTGGGTTTTTACCTTATGCTAAAAAAGCAATCACACTAACAGGTAGTAATGCAGAACTGGCTGAAGAGTGTTTAACTTATTATAAATTTTTAACTGCTAAATCAATACAATTATGATACAACAATTTGACACTAGAAACAAAGATATTAAAGTATGGGTTAACGGAGAGTTACTTCATAGAGATCAAGCAAAAATTTCTGTATTTGACAGTGCAGTGCAAGGTGGTGATGCTGTTTGGGAAGGATTGAGAGTATATGATGGAAGAATCTTTTGTTTTGAAAAGCATTTAAATAGATTAATGGAGTCAGCAAAAAGTATGGATTTCACAAATATTCCCTGTGTAGAATCAGTGAAAAATGCAGTTTTTTCTACTTTACAAGCCAATAGTATGAAGGACGACACACATATTCGATTAACATTAACTAGAGGGGAGAAGATTACTTCAGGAATGAATCCTAAGTTAAATCAGTTTGGTTGTACCTTAATCGTTCTGGCTGAATGGAAATCATCCATTTATTCAGGAAAAGAATTACGCTTAGTCACTTCTAATATCAGAAGAAACTCACCACTTTGTTTGGATTCAAAAATCCATCATGCTAACCTAATAAATAATATACTTGCTAAAATAGAAGCCAATTATGCAGGAGTTGATGATGCACTAATGTTGGATTTAGATGGTTTTGTTGCTGAAACCAATGCAACTAATATATTCATGATTAAAAGTGGACTTGTAATTACTCCTTTCCCAAAGGCATGTTTACCAGGAATTACTAGAAGCTTGATTATTGAAATTTGCAAAAACAATAATATTTCTATTGTAGAGCAAAATATTTCAGTAACTGAACTCTATAATGCTGATGAAGTATTTACAACTGGAACTATGGGTGAATTAGCTAGAGTAAATGAAATAGATAATAGAAAGATAGAAAATAAGGGAGGAGTGCTAATGCAACTCCAATCCTTATTTAGAAAATTAACAGAAGTAGAAGGGGAGAAATTACCCTTTTAATTTATCTTTTTTTTGTTTTCCTTTAGGTTTCGTTATTTTCATTTCTAAAGCTGATTTATCTTTATTCAGACTTACTTTAATAGCATCTCCTTCTTTTATCTGGGCACTAATTATTTCTTCTGATAATGGATCTTCAAAATATTTCTGAATAGCACGCTTTAAAGGTCTAGCACCAAATTTAGCATCAAAGCCTTTATCAGCAATAAAGTCTTTAGCTTCTTTTGATATTTTAACGCTATAACCTAGAGTAGAAATACGCTTAAGGAGACTGTCCATTTCAATATCAATAATTTTATTGATATCCTCTTTATCTAAACTATTAAACACAATCACATCATCAATTCTATTTAAGAACTCAGGAGAAAAAGCTCTTTTTAGGGCTTTTTCAATTACTCCTTTAGAGTGAGAAGCCGTATTATCCTTTTTAGCAGATGTATTGAAACCAATACCTTGTCCAAAATCTTTTAACTGTCTTGCACCAATATTAGATGTCATAATGATAATAGTGTTCTTGAAACTAATTTTTCTTCCCAAACTATCTGTCATTTGCCCATCATCTAAGGCTTGTAGAAGAATGTTAAATACATCAGGATGAGCTTTTTCAATTTCATCTAAAAGAATAACTGAATATGGCTTTCTTCTAACTTGTTCTGTTAGCTGGCCTCCTTCTTCATACCCTACATATCCAGGAGGAGCACCAACTAATCTACTAACTGCAAATTTTTCCATGTACTCGCTCATATCTAATCTGATAAGTGCATCTTGAGAATCAAACATTTCTTCAGAAAGTGCTTTTGTAAGTTGTGTTTTTCCAACACCAGTTGGGCCTAAAAAGATAAATGAACCAATAGGCTTGCTTGGGTCTTTTAATCCAACTCTATTTCTTCTGATAGCTTTTACAATCTTTTCAACAGCTTCATTTTGTCCGATAATTTTCTTTTTAATATTATCAGTCATTAATGAAAGCTTCTTTCTTTCTTGAGATGCAACTCTGTTTACAGGTATTCCAGTCATAATAGAAACTACATCAGCTACATTTTCTTCTGATACAGTTTCTTTGTTAGCTTTTAATTCCTTTTCCCAGATGTCTTGTGCTTGATCTAATTGAGATTGTATTTTCTTCTCACTATCTCTTAGTTCGGCTGCAATTTCAAATTTTTGTTTTTTAATAGCTACTTTCTTATTAGTTGTAATCTCAGAAAGTTGTTTTTCAATATTAGTTATGTTTTGAGGAACCTCAATGTTAGTGATATGAACTCTTGATCCAGCTTCATCTAAAGCATCAATTGCTTTGTCCGGTAAAAATCTGTCATTCATATATCTATCAGTTAGAATAACACATGCTTTTATCGCATCATCAGTATATTCTACATTATGATGTTCTTCATATTTTATCTTTATATTTGTAAGTATCTCAATCGTTTCATCAATTGTAGTTGGGTTTACAATTACCTTTTGAAACCTTCTTTCTAAAGCACCATCTTTCTCAATATGTTGTCTAAATTCATCTAATGTGGTTGCGCCAATGCATTGCAGTTCTCCTCTAGCTAATGCAGGCTTAAACATATTAGATGCATCTAATGATCCAGAAGCCCCTCCAGCTCCAACTAATGTATGAATCTCATCTATAAATAGAATGATTTCAGGATTTTTTTCTAATTCAGAAATAATTCCTTTCATTCTTTCTTCAAATTGCCCTCTGTATTTTGTTCCTGCAACTAATGCTGCTAAATCTAGCATTACTATTCTTTTACCGAATAACACTCTAGAAACTTTCTTCTGAACAATTCTTAAAGCTAATCCTTCTGCAATTGCTGATTTTCCAACTCCAGGTTCTCCAACCAAAATAGGGTTGTTCTTTTTTCTTCTACTGAGTATTTGAGAAACTCTCTCTATTTCTTTATGCCTACCAACAATAGGATCTAATTTTCCGTCCTTTGCATATTGTGATAAGTCTCTTCCAAAATCATCTAAAACGGGAGTATTACTTTTTGATGTTGGTTTTGATTTTTCTGATTTAGAAGGCCCAAAAATATCATCATCATTTTCTCCATCATCCATATCATCATCTAAACTTAAAGTAATGTTATTGTCAGTTTGTTTTTCGTATTCATCAAGGATTATTTCATAGTTAATATGAAGATGTTTAAAGGAAATAGTTACAATATTATTAGCGTCAAGTAAAATTGCAAGTAAAACATGAATTGTTTTGATTTCATAATCACCTAAATTCTTCTGTTCCATTATTGATTTTTTGAGTATTCTTTCAGTTTGTTTTTTGAATTCAATACTATCTTTATCAACATTTGTTCCGCTATCTCTTTTTGTGATATTACTTTCAATAATTACACGCAAGTCTTTTGGGTCAACTCCAAGTCCCTCTAGCACTCTAATTGCCGTACCCTCACCTTCTCTTAAAACACCCAAAAAAAGATGTTCAATACCAATGCTATCATCTCCTAATCTAAGAACCTCCTCTCTTACATAAGTAAAAACATCTTTCATTCTGTTTGAAAATCCTGTGTTCATAATTCTACTATTTTTTTGTCATTTAAAATCTTTTGCAAGATACCTACTAAAAATGCTATTACAACAAGTGATAGAGTTCATTTTTTTTAACAAATATTGTTCATAACTCATCTGCTATTTTTCATGCAATTTACTTCTATAAAATACGTAAATTTCTTTTATTTGTTACCTTAACGAAAATAAATATATATATGTCATTAGGCGAAAAAATTATTCCTATCAATATTGAGGAGGAAATGAAATCAAAATACATTGACTACTCAATGTCAGTTATTGTTTCAAGAGCTTTACCAGATGTTAGAGATGGATTAAAACCAGTACACAGAAGGGTTTTATTCGGAATGCATGAATTAGGAATTAAGTCTAATACAGCATATAAGAAATCAGCAAGAATTGTAGGAGAGGTGCTTGGTAAGTTTCATCCGCATGGTGATACTTCTGTATATGATGCAATGGTGCGCATGGCTCAGCCTTGGAGTTTGAGATATATGTTGGTTGACGGACAAGGGAATTTTGGTTCTATTGATGGAGATAATCCTGCTGCAATGCGTTATACTGAGGCTAGAATGCGTAAAACAGCAGAAGATATGCTGTTAGATATTGATAAAGAAACAATTGATTGGAACTTAAACTTTGATGATACTTTAAAAGAGCCATCTGTTTTGCCTTCAAGATTGCCTAACTTGCTTTTAAACGGAACAACTGGTATTGCAGTTGGTATGGCTACAAATATGCCACCACACAATCTTACAGAGGTTGTAAATGGTACATTGGCATATATTGAGAGAAGAGGTGATTTAGAGATTTCTGATTTAATGGAATATGTAAAGGCACCTGATTTCCCAACTGGAGGTACAATTTATGGTTATGATGGTGTTCGTGCTGCTTTTGAAACGGGTAGGGGTCGTATTGTAATGAGAGGAAAGGTTAGATTTGATGAATCGGGAACTAGAGAGCAAATCATAGTAGATGAGATTCCTTATATGGTGAATAAAGCTAATATGATTAAGCAGACTGCTGATTTGGTTAATTCTAAGAAATTAGATGGTATTGCTGATATTAGAGATGAGTCTGATAGAAATGGAATGCGTATTGTTTATGATTTAAAGCGTGATGCAATTCCAAATATTGTGCTAAACAAATTGTATAAGTACACTGCCTTACAGTCTTCATTTTCAGTTAATAACATTGCATTGGTAAAGGGAAAGCCTGAGCTTTTAAACTTAAAACAATTAATTGGGCATTTTGTTGATCACAGACATGAAGTATTAATTAGAAAAACAAAATATGAATTAGCTGCTGCTGAGAAAAGAGCTCATATTTTAGAAGGTTTACTTATTGCTTTGGATAATTTGGATGCGGTAATTAAATTAATCCGTTCTTCAAGAACTCCTGAAGATGCAAGAAATGGTTTGATATCAAACTTTAAATTATCTGAAGTACAAGCAAGAGCAATTCTTGATTTAAGATTACAGAAATTAACAGGCCTTGAAATGGATAAGATTAAATCAGAACATGCTGAAATAATGGAAAAAATTAAGGGCTTAAACTTAATTTTATCTGATGAAGATTTAAGGTATACTATTCTTTCAAATGACTTGAAGGAAGTTAAAGAGAAGTATGGTGACGCAAGAAGATCAAATATTGAATATTCTGCATCAGAAGTAAGTATTGAAGATATGATTCCAAATGAGGAGGTTTTAATTACAATTTCTCATTTAGGATATATTAAAAGAACATCTTTAAGTGAGTTTAGATCACAAAATAGAGGAGGGGTTGGTAGTAGAGGTGCTACCACTAGAGATGAAGATTTTGTTGAAGAAATGATTATGGCAAATAATCATGATTACATGTTATTCTTTACTGAACAGGGTAAATGCTTCTGGTTAAAAGTTTATGAAATTCCTGAAGGAGGTAAAACAGCTAAAGGTAGAGCTATTCAAAATATGATTAACTTACCAAAGGATGACAAAGTTATGGCTTATGTAAATACTAAAGACTTGAAGGATGAAGAGTTTATTAACTCACACTTTATAGTAATGTGTACTAAGAAAGGTGTGGTTAAAAAGACATCTTTAGAGCAGTATTCTCGCCCTAGAACAAATGGAATTAATGCAATTACTATTCGTGAAGGAGATCAATTATTAGAAGCTAAAATGACTACAGGTTCTTCTCAAATTATGATGGCAGTTAAATCTGGTAAATCTATCCGATTTGAAGAGGAAAAAGTAAGATCAATGGGTAGAACTGCAGCAGGGGTAAGGGGAATAAGACTTGCGGATGATAATGATGAAGTTATTGGTATGATTTGTATTGATGATTTAGAATCATCAGTATTAGTTGTATCTGACAATGGATACGGGAAACGCTCTGCAGTTGAGGATTACAGGATTACAAATAGAGGAGGTAAAGGAGTGAAAACAATTAACATTACTGAGAAAACTGGCAACTTAATTGCTCTTAAAAATGTGACTAATGCTGATGATTTAATGCTAATCAATAAATCAGGAATTACAATTAGAATAGGTGTTGATACTTTAAGAGTAATGGGTAGAGCAACTCAAGGTGTTAAGATTATAAGACTTAGAGATGAAGATAAAATTGCATCTGTAGCTAAAGTTTCAAAATTTGAAGATGAAGAAGAAGTTTTGTTAGATGAAGAAGGAAATATAATTGAAACTCCTGAAGTTATTAAAGGAGAAGAAACTGATTCAAGTGATGCCACTAATGAAGATAATTTAAATGAAAATAAATAAAACTAATTTATTTATAGGGTTATTCTTATCAGTTTCAACCTTATTTGCTCAAGAAATAACTGAACCAACTTTAATTAAAGAGGCAAGTACAAATCCTATAGATATTCCTTATGAAAAATGGGAAATGCCAAATGGTTTAACTGTACTGATACATGAAGATCATTCTGATCCTATTGTTCAAGTGCATGTTACTTATCATGTTGGAAGTAACAGAGAAACTGCTGGTAAATCTGGGTTTGCACATTTTTTTGAACACATGTTGTTTCAGGGTTCTGAAAATGTTGCTGATGAAAGACATTTTAAGATTGTAAGTGATGCTGGTGGTGATATGAATGGCAATACTACTTATGATAGAACGGTTTATTTTCAAACTGTACCTTCAAACTATTTAGAAACGGCACTTTGGCTTGAAGCTGATAGAATGGGGTTTTTCTTAGATGCAGTTTCACAAGAAAAATTTGAGAACCAAAGAGATGCTGTTACAAATGAAAAATATCAGAATCAGATTAGCCAGCCTTATGGTATGAGTTATGAAATCTTAGGTCAGAACCTGTACCCTCCTACACATCCGTATAACTGGCCTGTTATAGGTTATGTTGATGATTTAGACAGAGCAAATCTTGATGATTTGAAAGATTTCTACTTAAAATGGTACGGACCAAATAACGCATATTTAACTATTAGTGGTGATGTTACTTCTAAGGAGGTAGTTCCGTTATTGAAAAAATATTTTGGATCTATTAATAGAGGTGCATATGTAAAAAGGCAAAGACCAAATGTCCCAAGGCTATCATCAGATTTATATTGCGGATATACCGACCCGAATGTTTGGATGCCAATGACAGATATGGTATTTCCTACTGTACCTATTTATCATAAAGATGAGGCTCCTCTTGATATGTTAGCTGCATTAATGGGTGATGGAAATAATTCTATTTTTTATAAAAACTTTGTAAAATCTGAGGATGCAATTCAAGTTGGAGTTTATAATAGTTGTCGTGAAATTGCTGGAGAATTCCATATCCAGATTATTTCTTTTAATCCAGGTATGGATTTTTACGAAAACCCTGGTATATTCTTTAATGGTGTTGAAGGAAAAATTAGATCAACTTTAGATGAATTTATTGAAAAAGGGTTTACTGATGCTGAACTAGCTATGGTTAAGAATGAAATAGTTTCTCAAACTATTGATTTCAAAACCTCAGTAAGTATGAAATCAACTATGATATCAAGATGGGAGTGGTTAGGTAAAGGAAATTATAACATGTCATCAGAAGTAAAGAGATATACTGATGTAACTAGAGAGGATGTAATTAGAGTTTATAATAAATACATTAAAAACAGAAAAGCAGTTATTTCTACAGTAAAACCCAAAAATCCTTTTGCAACATCAAAAGATTCTTTAGTTTCATTTAATCCTAATGCTAACTTAATTCTATCTGAAGATTTAAGTGCTTCAGACTATGCTTATATAAAAGGTAAAGATGATTTTGATAGAAGCATACAGCCAATTGCAGGTAATTCTAAGGCACCAACTGTGCCAGAATATTACAATGCAACTTTAAGTAATGGAATTGATATTATTGGTACTGAATCTTCAGAAGTTCCTAAAGTTTATTTAAGACTTACAATTGGAGGAGGAGCTTTAGTTGAAGATGTAAAAAGGGTAGGGCTTGCTGATTTTACAGCTGAAATGATGAATGAAAGTACTCTTGATAAAACTACTGAACAAATGAGTGTGGCTTTAAGGACTCTAGGTAGTTCTATTAGTTTTTCCTCTGATGATGAAGCCACTTATATGTATATCGAATCTTTAACTAAGAACTTAGATGCTACATTAAAATTGGCAGAAGAAAAACTTTTGAAACCAGCTTTTAATGATGAAGATTTTAAAAGAATACAAAAGCAGTATTTAGAGTCAATTGAAGCTGGAAATAAGAATGCTCAAAACCTTGCTAGTGAAGCTTATTCTAAACAATTATTTGGAGATACTCCATTTGGAAGATCAGCAACAAAAAAAACAATTAAGAAGATAAAAACTAAGAATTTAAGTGAATACTACTCTAGTTTCTACACTCCTAATACAACTTCAGTAGTT
>Ga0209534_10006026_pt1 | contig 10628 bp, 13 predicted proteins | sample COG_07_FD_184751 | JGI IMG/M metagenome (GOLD analysis project Ga0209534, IMG submission 184751) | Pelagic Microbial community sample from North Sea - COGITO 998_met_07 (SPAdes) (version 2) | ecosystem: Environmental > Aquatic > Marine > Neritic zone/Coastal water | place: Helgoland, sampling... | reverse complement strand
TAAATGAAGTAATTTTATGATAATTATTTATAAATCCAAAGGTATATAAAGACAATTCAATTAATATAATTATCAAAAGATGTTATAATATCTTTTGATTTTTTCTTATTTTTATAATTTTTAAAGGTATCGGGTCCCATTAGCTCAATTGGTAGAGTACCGTGCTTATGACGCGGGGGTTGAGGGTTCAAACCCCTCATGGGACACCAAAAGATACCTTTATTAATTTTATATATAAAAATGATTTAAATTATTTAATTTTTCGTAAAATGATTTGCTCTTATAAACACTGTAAAAATATTTTAAAAGAAACAGAAGATATTAATAGTAAAACGAAAGAATATTATAAAAGATGTTATACTTGTAGAACTAAATATAACTGTATTCATAATATTGAAAAAAGAAAATGTAAAGAATGTGGTGGTTCTGCATTTTGTATTCATAATAAAATTAAAAACAAATGTAAAGAATGTTCAAATTCTCTGTGTATTCATAAAAAATTTAAATACCAATGTAGAGAATGTAATGGCAATAGTTATTGTTGTCATAATCGCATAAAATCGCAATGTAAAGAATGTGATGGTATAGGATTATGTCAACATAATCGCCAAAAATCAAGATGTAAAGAATGTGAAGGTAGTAGTATATGCGAACATAATCGTATTAGATCACATTGTAAAGATTGTGATGGTAGTCAAATATGTCCTCATAATCGTGAAAAATATTATTGTAAAGAATGTGGTGGTGCTTCTATTTGCTCTCATAATCGTAGAAAAGCAGAATGTAAAGAATGTGGTGGATCTGCAATATGTCCTCATAATCGTAGAAAAGCAGAATGTAAAGAATGTGGTGGATCTGCAATATGTCCTCATAATCATATAAGATCAACTTGTAAAGAATGTAATGGTAGTAGTATATGCCAACATAATCGTATTAAATACACTTGTAAAGAATGTAATGGTAGTCAAATATGCGAACATAATCGTCAAAAATCAAGATGTAAAGAATGTGGTGGTGGTTCAATTTGTCCTCATAATCGTAGAAAATCAAGATGTAAAGAATGTGGTGGATCTGCAATATGTCCGCATAATCGTGAAAAATACAATTGTAAAGAATGCGATCTACCATCATATTTGGTAAATCTTCAAAGACAACAGATTAGAAGGTGTTTTAATAATTCAACATTAGTTAAAGAACAAAAATCAATTGAATATTTAGGTTGTTCAATTGATTTTTTCATACAATATTTTCAAAATAAAATGGATATTGCGAATGTTGATAAAGAAGAGAAGATGACATTTGATAACATTCATATTGATCATATTAAACCAGTATCAATGTTTGATCTAAATACTAAAGAAGAATTCTTAAAATGTTGTCATTATACAAATTTACAACCATTGTTAGCAAAAGATAATTTAGAAAAATCAAATACTTGGGATATAACAGATGAAATAGAATGGAATACTAAACTTATGAAAGATCTATTCATATAAAAAATGATATCTTACATTATTATTTTATAAATGTCATTAGCCGTAAAACGTTTTAATGTTGTTAAAATTATCCTAAACAAATCTATGTTTGATGAGAATGTTATACATATTATCTTAACGGAATATTGGAAAGATTTAAAAAACAAACGTAAAGTATTATTAGATTGGATTAAACCCGAACAATTGTCATGGAATAATTTATCTAATAATCCAAATGCTATGGAGCTGTTGAAAGAACGAGTAGAATATGAAGATTCTTTAACAATAGATGAATATTTAAACTTAAATGATAAAATTGATTGGTATAGTTTTGCTTATATATGCGATGATATGAATATATTAGAAAAACATCATGATAAGTTAGATTCAGGATCCATAGGATCAAACCTCAATGCTATTGAATACATAAAAAAATATATACATAAAACAGACTGGGATGCATTATCTAGTAATCCAAATGCTATAGAATTGTTGAAAAATAATAGAAATAACATAAATTGGTCTTGTTTATCACAAAATCCAAATGCGATTGATTTATTAAAAGAAAATAGAAATAAAATTGATTGGATTGGATTATCATTAAATGAAAATGCAATTGAATTATTAGAAGAAAAGATATATTACGAACATTATAGTAATGAATATTTAGTAAATTGGAAATATTTATCTTCAAATCCAAATGCTATTAATTTAATTAAAAAAAGAATAAAATATGAAAAATTTTTAAATATAGAAAATAAAATAGATTGGTCAATATTATCTACAAATCCAAATGCTATAGATTTGTTGAAAAATAATAAAAATAAAATTAATTGGTCAATGTTATCTACCAATCCAAATGCTATAGAACTTTTAATGAACAATCCAGATAAAATTAATTGGGCTTTCCTATCTTTAAATCCAAATGCTATAGATTTATTAAAAAATAATCAAGATAAAATTGACAGGGATAAATTATCTGTAAATCCTTCAATATTTGAAGATGAACCTATGCCTTTATAAAAAATGATATCATTATTTTATTATTTATATAATGGCTACACATCAATTTTACGTTGTTAAAATTATCTTAAACAAAACTATATTTGATGAAAATGTTATACATATTATCTTAACGGAATATTGGAAAGATCTTAAAAACAAACGTAAAGTATTATTAGATTGGATTAAACCCGAACAATTGTCATGGAATAATTTATCTAATAATCCAAATGCTATGGAACTGTTGAAAGAACGAGTAGAATATGAAGATTCTTTAACAATAGATGAATATTTAAACTTAAATGATAAAATTGATTGGGAATATTTTTCAAAAATATGCGATGATATTAATATATTAGAAAAACATATATTTCAATTAGATTCAGGATCTATAGGATTAAACCTTAATGCTATTGAATACATAAAAAAATATATATATAAAGCAGACTGGGATGCATTATCTAGTAATCCGAATGCTATAGATTTATTATTAGAAAATAAAGATAAAATATGTTGGGATCAATTATCATTGAATCCGAATGCTATGGATTTGTTAAAACAAAATAAAGGAAAAATAAATTGGGTAGGATTATCTTGTAATAAAAATGCAATTGATTTATTAGAACAATATAAAAGTAATATAGATTGGAAATTTATATCATTAAATCCAAATGCTATAGATTTAATTAAACAAAGAATAAAGTATGAAAATAAATTTACACCTTATGTGTATAATAATATAAAAAATAAAATAGATTGGTCTTTTCTCTCTACAAATCCAAGTGTTATAGATATACTTAAAAACAATCCCGATAAAATAGATTGGTCTGAATTATCTACAAATCCAAATGCGATAGAGTTATTAAAAAATAACAAAGATAAAATAGATTGGAAATCGTTAGCTGAAAATCCTTCAATATTTGAAGATGAACCGATGCCCTCTACCATATAAAATATTGTTATCTATACAATAGTTTGTAAAGAATAAGATGTTTATAAAATGTAAGAATACTACAATTTTATTTATAAAAATGAACAAAAATAAGTAAAATATTTATCATACAAATGAACACCACTACCGAACAACAGACAATTGTATCACCTGCTATAAAAAAGTTCAATATTGTTAAAATGATCTTAAACAAATCTATATTTGATGAGAATGTTATACATATGATCTTAAAATATTACTGGCAATTACTAGATAAATGTAAAGTTCTATTAGATTGGATTGATATTGAACTGTTATCTTGGAAATATTTATCTAAAAATCCAAATGCTATAGATTTGCTTAAACATAATCCAGATAAAATAAACTGGAAAATGTTATGTATTAATCCAAATGCTATATATATGGTGGATAATAAAATAGATCGTAATCGTTTATCTAAAAAAAACAAAAATATTGCATTATTTTCTCATAATTTAGATAGAATGAATTGGTGTGATTTATCTAAGAATCCGAATGCTATTCATTTATTAGAAAATAATTTAGATAAAATTAACTGGTTTGATTTATCTAAGAATCCGAATGCTATTCATTTATTAGAAAATAATTTAGATAAAATTAACTGGGATAATTTATCTTTAAATCCGAATGCTATAGAACTTTTAACAAATAATCAAGATAAAATAGATTGGGATAATTTATGTTTAAATCCAAATGCTATAGATTTATTAAAAGAAAATCAAGATGAAATTGATTGGTATTATTTATCTTCAAACCCTTCAATATTTGAAGATGAACCGATGCCTATCATATAAAAAAAAATGATATCATTTATATTTTTATAATTATAAATGTCATTAGCCGTAAAACGTTTTAATATTGTGAGAATGATCTTATATAAATCTATATTTGATGAAAATGTTATACACATTATTCTTACAGAATACTGGAAAGATCTTAAAAATAAAAATAAAGTTTTAGTAGATTGGATTAACCTTGAAAAATTATCGTGGAAATATTTATCTGAAAATCCAAATGCTATAGATTTACTTAAAAAAAATCAAGACAAAATAGATTGGTATATGTTATGTATTAATCCAAATGCTATAGATTTATTGTCATCCAATGAAAACAAAATATATTGGGAAAGTTTATCTAGAAATCCAAATGCAATAAAATTATTAAAAAACCGAATAGAATTTGAAAATACATTAACAAAAGAAGAATTATATGATTTAGATTTAGAAGATAAAATCGATTGGTATCATTTATCAGCAAATCCAAATGCGATAGATATATTAGAAAATAATCAATATCACATAAATTGGATGTTATTATCAAAGAATCCAAATGCTATTCATTTATTAGAAAATAATTTAGATAAAGTTAATTGGTTTATTTTATCTGCAAATCCAAATGCGATAGAGCTTTTAACAAATAATCAAGATAAAATAGATTGGGATAATTTATCTAAAAATCCAAATGCTATAGATTTATTAGAAAATAATTTAGATAAAATTGATTGGAATAATTTATGTTTAAATCCGAATGCTATAGATTTGATAGAATATGAAATTTTTTTAAATGAAGAAGAATTTGATGATTTAGACAATAAAATAGATTGGGATAATTTATGTTTAAATTCAAATGCTATAGATTTATTAAAAAATAATCAAGATGAAATTGATTGGTACTATTTATCTTCAAACCCTTCAATATTTGAAGATGAACCTATGCCTACTATTTAAAAATGATAACATTTTTATTTTATTTTTATAAAATGGCTACAGAACAATTTAATGTTGTTAAAAGTATTCTAAGCAAATCTATATTTGATGAAAATGTTATACACATTATCCTAACAGAATATTGGAAAAATCTTAAAAATAAACGGAAAGTTTTAGTAGATTGGATTAACATTGAAAAATTATGGTGGTATAATTTATCTAATAATCCAAATGCTATGGAACTACTTAAAGAACGATTAGAATATGAAGAATCTTTAACAATAAATGAATATAATAATACAAATGATAAGATTGATTGGTATAGTTTTGCGTCCATATGTGATGACATAAAGATACTAGAAAAACACGAGGATAAGTTAGATTCAGGATCTGTAGGAATAAATCTTAATGCAATAGAATATATTAAAAAATATATTGATAGAACAGATTGGGATGCAGTATGTTTAAATAAAAATGCTATAGATTTAATTAAAGCAAATAAAAATAAAATAAATTGGTCTTGTTTATCACAAAATCCAAATGCGATTGATATACTAATGAAAAATAAACGTAATATAAATTGGAATGGATTATCATTAAATGAAAATGCAATTGAATTATTAGAAGAACAGATATATTACCAACATTATAGTAATGAATATTTAGTAAATTGGAAATATTTATCTTCCAATCCAAATGCTATTAATTTAATTAAAAAAAGAATAAAATACGAAAAATTTTTAAATAGAGAAAATAAAATTGATTGGTCAATGTTATCTACAAATCCAAATGCTATAGATTTATTGAAAAATAATCAGGATAAAATTGATTGGTATTCATTATCTTCAAATCCTTCAATATTTGAAGATGAATCTATACCTATTGTATAAAAATGATAACTAATTATTTTATAATTTTATATAAATGTCTTTAGCCGTAGAACAATTTAATATTGTAAAAAAGATCTTAAATAAATCGATATTTGATGATAACATTATACATATCATTTTAGCCTATTATTGGCAATTACTAGATAATAAGACAAAAGTTTTATTAGATTGGATTGACTACAGTAAATTACATTTTGATGCATTATCTGATAATCCAAATGCTATTAACATACTAAAATCAAGAATTAAATATGAAAATAAATTATCAAATAAAAAATATAATAATTTAATGTATTATAAAAAAATTAATTGGTGTAAATTATGTTTAAATCCAAATGCTATTGAGATTTTAAAAAATAATAAAGATAAAATTAATTGGAATAACTTATCTTCAAACACGAATGCTATTGAGATTTTGAACAATAATAAGGATAAAATAAATTGGACTAAATTATCTTCAAACCCGAATGCTATTGAAATTTTAAACAATAATAAAGATAAAATAAATTGGAATAAATTATCAAAAAACCCTAATGCTATTGAGATCTTACACAATAATAAGGATAAAATAAATTGGACTAAATTATCTAAAAATCCAAATGCTATTGAGATTTTAAAGAATAATAAAGATAAAATAGATTGGTATAATTTATCAAAAAATCCAAATGCTATTGAACTCTTAGAAAAAAATAAAGATAAAATAGATTGGTATAATTTATCATCAAATCCAAATGCAATTCAATTATTAGAAAAAAATAAAGATAAAATAGATTGGTATAGTTTATCATATAATCCAAATGCTATAGAGATATTAAAGAATAATCAAGACCTTATTTGTTGGTATAGATTATCATTAAATCCAAATGCTATAGAGTTATTAGATAAAAAAATACAATATGAAAATAAATTATTAGTTAATGATTATGAAGATTTAAATTATTATGATAGGGTATATTATTTTTGGTTATCTCAAAATCAAAATGCCTTAAGATTATTGAAACAAAATCAAAATAAAATTAATTGGAATACATTATCATATAATGAATCTATATTTAAAGATGAAAAAATGCCTTTTATATAAATAATTTTATATATTACAATAAATGAATGATGTTAATAAAATATTAAATCCCAAAACAGGTAGATATGTATTAAAAACAGGTAAAATTGGTAAAGAATTGTTAGCAGAATTAAAAAAACCAGTAGAACTTAAAAAACCGGTAGAACTTAAAAAACCGGTAGAACTTAAAAAACCTGTAGAACTTAAAAAACCTGTAGAACTTAAAAAACCGGTAGAACTTAAAAAACCGGTAGAACTTAAAAAACCTGTAGAACTTAAAAAACCGGTAGAACTTAAAAAACCTGTAGAACTTAAAAAACCGGTAGAACTTAAAAAACTGGTAGAACTTAAAAAACCTGTAGAACTTAAAAAAATTGATATTAATACATTAAAAACGGAATGGTTATCAATTTATAATAAAGAAACTAAAAATCAAATAACCGACCCATTACTTATAACTATTAAAGAAAATAATTTTTTAGATATTAAATTATCTAAAACTGAAAAAATAATTGGAATAACAGGGAAGGGAACATTAATATTACGAAAACTATCTGATATAGCTTTAGCAAATCGTGAAAATACTTTAATTTATTTACCAAAAAATTATACAGGAAGATCATATTCCAAACCATTATGGAATATTAAACACGGTTATATGTATTATAAGAATGATACGAACTTTAAAAACTTAAAAATATTATCAATAATAATAAACATTATCAATAAAAAATATAATAATTATATATTATCTGATAGTCCAATTAAAGAATTAAAAACGGATGGTATTATTGGTATCGATATACCATTTAATGAACCAGAATGGTTATCTAAATTAATTCCAGGTAATAAATTATCAAATCCTATTGTTAATAAATCTGGACAATTTATATTCAGTAAATGTGCTATTTCAACTAGAACAATTGAACTAGCAACAAAGTTTTTAAATAGTAAATTAGATAAGTTTGAAAATATTTATCCTAAATATCTTAATATTACAAATACTAATGTAATATCCAAAGATCTTAATAATTTTATTGAATCTCATTACAATATAGCACTAATTGCTTATAATCGACACGCTAGAATTATTTTCAAAAATAATAAAAATCTACATATAATAGATCCTTGGAAACAAACAGCAGATGTTGGAACTAAAAATCTTATTAAAATAATACCGAATTTAACCTTTATTAAACGAAAAGCTGAACAAACGAATGAAGGATCTTGTGTAGCAATATCATATGCAAGATCATTATATTTAGCTATAAAAAAATATGATAGTATATTTGAACCAATACCATTAGAATATATTGTATTAGCAAGTAGATTAATTTCGAAATTTAGAAATAAAAAATGATAACATAATTAAATAATATTATAATGCAATCTAACATTTATCCTCTTGGCAAACTTTCAGTTAATCAAATTAAAAAAGGACAAAAAGTTCTTAAAAAACTTGAAAGAGTAATAAAAACTAATAAAGATCAACAAAAAATGCTATCATTGTCTAATGAATTCTATTCAACTATTCCACACGTTAAGATTGAACTCATTTCATCAATGAAAGAAATTAATACTAAAAAGAAACTACTTGAATATATGTTGATTTAAATGTATAACATTGTATTATTTTTGTGTATATTTTATTATTTTTAAATAAATAAATATATATATAAACAATATTATATTATATTATTTATAATTATGTTATGCGAACATAATCGTCGTAAATCTGAGTGCAAATATTGCGGTCTTAGTTTCTGCCAACATAATAGAAAAAGAGTAAGATGTTATGAGTGTGGTTTTCAACCTAAAAGATGTCCACATAATCGGCAAAAACAATATTGTTATGATTGTAAAGGTAGTCAAATTTGTCCTCATAATCGTAGAAAATCAATATGTAAAGATTGTAAAGGTTCTAGGTTGTGTATTCATAATTTACAAAAGAATTCTTGTGTTGAATGTAATATAAATATTTATTTTGCATAATTAATTATGAATAGTAAATGTCTTCATAATCGCAGAAAATCAATATGTAAAGGTACTCAAATATGCAAACATAATCGTAGGAAATCAAATTGCAAAGAATGTCATGGATCTAACATTTGTCAACATAATCGTAGAAAAGATATGTATTATGAATGTGGATATAAACCTAAAAAATGTGTTCATAATAAAAAAGATCAAAGTGTATTGAGTGTAAAATAGATAGTTTTTTTAATTAATAATATCATAGTATATAAAATGGTTAAAAAACAACAAAAAAAGTGCGTACACAATTTACGTAAAACATTATGTAGACATTGTGGTGGTGGTTCTTTTTGTATTCATAATATAAAACGCACAATATGTAAAGATTGTAAAGGTAGTCAAATTTGTATCCATAATCGTAGAAAAAGTGCTTGTAAAGAATGTGGATATACTATAAAACTTTGTCCACATAATAAACAAAAATCTAAATGTTATGAATGTGGTGGTAGTGAATTATGTATCCATCGAGTAATTAGAACTAAATGTAAACAATGTAGTAATATATGTTTAAAACATCGTAAAAGAAATTGCACTGAATGTTTTTTATATTCTATATTAAATAATGATTGTTAATATTCCATTTCGTTGTTGCGAACTACTTAGTGATAACAGTAAAATATTACCACTTATTGATATTACACCTTCCGCAAATACAGTTATTGAAAGTTTTCAATTAGCTTCAACAAATATAATGTTAGATAAAAATTACATATTAAACAATGATATTACACAAATAAATGCTCTTTTATTTTGTATTTGGTTTATAAATGTTTTAATGTTTATAGATTGGTCTAGCAAAAAATAAACTATATTTTAAAAAATGATTTATATTATTAATAATAATAATGACTGATATTCAAAAATTAGTTGATAAACTTACTAAATACGATTACCATTATACATTAGGTAATCCAATCATAACTGATAAAGAATATGATACCTTAAGAGAACAATTACAAAAATTAGATCCTAAAAATAAATATTTTAAATTAATAGGTTGTGAAGCAAAAGATAATTGTGTAAAACTTCCATATCATTTAGGATCACAAACTAAAATTAAAGAAGATAAAGATTTACAAAAATGGATTAAAAAATATAAGTCCAATAATTATGTAATATCTGAAAAACTTGATGGAATATCTGCATTTTACAATAAAACTGAAAATAAATTATATACTAGAGGTAATGGTAAAATTGGAAGCGATATAAGTCATATATTACCTCACATTAATTTACCTAAAATAGTTACTGAAAATGTTAGAGGTGAATTAATAATACCTAAACATAAATGGAAAACTGAATATGGTTCTAATGCTAGAAATGTTGTAGCAGGTCTAGTAAATGCTAAAACCCCAAATATTCCTTTATTATCTTTAGTTGATTTAGTAATTTACAATGTTTTAGATAAACCTATAACAATAGAAGAACAATTAAAATTAGTTAAAACCAATTGTGTTAAATATCAATTGTTTAAAGAACCCTTAACCATTA
>Ga0209534_10006023_pt1 | contig 10633 bp, 9 predicted proteins | sample COG_07_FD_184751 | JGI IMG/M metagenome (GOLD analysis project Ga0209534, IMG submission 184751) | Pelagic Microbial community sample from North Sea - COGITO 998_met_07 (SPAdes) (version 2) | ecosystem: Environmental > Aquatic > Marine > Neritic zone/Coastal water | place: Helgoland, sampling... | reverse complement strand
TTTGGTAATTAATGAAGGTCTAAATTGTATCCTATGTATTGGTGAAAATAAAAATGAATATGAAAAAGGTATGAATAAAGAAATATGTAGTATTCAACTTACTGAATGTTTACTAAATATTAATGAGAATGATCTGGATAAAATAATAATTGCATATGAACCTGTATGGGCTATAGGTACAGGATTAAATGCTACACCTGAAATTGCAGAGGATGTACATTCTTATATTAGATATTGGATTAGTAATAAATATTCTGAAGATATCGCTAAAAAAATGTGTATATTATATGGTGGAAGTGTTAATCCAGATAATATAAATAATATTTTACAAAAAGATAATATAAATGGTGTATTAGTAGGAGGTGCTTCATTAGATTCAAATAAATTTAATAAATTAATAAATTTTAAATATAATAATTAAAATCTTAAATATTAATATATGAGCAATCATAATATTAATATTCAAGATCGATTCTTTAATGCATCTATTAAAAATCTACATCATAAACATAAATATATTAGTAAAGAAAATATGATTTTTATTAAACCTAACTTTAAATTTTTAACACCAAATGAAAAAATTAATTCAACTAATTTTGACTCCGCATTTTATTTTAATTTAAAAAATATAAAACCAGTTAAAAAAATAACTTCCAAACAATTTATATCTTCTGGTTATCCTTATCTTGTTCTAGTTAAAAATAAAAGCAAAAATGATAATATTATTGTTATTCTACAAACACCAAAAGTAAATAAAAAAAATCAATTAGGTGGTGAATTAATTCAACCACCAGGTATGCATGTACCAGCTTTTGATACTAACAAACAAGCTGGACCTGGATTTAAACCAGAAAATGCTGTTGACAAAAATTGGAATATTGGACAATATAAAGCACCAGTTGTTGATGTAGATGATCTGTCATCTGAACATGCAGATCATGATGTAAATTTACATCCATCAGATCCTATGTTTGGAAATAATGAAATGGATGGTTTAGTAAAGAGAGAAAAGGAGAAATTTAAAAATTATGAAACTGGTTTTGCCAAAGGTTTTGATAATGGATATCACAAAGGTTATTATTTTGGGTATTCCGCTGCTGCAGCTTATCTATACAGATTTTATAAAAAGTATTATACAGATTATATGAATAAATATGAAAATAAAATCAAAGATGAAGCATATGCCGCATTAGATAACCAAAAAGATAAATTAATTCAAAAAATTACTAATCCATTGGGTTACAAAATTGATAATGTTATTGATAAAGCCGCTGATTTTGCTATGGGATCGTCGTTACTCGCTGGCGGTGGTAGGGATCTTGATCCTGAAAATATATATGAAGGACTACCAATGCATATGTTACCAGATAATGTTATGTCATTAGAAGCATTACAACCAAGACCTACTGGTATCTTTTATTTGATTGATTCTTTATTAGGTGATTATCCTATATCTGCTGATCCTACCAAACATTGTTATAAACCAGAAAAAGAAGATCTAGATAATATTCTTAAAAAAAATTTCCATCCTAGATTTAGAGATGCAATAATGGGAGTGGAAGAAAATTGGGATCAACGTATTTTTGATAGAAGTTGTAATCAATTTACATTGAAATTTATGAAATATTGTCCTCATGAAAATCATCCAGGTGTAGAATTTGATCCAAAAATTGGTAAATATCATAAAATTTGTAAGCTTAAAAAGGATGAAGTAAAATGTTCAATTATGTAAAATTGAAAATTTAATATTAACTGAATAAATATTATCTACTATTAATATTATTATGTCTGAACTAAAAGATATATGGAAAATACGAGAAAAACATTATTTAGAAAAAAAAGAAAAAGAGAAAAGAAAATATTATGAATCTATCTTAGAATCATTTCATTTTGATAAAGATTCAATAAATAATATTTATCAAAATAAATTAGTTGAAAAAATTCAACATTTTTTCACAAAACATTGTTTATTTGACAAACAATGTTTTAATTATTATGATAATCTTGATAATAATTACGATGATATTATTAAAATTAGATTGAAATATATTGTATATGGATATCACTTTTTACAGTGGCAAAAACATTTTGATAATAGAGGATATTCTGATATTAAATATGATTTACCAATTGAAATAAATAATTTAAGAAGAATAAATAAAATAATTAAGTCAAAATCTAAATTCAAATATGAAATTAAAAATAATTTTAATTCTATTCAAGGTATTTATTCAGGATGTTACTCTTATTCTTGGGAATTTCAAGATATGTTTAATCTTTTAGAAAATAGAGGTATACAAAAAATAGCTGTATCACAGGACATGTTTAATAACTTATTATCGTATGATCCTGGAGTTTATGCAATAGAAATTATTACATGTGATTCAGTTAATATAAATCGGTCCTATTGTATATTTGACGACTTTCCAACATTAGAAGATGATATTATAAATTTACCTATTGGGGTTTATAACCAATTAAAAATTACACCAAATGAAAATAATTTTAAAATTAGAATTGTTAAGCCAGAAAAAGGAAAAAGAATAAAATTAAAATGCTTTATTGATCCATCAGAAATATTTGATGATGTAAAAAATCAATTAACCTTGGAATTATGTAAACATAAAATTGTTAGTTTAAATCAGATAATTTGTGTAGAATCTGACATAAATCATTCTATTATTCCTTTTTTGGTTACAGAATTATATCCAAATAATGTATTAGATATTACTGATATAGACTTAGAAATTGACTTTGAACAATGTCTTGATTTTGAAAATCCAATTGAATCACTATTTCTTTATTTTAACTCTTAATATTTAGAGAGATATATATAAATTATTTAAATGAAAGAATATGAGATGCCTAAAAAAATATCTCAAAGAAATTTATTATTATCATATACACCTCCTGATTCACCCAATCATTTATATAATAATGTTGCAAATATATCTGATGAAATAAATGATAATATTACTGAAAATATTCCTGAAAATAATAATTTATTAACTAAACTCTCTCAAATTTACAAAAATAGGAAAAAAAGTAATTACGCAAGAGTACTACTTCATCTATTATTACATATAATTTTACTCTCAATTTTTGAAATATTTTTATTTTTTAATTTTGTTGTAATAATGGAAAAAAAAGCTTTTATTGATAAATTAGAAGAATATTTTAAAAATACTAACAATTTAAATATTAGTCAATATCTTATTCCATATATAAATTATGAACTAAATAATGATGAATCCAATAATTGGTATAATCATCTAGAAAATCAAAAAGACCAAAGTATTGATCAATATGATGAAGATAATAATAAACTTAGAATTTTTGCATGGCATGGAACATTTCTATTAGCTGGTTTTTTATCATTTTATATTCTTAGTTTATTTATGTTTTATAAATTAGGTTTAAAAAAATTAATATTAGAACATGCTATTTTAATATCATTAATTGGTGTTTACGAATACTGGTTTTTTACTAATATTATACTTCCTTATAAAATTATATCTGCGGATGAATTAAATTATATAGTTATAAGTTGTATGCTAAAAAAACTAAATTCATATAATGGAATTAATATAAATGCAACTATAACAGATGAATGTAATATATTATAGTACACATAATATGGCTATCGATGGATTCTGAATTTTATTTGAAAAAATCACCAAATAACTATTGACTTTTTTTTATAGTTATTTATTTTAATATTATTATATATAATGAATAATTTATATATAATTACATTAGCTACAACTAAAACAAATGCGGTTGATAATTTTATATTATCTTGTAAAAATAATAATTTAAATTTTAAAATTTTAGGATTAAATGAACAATTTCAAGGATGGAGATGGCGTATGGAAAAATATTTAAATGACTTACAAAATTATCATGACAATGACATCATAATTTTATGTGATTCATATGACATGTTGTTTCAGGAAAATGAAAGAAATATAGTAAAAAAGTTCAAATCATTAAAAAAATCTGTAATTATATCTGCAGAAATGAACTTATTATTACCTGCGGAATTATCACAATTTGGTATTACTCCTCTTTCATTAACTTATAATAAATTTCCTAAACATAAAACATCTGATTATAGATACCCATGTTTAGGAGGAGTAATCGGATATAAAAAGGATTTACAAAAATTATACAAAAATATGTTATCGTTTAATGATAATGAACTTCAGGAAAAATGTTACCATGATGATCAATGTTTATTTTCCTATTATTATTTAAAATTTAAAAATAGAGACTTTGTATTAGATTATAATCAATCAATATTTGGTAATTTAAGTGGTTCATTAAATAGATATCAATTTAAAAATAAAAAACTACATAATAACTATACAAATATAACACCATCAATAGTACATTTTCAAGGAAATGCTCTTTCTTCTTATAATGAATTAATGATTCCATATGGCTATAAAGAAATTGATACTAAAGTAGAAATTATTCCATATAATAAATCAAAAACAATTAAAAAATACTTTGATAAATATCAAGAATTTTGTTGGGAAAATATATTTCAAACATATAATAATTTTACTAATAATGATATTCTATTTTACAAAATTATAAATAATCTATTTATAATATTAATTGTAATTTTTATAATTAAAATATATCAACGAATTATTAATTAAATATACATTCCCATTGGTGGACTATTTAATTTTTTCTCTTTTCTATTTAATTTAAAATTTGTAAATGCATCTTTTAAATCATCAAAAATTATTTCATTGTTATCAATATTTTCTGTAAATGTTCTAAATGATTGACTGTATTTTATTTCACTAATTAACTTCTCAACATCACCACCGAAATACTTAAAATCATCATAATTTTTTAAAAAAAAAGTATCCATATCTTTTTTATCAATCTTACTAACATATTTAGTATCACGAATCTTAATATTGAAAATATCAATCAATTCATTATAATCATACTTCTCTATTTTATAATATGAAGAAAATCTTCTCTTTAAACCAGCATTATAGGAAAAAAAACACTTATCTAACTCATCATCATATCCTGCAATTACAACCATTAAATCATTCTTCTTCTCTGATAAATATTGATTAATCATATCAATTGCTTCCTTCGAAAAAGAATCTCGTTTTTCCTCATTTCCTAATGAATATGCTTCATCAATAAACAATACACCACCAGATGCCTTTTCTAATAACTCTCTCGTTTTTGGAGCTGTTTGACCCAAATATTTCCCAACTAAATCATCTCTTTTAGCTTCTATAAATGTATCATTTTTTAGAATACCTAATTTTACAAATATTTTTGCATATATTTTTGCTAGTTCCGTTTTACCTACTCCTGGAGGACCAGCAATTACTGTATGTAAATATTCTTCATTCGTTGGATTTCTCACATAATAAATTATTTTTTTAAATACACTTTTTTTAACACTTTCCAATCCAATCATATTATTTAATTGTTTCAAAGGAGCTATTAAATGATATAAACGTTGTAATACTAAATTATGTTTAATATTTACCCATTTTCCTTCTAAAGAAATTATGTTATTAATTGATCTAATTTCTTTTAATATACTATTTATTTCCACATCATTAAAAGAACTCTTAATTTTTCTATGGATTATAACTTTCGGATGATTATCTTTTGACTTTTTTTTAGGCCTATCTTTTTCTTCCAAATAATTGATCCTATCTTTACAATCAAATAACCTTTTCCTTAAATTTTTATTAGAATCCTCTATTTCCGATTTTTCATCTCTTAGTTTTATATTCTCATTATATAATTCTGTATAATATGCGACAGGAAAAGATGTTAATAATGTTAAATTTCTTGTAAGAACGTCAGTATAATAATCAATATTTGTACTCATTAATTTAAAAATTAATTAAATCATATTAAAATATTAAATTTTCATTTTTTATTATATATATGAACATAACTTCCATTTTATTTATATTTCTAATTTTATCAATTTATTACAAAATTTATTATTCTGATAATAATAATTTAATAAAATCATATCAAAAACCATTTGTATTTAAAAATTATAATTACGAATATTATAATATAATTACAAGACTATTTATTATATTTAATTCATCTTCACATAGTATATCGTTACTTGATAAATTTAAAATATCTAGTAACGACGCCTTCTTAGATATTGGAAGTGGAAACGGATATAATCTATTATATGTTAATAAAAAATATAATTTTAGGAATTTATATGGTGTGGAAATAAATAAAAACACATATGATGCTGCTAAATATAACTTAAATTTAATTAATTCAAATAAAATTAAAAATTATAATCAAGATGTTACTAAATTTAATATTCCAAAAGATGTTAATTATATTTATTTATTTAATCCTTTTGCAAAAGAATTTTATTCAAAAAAAATAGATAAAGATGAATTAGAAAAATATAAAAAATTAATAAATAAAATAAAAATTTCTTATAATAAAAAACCTAGACAAATAAACATTATTTTTGTAAATATTAAACCAGATAGTGATCAAGAAAAAAAAGTTTATCAATTATTTTGCAATAATTTTAATTTATATGACGAAGGTTCGGTTAATATTAATTTATTACTAAAAACAAAATATGCTATATTTAATACTCCCGAATATGTCTAAAATAATAAAAACCCAATAATAAAAATAATAATAAAACTAATATCATTCTATTACTTATACCAGATCCCTCTGATTCTTCAGATGCTGATTCTTCAGCAGCTGATTCTTCCGCTGCTTCTTCTTCTGTATCTTCATTTATATTTATTGCGTCCATGCCGAGAGTAGTTAATAAATTATTTTTGTTTTCTTCCGATTTGGGACATTCTGGACACTCTTCACATTTAGGACACTCTTCACATGGAGGTAGACGAATAGTTTCTTTAAACTTAGCTAAACTTTCAACTTGATCATATTCTGTGAATTCAATAATATCATAATATATAGGACCATGCTCCGAATTTGGCCTAGTTAATATAAATAATTGTTTATCTTCACTATTTTGGGTATACTTATATAATTGTATTTTCGTATCTCTATTTATTGCGTAATCATCTATAATTTGAAATTTATCATTGTCAACATTTAAAAATAGTGGTAATGACTCTATATCAATTTCTTTATCATCTATTTTATCATTTAACTCGCTATTCATTTTAACTTTATATTTACCCATTCCAAAATTTATGGCTTCAAACTTAGATTCAATGTCATCTTCTGTAATTTTAAAATATAAATCATCTATAGTAAAGTTATCTTTTGAAAATAAATCATCTGAAAATGTAAATCCTTGTACCCCGTTGCCGACGATGTGTTCATAGAATTTTGTTAAATAAAGACTATTTTCATAAAAATTAATGTTATAACTATCTATAGAATGTCCGACATCCTCGCTAGGATCAATATGTTTTAACCTACCTTTTACATTTATAAAAAATGCATAGGTATTTTTATTTAATGATTTATTTTTATACGTCAACATATCAATACCACCAATATCCATCAAATTTAATATACCACCATCTTTTAATAAAATACCATTAGTATTCTTAAACCAATTAAAGGTATAAGACAATTTGGAATTTAGATTCGGAAGTTCTAATATATCTTCTTTTGTAAATTCTATTTGATATGATTTACTTAATATTAATATATTAAATTCTTCTATGTTGGGTTCTGATTTAATTTGAGATGTCTTCTGTTTTACTGCATAAATTTCCATATAACTATTAATTCCCATTCCTTGTATTTGACCATATTTATCACCATTTTTTGTTAGTATAGCTTTATCTTTTTCCTCTGATAGTATTTCAAAATAAAGTTCTCTTTTATATTGCATTGGATTAATTTTTTCTTCAACTGTTTTTAGTTTAATTAATTGATCTTCGAAACCATCAAATGCTTTTTTCCTTATAATAAATTCGGAAATTGGCATATCTATAACTTCATATTCATTTATTATATTATCTTTTGATATAGCTGCTATATCGGAATCTAAATTGAAAGTTATATTATTTTCTAATGAAATATCTATTTTATTAGATGTCTTATAATTTTCATCATACTCAAATACTTTATTGTTTATAAAATAATAACACGTTATTGATATTTTGGAATTTTTACTATTTTTTAAATTATTGCCAGTAAATGAAACTTTCAATGCATCTGTTGTTGATTTATAATATTTATCAATATAATTAAAAGTTAAAAATCCTGATATTTTATCATCCTCTACTTTGTAAATTATACTTTTTTTATCTTTTATCATATCATAACTTATTAATTTTAGATCATCATTTTCGCCGGCTGTGCTCTGGGTATTGGAGACGTCGGTAATTGATATCGACTGGGTGGGATTATTGGGTGGGGCAATGGTTCGTCTGATCCTAAATTGTTCAATTATTTTATTTTTAATATTAATATCTCCGCAAGCATTATAGATTAACATTTATATATATATGTATTATTTTAATATATATGTTTTTCTATAATACCTACTAATTGAATACATATATATTACATAAATTTTATAAAATATAAAAATTGATATTTATTAATTACAGGCATATTCAAAATACTTATATAATCAATAATCTGATTATTTTTTAATGATTTCATATTTTTTTCAAATGCTGCTTTATTACATGCCATGTAAATAATAAAATTTATATTATTAGAATTATTTATAAAATTTATTTCATTTAATGTCAATCCTTTTCTTCCTGGATTTATAAATAATATAATATTATCATTTTTATTCTCAAAATTTATAATATCTTCAAAATTAAATGTTAAGGATAAATTATTTAATGAATTTAATTTTATCATTTCTAGGGCACATTCATGTGATGACTTACAATGGAAAAAAGATATCATATTAGAAAATAAACTAGATAAAATAGTACATACATTACCTCCATCATCTCCTAAATTTATCATATTTTGACATTTACATTTATTGATCCATTTAATAAAAGTTTCATAAAATTCATGAAGAATACTAGTATTTGCCTGATAGAAACTATTTGGTAATAGGCATATAATTTTATTATCAATATAATTTACATCAAAAATAATAAATTTTTTTTTATAAAATATAATATTTTTATTACTATCAAATATTTTGTTATTTAAAAACTGAATTGCAAATATATTTAGTTCATAATTGAAGTCATTAACTATTTTTTTTAAACTTTCAAAATAAATATTTCCTTCATTTTTATCAAATATAGTTGAATTAATTTGAAATATAATACCTACTTGATTATTTATATCCCGAATAATTACGTTTTTAATAGGATCTTTAAAATTATAAGATTTTAGAGACTTCATAATTTTTAATGAAATTATAGAAGATATATCATTAGATTTATAATCATTCCAATCAAAAATTGTTTTATTTCTATAATTCATACTAAAAATTGAATATATATTTAGTTTAAAATCTACTTTAATATAATTCAATTTTTAGTATGGATACTAAAGTGTATGTTTCATTAGGTAATTCATGTTCTATTGCATATAATTTAAATTTATATAATTTAAGAAAAGAATCATATCCATTTGATTGGGTTAGAGTAGCAAATTTAAACAATATTACATCATTAATTGAAAATAAATTTGTAGATTTTTTGGATATTAATACATTTATATTCAAAGAATTTAGTGATAAATTTGAAGTTAATAATAAATTAGGATCTTATATTTATAAAAATAACTATTGTTGTTTTTATCATGAATTTGAAAATAGAATTGATCAAGAAAAGATACTATATTTTAAAGAAAAATATAAAAGAAGAATAGAAAGATTTTTAGAATTACTAAGTTCTAATAAAAATATTATTTTTATTAGAGAAGAATTTGGTAAAATCTCTATAATTAAAATTAATAAATTTATCAAAAAATTATACGATTTTAATCCAAATATAAACTTTAAAATTATTTTGATAACTAATGACAGTCAACTAATAAATATACCTAATGTTAAAAAATATGTTTCTAATATTCAAATTACCAACTGGAAAAGACCAGAATTAAATTGGATGGAAATTTTTAATATTTAAAGAATTATCATTTATTTATAATATAATATTATGAATCCTAATTATTATATTATAAATAAAACATCTATAAAAAATATTTCATTAAATTTTAATGAAATAAAAGATAAAATTAATAATTATAATAAGCGTGATTTATATTTCTTTGATAATATAATGAAGTTTGATATATCTTCATTAAATATAAAAAGTAATTGTATTATTTGTAAACTGGATTCCTTAAAAGCAATAATTTTTGATAATGAATGTTTTGTTTCATATGATTATAATTTTATATCCAATATAACAAATAGTTATACTTCTGAAGATGTATTTCATTTATACTTATTAGAATGGTTCTTTTCAATAATTATAGATAAATTTGAAGATGAATTTAATTTAATATTTAAAGAATTTTCAAATATTGACCCAAATAATAAATATGAGATTAATAATAATTTTATTAAATTACAATCAAATTTATTGAGTTTAGAGTATAGAATAAAAGAACTACATAGTATTACAAAAAATTTATCTGAAGATGAAGATGAATTAAATTTATT
>Ga0209534_10006009_pt1 | contig 10650 bp, 7 predicted proteins | sample COG_07_FD_184751 | JGI IMG/M metagenome (GOLD analysis project Ga0209534, IMG submission 184751) | Pelagic Microbial community sample from North Sea - COGITO 998_met_07 (SPAdes) (version 2) | ecosystem: Environmental > Aquatic > Marine > Neritic zone/Coastal water | place: Helgoland, sampling... | reverse complement strand
AAGGTCGTGTAGTACCTTTATAAAAACATAAAAATGGCAATATATAAAATTTTCCCTACAAAAGACGCTACATTATATTCAATGTTCCCTAACATGAACACTGGATTGGATGAAGTTATAGAAGCTACTGAAACATCAATAGCACCTGAAGGATCAACTAACCCCCAAGTTAGTAGGTTTTTAATTAATTTTAACCAAGATAGTATCAAGGATATTGTTGATAATAAAATTAGTGGTTCTTCCTGGGATGTTAACTTAAGATGTTTTGTAGCTAAAACAACGGGTTTATCTCTAACAACAACTTTAGATATACATGCTGTTTCGGGAACTTGGGATATGGGAACAGGAAAATATTTAGATTCCCCTATATCAACAGATGGGTGTTCTTGGATATTTCAAACATACTCAGGTAGTACAATGTGGAATGTGTTAAGTCCTGGTAATAATGTTACTGCTTCTTATAATTATAATTATGCTCCGTTAGGTGGAGGTACTTGGTATTCAAATAACACTAGTGGTCAACCTTTATCATCTTCACAAGTTTATACTTATAATAGTGATGTAGATTTAAATACAAGTGTTAAATCTATTGTTGATGTTTGGATGACAGGTTCAATTGGATCACTTAACCCAACAGTAACTAACGATGGTTTTTTAATTAAACAAAGAACAGAATTTATAAATAGTAATGATTACCAACCAGAAATTAAATTTTTCTCTATTGATACTCATACTATATATCCTCCTCAATTAGAATTCAAATGGGATGATTATTCATATGAAACTGGAAGTTTAAATGTTTTAGAAACACTCCCCGCCAAAATTACATTAGCCCAAAACCCAGGTACTTTTCATTCTGAAAGTATAAATAGATTTAGAATTAATGCGAGACCTGAATATCCAAGACAGATATGGCAGACTTCTTCTTTATACACAACTAATTATGCTTTACCATCATCATCTTATTGGGCATTAAAAGATTTAGATACAAATGAATATGTAATTAATTTTGATACAACCTATACTAAATTAAGTTGTGATAATAGTGGAAGTTATATTGATATGTATATGAACGGTTTACAACCAGAAAGATATTATCAAATATTAATTCAAACAGAAATCGATGGGTCAACTATAGTATTTGATGATCAGTATTACTTTAAAGTAGTTAACGGATAATGGAACTTATAAACTTATCAAAGCAAGAATTTGCAAGAAATCAATATTCACAAGTAATAGATACTTCTTTTACTCAGCTTATTCCTTCAGTTCCTGTAGATGATATAACCCCAACTATATCAATTCAAGAATTTTTTGGATATTATAATGCTTTATTCTTTCAAATACCTGAATTTGGAGACATAAACTCTCATCAGTATCTTATCAATACTAGCACTAATTATATTGGTGAAGTTGGAGATGATTCAACTATTCAAGCATTAATTGCTGAAATTACCCAATTAAGAGAAGAAAATCTAGAGTTACAAGAACAACTATTTAATAGCCAACAACAAGCTTAATGGAAGAATTAATAAATATTAAACAAATATCTCCTGAAACATTTGAAACCCAAACATATTCAGATAAAGATTTAAATCTTATTACTTCAGTTGACATCCAAACACAATTTTTTCCTGGGAGTGATTATATTGAATATTTTGTATATGATTTAAATGAAAATATTATATTTGCTAATAATTTTGGATACCCTAATTATACTATATTAGATAACCAATTAGCAATAGACCCAGAATCAGATCTTAAAATCACAGGATTTGACGAAGGTCAATATAATACTTTATATAATTTTTTAAGACCATTATTAGGTTCAAATGGATCTACTTTATACTATATTAGTGAAATATCTACTAATAGAACAGAAATTAGATTAAATAGTACTGATATATCTACCACAGATATAATTGGATCTACTACAGAATTTATTGAACAAAACCAATCCTCATCACTAGCATATCCTGATTTTTACCTTAATTTTGGGTATAATCAATTAGTTATAGCTAATAATGTGTTATTGGATGATTCTGATGTTAATAACCCAACAGTATTAATTAAATTATATGAACCATTACCTCAAGACTTTTCAGTTAATACTACATTATGGGTAGTTGAAAAAGTAGCAGAACCTAAAGCATATAATATTAATATTACAACAGTTTTTGATACAGAGGATCAAAACATTTATTTAAAAGGACCTAATGTTAATTTAAATATTAAGGACCAAATAAATAATTCTACAGAATATGGTAATTATTCTTCTTTATCACAAACTACAAACTCACAAGGATCAGGTAGTTTACAATACCAGATAAATAGTTTATTAGCTAATAAGGGAATTAAAATAAATATTAATTATAGTGATTATTCTCAGTTTATCAATTTCTCCTCAGCACAAACTAGATTAGAAAATTTTTATTATAAATTATCTTTAATAGAAGAATATAATAATAGTGCTAGCTTATCCGATAATACTTCAACAAACTATTATGTTTCTTCAAGTAATATTATTTACCAAAATAAAATAGATGATATCATTACTAATTTTGATGGATATGAATATCACTTATACTACACTTCAGGATCAACTTCTTGGCCTAAAACAAATAATACATTTCCATACATTAACGCAACTACTGTTTCTACAGCAGGACAAAATTTCCTAACTAGCCAATCAGCTGTAGCGGAATATTTTGATGATGAAAACAACAATGCATTAGTAAATACAATCCCATCATATCTTAGAGATGACCCAACAAATGCTCCTTATGAGTTATTTGTTGAAATGGTTGGACAAAATTATGATAGTGTATGGGTATATTTGAAAGATGTTACTAATAAATTTGATGCTGATAATAGATTAAATTATGGTATTTCAAAAGATTTAATTGCTCAAGCAATTAGAGATTTAGGTGTAAACATATATCAAAATAATTTCTCAACAGGAGACTTATATAGTGCCTTGTTAGGTATTACACCCTCAGGTAGTTTATTTAATTTACCTAACACAACTGGTTCATTACCTACCCCTACAGGGTATGAATATATTGATACTTACATAACAGCATCAGCAACGGGTTCATTATATCCTGTAGATGATATTAATAAGTCTATATATAAACGAATATATCATAATTTACCATATTTACTTAAGAAAAAAGGTACAGTTGCTGGATTAAAATCAATAATATCATTATATGGTATTCCTGATACAATCTTACGTGTAAATGAATTTGGTGGTAAAGATATAGATGATTCTGATGATTATGATTTTTGGCAAAACCAATATGATTATAAATGGGATACCCAAGCAGATGGGTATATAGAATCAGAATTTGCATTAAATAATTCTTGGCAAGACCCATCAGGTGATTTTGTTCCAAATACAGTTCAATTCCGTTTTAAAACCCCAGGATTAGATTCAGCAATATCTTCACCTACACAAAGTTTATGGAGATTAGATACTGATGTAGAATTGTATCTCCAATATACAGGTTCAGGATACACTTCTGGTTCATATAGTGGTTCAATCCCCAACCCAGAAAATGAATATGCTAAATTAGTATTATCTGTAAATGGAACTACAGAAAGTATTTATCTACCTTTCTTTGATGGTGGGTGGTGGTCTGTTGCAGTTACAAAAGAAGCTTACGACCCTGATCCTTCACTTAATACATTTACATTATTAGCAGGTAATAATATATATACGGGTGAAGAAGGATCTTCAATTGGATTTACAGGATCAGTTTCTTTTACTGAAGATCCATCTCCATATATTTCTGGTACTACTTCAATTTTCGCTAATATATCAACATTTGATAAATTTAGCGGTTCTCTACAAGAAATTAGATATTACATTCCCGCATTATCTCAAAGTGTATTTAATGATTATGTAATGAATCATAACTCTATTGAGGGTAATTCAGTCTACCAATCAGCAAATCAGTTAGCATTTAGAGCATCTTTAGGTGGTGAATTGTACACCGGTTCAACATCAATACATCCAAAAGTAACAGGTTCATCAATTACTGAATCTTTTAGTATTAATAGTAATTTTAATATTAGCGAGGGTAATTTTACATCTAACGAAGAATATGTGTATTTAGATCAATTCCCTGCTGGTATAAAAAATAGAATTTCTGATAAAATCAAACAATCATCTATAGTATTACCATACACAGGATCATTATCTAATACAATACCAAATACTTCATTATCTCCGTTTATCCGAGTACAACAAAATACTTATGCAAGTGAAAGTTATACTCATGATTTAGATTATGTTGAAGTAGCATTTTCACCTCAAAACGAAATAAACGATGATATTATCGATAGTATCGGGTATCTTAACATAGGTGACTACATTGGTGACCCAAGGCAGGTATCGTCATCATCCGAAACATATCCACAATTAGATACGTTAAGAGACGAATACTTTGCTAAATATAAAAATGAATATAATATATTTGATTATGTACGTTTAATTAAATATTTAGATAATTCATTATTTAAAATGTTACAAGATTTTATCCCTGCTAGATCATCTTTAGCTGCTGGGGTTGTAATTAAACAACATTTACTTGAAAGAAATAAATTCCCTGTTCCTCAAGCAACATATTCAGAAGATATATATACTGCTTCTATTGAAATAGGAGAATATAGTGCTGGAAATGGTGGATCAATGCCTGATTTAGAAGGTGAAATATCAGGAAGTGGTCCTGGGTTTAATATAATTCCTATAACACAAAGTTGGACTGGTTCAACACCATCATTATCAGGATCAGTTGAATTTACAAATGATGATCAACATGAATTTTACGATGGTGAATTAAGTGGTTCTGAATTTGTTGTTACTAATGGTGAATTAAATACAGAATGTGACGAATTTAAAACACCAAATACTACCGAAACCAATTATTCCCAATCTTATTGGACTGGATCTAATTCTACTTGGGATCAAGCTCATATATATAATACCCAAAATGGTAAAATGTTAATATGGTGGGCTTATGACACTTTTGAAAATGACCCAGAAAATATAGCAATAAGAAATCATTATTTTTCTATTAAACAAATATCAATAAGTGATACTACTATTCAAGGGACTAATTTAAGTAATATATTACCCCAAAGTATAAAAATTAGTTTACCATTTATTGATTTAACCCAATCAGATGTTACTTTTAATTCCTCAGGATGGTCAGGGGCAACTTCAGCAGTACTTCAAGGGGGTCCTAATATTGAAATAATAGCAGAATCATTTCAAGAAAATAGGGCATATCCCGGAACCGATAATTATTATTTAGTAAATGTTGCTAGTTCAAATGTAAAAATTTTAGTTCAACAAAATTTATTTATAGGGTATGGTGTTGGAGCAACTCCATCAGTAACCCCGACTCTTTCAAATTGGAATGAAAACGCAGTAATAGCTATAGAACCATTCGTCCCCGCTTCATTCCCAGTAAGTGATTGTAATTCTATCTTAAATAATGCACCATTAAATAGAGTATCAAATAGATATTATGATGTAGATTATTCATCAAATGCGGTAACAGCTGTAAATGAAAGAGCAATATTAAATGGTAGTGCTCCAAAAGCTAATGTGCAAAATTCAAATTATACTTTATTACGTAATATAAATCCAAGATATTTAGGTACTAAAAATACATCAGCAACCTTAAATGCAATACAGGATGATGGGTTAGCATCTATTGATCAAACCACATCATATTTCTTATATAATAGAGGAGGTAACTTTAATCAAGTTTCTGATAGATCTGGAAGTGCACATTACAATATTGGATTTTTAATTGATGAATTGGGAAATGTGTACCAACCCCAAGAATCTGAATCAGTATATTTACCTAATTTATATTCTGGATTTGGAAGAGGATCAAAAGTAACATTCATCCCAGTTGATACAGGATCTGAAGTTGCTGGTACATTTGATGTACATTATCCGGCTGTAAAAATTAAACCAATTTTATATTCAGATACAGGTTCTTTAGGAAATACCTATTTAGTATCAGGAACTATCAATTATAACCAATCCCCGGCCGCCTCTGCTTCAATAGCTTTATTCCAAAGCCCAGAGGCCTTTACAGATTTTAATAGTGAAGTTGGATTAACATCTACTCAAAATGTCTTAATAAATCAAACAGATAATCTATTACTTACAGATATAACTTCAGACCAGGAAGATGGGTGGGGGTATAACAGTAGTGGAGACTGGAGTTATACAGTACAAGAATCTTCAAATGTTAGTGGAAGATTCCAAGCCCAAGTAGTTGTATCCGTAGACAATCTTATAAGTCCTGGGGCTACTAATAATGATCTGGAATTACAATTATATAAAAATGGGAATAAAATTGCTATTGATCAACAAACTAATGTACCTCCAGGTAGTTTTAGAACATTTAATATATATAAATCTTTAAGATTTACTAAAGGAGATGAGTATGTTTTTAAATTTAATAATTCTGGTAATGCAGCTACTGCTAATACAGTAATACTAGCTCCAACATTTGGTCTAGATGATACATTAGTAACAACAGCAGCTGAAATCCCTAATTACCCAGCTGCTGGTAGTTCAGTTAATATATCATACGCAAATGCATTTACAACAGGCCAAACAATTGACTCAGTATTAACTGCTTCTCAAGATATAGCAAAATGGTACGGAGGGGCATATATTCAAGGAAATAACATTCCAGGGTATTCATTTAATATTCCTTTTGTATTTGAACAGTATGATGAAGTTAGATGGAATGGAACCGAAGAAACAGTTTCTTTAATTGATAGTGTAGAATGGTCTAGTACACCTGCACTTTCTGGAAATCAATATGAAATGTATATTTATTTAACAGCACCTATAGATACTTCATTAATTGATTTAGATTATTTTGAATTTAGAAGAAACATATTTCAAAAAGATTCAATAATAGTAAACACCCCAGGATCAGTAATGGAAAAAGGATTTATACTCCCTGAATATCAATCACCATTACTTAAAGAAAATCTTTCAAGTATCATTGAAAACCTTACAAATAACGGATTAATTTCAACAACTTAACATATTTATAACGAAAATACACAAAAATGGGATATTTAAATAACTCAGTAGTAACAGTAGATGCTATTTTAACAACAAAAGGTCGTCAAGCTTTAGCTCAAAATGATGGTTCATTTAGAATTACACAATTTGCATTAGCTGATGATGAAATTGATTATACACTCTATAATCCAAACCACCCCTCAGGTTCTGCATATTATGGTGAAGCATTACAAAACATGCCTTTACTAGAAGCATTCCCTCAGGAAACACAAGTAATGAAATATAAATTAGTTACTTTACCTCGTGGTACTGCTAAAATGCCAATCCTAGATTTAGGTTACAATGCAATTGTAATTAAACAAGGAGCTTCATTAGCAATTACTCCTCAAACATTAAATTATTTTGGAGGAGATACATTTGAAACTGCAGGATATACAGCAACCATTTCAGATGTTCGTTTATTTAACTCATTCGATGGTGTAGGTATCAATACCCCAGAAGTACAAGCATTAAATGCTTCAACAACTGTAGGTACAAGCGTATCTAAAACAGTAGTAGGAACTACAATTAACCTAAGAGCAACTACAGTTAATACATTATTTGGATCTTCAGCAACTTCTTTATATGCTACATTAACAGTAGTAGGTAGAGATAGTGGAGCTAGAGTAACAATACCAGTAACTGTAAATAAAGCCTCATAAAAAATAAAATATGTCATTTACAAGATTAACAACCGACGATTTCGTAGTATCAGCAGATTCTATTTCATCAACTTTATGGACCGATGGTTCTCCATCACTCACAACATCATTTACTTCATCTGCACAAGCTGCAGGATCTACAGGAGATTTTTATTTAAATGTCTACCAAACAGCAGCAACTGAATCTGTTCAATTTGCTTTAACTTATGGTAATTCAATGGGTAGTGGTAGTGCTGTATACAACCCAGCAGTTGATGGTAAATCGCCAACTTCAACAGTTTATGGACAGTGGCAAGATTTAGTTATAGGGGATGAAAATACAGATTTTGTATTTGGTAACTTTACTTCATCTGAATTTTTTGCTATGCCTTTTGAAAGAGCATGTTATAAAGAAAAATTATTTTTAGGTTCAACCGCATTAACTATATCTGGTTCTTTAGGTACAATACAATTAACTGATAATAGTAATTATGTAACTTCTGTTCAATTTAATGAAGCGGGACGTGTTTTCCAACTAATTTCAGGTTCACAAGGTGTAATCTCAGCAAATGCAAATGATCCATCAACAGGATATACCTCAGATTCAGGATCTTATGGTTGGTTACTCCCAGATATTGGAGCAATTATATTAAATCCATTTGCTTTAAGTGGTTCATTAGCTGCTGGAGGTTGTGGTTTTATTTATAGTGGTTCAGGGTACAGTGGTTCAGCTACTTATACATCTAATACAGCAGCCCCATCCCAAATGTTTAGAGCAATTAGTGGATCTTTAGGAGGATCAATTAACAAACCATTTTTTATCAATTCAGAAGAAACAATCACCTCAGATTTTATATTTGTAAGACCTAGAAGTTCAGAATATAATTACTCATCTAACCCATCATTTATTTCAGGATCAACAGGTGAAGTGTTATATAGTAATTTTATAAATAATCCACAAACATATATGACAACTGTTGGATTATATAGTGATACAAATGAATTATTAGCAGTAGCAAAATTATCAAGACCATTAGTAAAAGACTTCACTAAAGAAGCATTAATCCGCGTTAAGCTAGACTTTTAAAATGAATGAGCACATTCAAACAATTTTTAGCATCCGACATAATAGTTACTCCATTTGAAGTAAATAAAGGTTTTACCTTTAATGGAGATGACTTTACTGACCCTGATATTTCTATTGATAGATTTTTAGGACAAAATATACAATCTAACCCATTTATTTCAGGTTCTAACCCTACAACTGGATTTATTTCTATTGAGGATCAAGAATTAATTTATAATTCTGTAAAAGAATTATACTATTCAAACCATATAAGTTCATCATATAGTGATGTACTTAACACATCAAGTTTAGTTCCTGGTAGAGATACTGAAGGTGATAGATTAGTAGGTACAACTCAATCAGATGGTAGGTATTTTAATTACCCACAAACTGATTTAACATTTGAAAAATATTTCCCCACAGGTTCAACTAATATAATAGGTGTTATTTCAATACCTTCAAGATTATATGGTAACTATATCCAACCTAATTCATTTGAATATACAGCCCCAAGTGGTTCTATAACAGATGATGGTGAAGGAAATATTATATACAATAATCAAATTTGTGGAAATATATTTTATGCCCACGGAATAATAGTATTAACTAGCGATGGTATTCCCTTAGGAGATGGCTATGGTGAGGGTTCATATGGTAGTATACTTTATGGCCTAGGAGATTCAACCTTTATTGAAAATTTTGTAACGGCGTCTAATGTAACTTGTTCATTTTCCTCATCTTTAGATATATTTGAAACACAATACAAATGTACACTTAGAGAAAGTGAATTTAATTTTAGTTTAAACCCTTCAATAATTTCAGGTTCAACAGATGGAACCCTTTATGGATTTGTAACTGAATCTTATTTTAGTCCTTATGTTACTACTGTAGGATTATACGATGAATACCAAAATTTATTAGCAGTGGGTAAATTATCACAACCACTACCTACTTCAACTACTACAGATACAACAATACTTATTAATATAGACAGATAATAAAATGGCAACTTTAGATAATTCAAACATTGTAAATGGCAATACTGTAGAAACTACAGATATAACTCAATTATATACAGCATTAGGTACAGGAAATGCTGGCGATATTACAGGATTAGTAATGACTGGTAGTTTAAAAGGAGATGTATCAGGTACATCTACAAATGCTAATTTTGCAAGAATAAATAATAATACAACATCTCCTACAATATATTCAGTATTATTTGCTGATAGTCCTGTAAATTCAGCTAATAAACAAATATATGCTGATTCTGGTTCTGATGGTTCTGGTATGCATTACCAACCATCAACAGATTTATTAACAGTTACAGCATCCTTTGCAGTAACAGCTTCACATGCTTTAAATGCAGGTGTTGGTTCTTCATTAATAATGGATACTACCCCTGATAGTCAAAACCCAGCAACATCAGGAACATGGATTCCAATTGCAGGTGTTGCCCAATTTGGTGGAGGTAGTGCATTTGTTGATCTACAACAAATATTTGGATTTACCCCCGCAGGTGGTTTTGGTGTTGATTTAATAATAACAGCAAACGAAATAGTTAACCCATCATCTCCAGCAGTTCCAATATCTCCATCCCTCAATGCTGGTATATTAACATTTGAAGGAGCAACAGGAAATGTAATGTATCAGGGTTGGTACCGAACCTAATTAAATTAATATGTGGTTATATAATAAAAAGGAAATAGAATCACTTTCTGATTTTCCTGACAACACCCATGGTTTTGTATATAGAATAATACATAAACCTACGGATAAGATGTATATTGGTAGAAAAATACTTCAAAATACAACTAAAGTTAAATTAGGCAAAA